>RCMY010000114.1_pt1 | contig 73987 bp, 57 predicted proteins | sample 2041341 | NCBI WGS metagenome assembly RCMY01 (sample SAMN09708234, study PRJNA481090) | Marine sediment metagenome, whole genome shotgun sequencing project. | reverse complement strand
GGTTCCGTGTTTTATTGTTAAAAAGAATCAAGTTTTAATTAAATTATCTTCTCTCGATTTTTCATTCATTGTAGAAGATAGTATCAGCGAACTTTTTAAGTTATTTCATCAGTATAAAATTAAAGTAGACCTTATACAGAACTCTGCTATTAGTTTTTCGGTTTGTATAGATAATAAGTTTGGTGGTTTAGATGCGATGCTTCAACAATTGAAAAGCAAGTTTAAGGTAACTTATCATGAGAATGTATCTTTATATACTATTCGTCATTTTGATACGCAATCATTAGAATCATTACAGAATGGCAATGAGTTGCTTTTAGAACAGCGAGGAACAGAAACCGTTCAGCTAGTAGTGAAGTAAATTCCTTTAATTTCACCTTGTTTAAAAGCAAAGCTAGTACTGCTATTTTCCTATATTTACAGTCTAATTGAGGATGACATATGGGTTTAGTTACCGCTAAAGAAGTTGCCAAGGCTATTAATCTAGACAAATATGGGGTATTCGGTACTTTTATTGGTTGGGTTTTATTAAAGTTTACCCGATTATCGGGCATCAATAGGTATTATGATTCTATTGCCCATTTAGAGGGCGAAGCCTACGCCGATGCTATTTTAGAGCATTTTGAAATTGACTACGAAATTCCTGAAGAAGACTATAGAAGATTGCCAAAAGAAGGACCCTATGTTACCATTAGCAATCATCCTTTAGGTGCTATTGATGGTATTTTGCTTTTTAAGTTGATGGTAAAACAACGGCCTGATTATAAGATAATGGCTAATTTTTTATTGCAGCGAATGGTGCCTCTTGTGCCTTTTATTTTGCCAGTAAATCCTTTTACCGAACATAAAGATGCAAGAAGTAGTATTGCAGGTTTTAAGAATACACTTCAACATTTAAAAGATGGTCATGTATTGGGCGTTTTCCCTGCTGGTGAGGTATCTACTATTAAAGTAGGTAAAATGATGGTAGATAAACCTTGGGAAGAGGCTGCCATAAAATTGATTAGAAAGGCAGATGTGCCAGTGGTACCTATATATTTTCATGCAAAGAATAGTGGACTGTTTTATCGCATAGCCAAATTGGGCGATTCATTACGAACTGCCATGATACCTTCTCAAGTTTTTACTCAACGAAATAGGCCTATTAAAGTTAGAATAGGCCAGCCAATTTCAGTCGCTACCCAAAAAGAGCAAGAGAGTCTAGAGGAATATAGCGATTTACTACGTCGCAAGACCTACATCTTATCGAATGCATATGAAAAAGAACGATTAATAGACCAAATACCTACTTCTCTTAAACTTCCTAAGCAACCTAAAAAAATAGCTACAGCGGTCCGAAAAGAGGTAATAGAAGGTGAGATTGAGAAGCTTAGGGAAAAAGATTGTCGTTTATTGCAAAGTAAGAACTACGAAGTGTTTTTAGCTAAGGAAAAGGATATGCCTTTTATCTTAAAGGAAATAGGAAGGCAACGAGAGGTGACTTTTAGAGCTATTGGAGAAGGTACCAATAAGGCGATTGATTTAGATAGCTTCGATTCCTATTACCATCATTTATTTCTTTGGGATGATGAAGCTAAATGTATTGTCGGTGCATACAGAATGGGAATGGGTTCTGAGATTTTTCCGCAACATGGTATTAATGGATTTTACGTTCAAGATTTATTTAGAGTAGAGCCAGAATTATATGATATGATGCAACACTCTATTGAAATGGGTAGAGCATACATAACTAAAGAATATCAACAAAAACCAATGCCCTTATTTTTGCTTTGGAAGGGTATTGTACATACTACCTTAAGATTTCCAGAACATAAATACTTAATTGGTGGTGTAAGTATTAGTAATCAATTTTCAAATTTCTCCAAATCATTGATGATTGAGTTTATGAAATCTAATTACTGGGACCCTTATGTGGCGCAGTATATAAGACCAAAAAAAGAATTTAAGGTAAAACTTAATGATGCTGATAAAGAGTTTGTATTTGATGAAACTCAGGCAGATTTAAATAAGTTCGACCGATTGATTGATGAAGTGGAGCCAGGTAATTTAAGGTTACCCGTTTTAATTAAAAAATACATTAAACAAAACGCAAGGGTTGTTGCTTTTAATGTGGACCCTCTATTCAACAATTCCGTTGATGGTTTAATGTATATAAAGATTGCAGATTTACCTGAAAGCACCGTTAAACCGGTAATGGAAGAATTTCAAGCTGAATTAGAACGTAGACTTCAAGAAGCTCAAAACCCTGAAAAGGAGTAATTTAATCTATACCGACTATACGACTTCTACGTTCAAAAAGAACATTGTCAATCCATTGTCCATTTAATTTCCCAACACGTTCGCGGCTACCTATAAGTCTAAAGCCTACTGCCTCATGTATCTTAATACTGCCAGGGTTAGTTGGGAAAACTCCAGATTGTAATGTCCAAATGCCTTCTTGTTCACTGGCATCTATTAAATGATTCAATAATAATTTACCAATACCTTTACCTCTACTAGCTTTTGATATATAAACGCTGACTTCGGCTACACCACCATAGACGCATCTATTAGAAACAGGTGAAAGTGCCACCCATCCTAAAATAATATTGGAGCTTTCCGCTACAAACCTGCAAGAAGTCATATGTGCTTTGTCCCAAGATTCAAAAGCGGGTACAGCTGTTTCAAAAGTTGCAACACCGGTAGCGATACCTTCTTTGTAAATGTCAGCAACAGTATCCCAATCTGTTGCTAACATTTTTCTAATGGTTACCTTCTTCATAGGTATGATAATTAGCAACAACCACTGCCTGGTGCGCATGAAGATTCCATTACTTCGGTAGTTTCAGGTACACCACAGGTTTCTTTAGCCTTGCAATCTGTTTTTTCAACTCCTAAATGAAAAAGTAGATTATTATCTTTAATTTGATAGGATAAAACAAATAACTGAGCAGTATGAAATAAGGCGTTGCTGTATTCGAATTTTACTTCAACATCTTTTTCCATAGGCTTTATTTTATCTACCCTATTTAAAATGGATAATGCCTTATCGGCTACCATGTAGTCTCTTTTTCCTAGTTCTTCGGGACTTTCCCATAGTTGAATAATCGTTTCTTTCCAGAAATCTGTACCTGCGCCACAGTCAACAGAATCTATGGTTATGTTTTTTACCTCGGTAATATGATAATTTGCACCAACCAATAAACCAGGTGCATATTCAAAGACTAAACTTTTATCTAAGTTTTCGTTTAATAAGGCTAGAAATTTATTTGTTTTCATGTTTAGAAATTTTAATTAACAACAATTGCTTTTAGTAGTATTGAAGAAGGAATTAAGGAGTGTCTGTATTTCTGTCCATTTCGTTAGATTAATGCAATAACAAACCTTCTTACCTTCAATTTCTCCTTTTATAAGATCAATACTTTTTAGTTCTTTTAAATGCTGTGAAATGGTTGGCTGTGCCAGTCCTATTTCATCAACGATGTCATTACAAATACACGAGTCTTGTTGACTTATATATTGTAAGATGGCAATACGGGCAGGATTAGACAATACCTTAAAGATGACTGCCAATTCGTTTTGCTCTATATTGAATATTTGTGTTTTTGTAACTCCCATTTCATATTTATATATTGCAATATTACGATAATAAATTAAATAAAAAAAGCCGGATAGTATTTTACCCGACTTAAATTTTTTAGAACCAAGGTTTTCTACCTAATTGGTAGGTATTATAAAACTCTTCATCTGATTTTGTTAAGTAAATGATTCCTTCAATTAGGCCAATAACTCCTGGAATCCAGAAAAAGAAAGCACCAATCACCAAACAAGTTGTAGCATAACCAACTATAGTAACCCCTAATAATATAAAGCCTTCTTTTTGGTATCCTAGTAAAAACTTATGAACACCTAAAGACCCTAGAATAATGGCCAAGATGCCAACTAATACTTTTTTGTTTTCTCCGCCTGCAGCACCACCAAAAGCTTCTTTAGCCCCTGCTGTAAATTCATTTGCGGTTTTTTTAGCATTTTCGCTAAATTCATTTGCAGATTCTTTTGCGTCTTCTGAAAAATCCCTAGCAGATTCTTTCGCGTTATCGTATTTTTTTTCGGTTTTGTCCTTGGCATTTTCAAAGGCATCTTCTGCCTTGTCTCCTAAATCCTTTGCAGATTCTTTAGCTTTGTCGAAAGCATCTTCTGCCTTATCTCCTAAATCTTTATTTTCGTCTGACATTTTAGTTGTTATTTGGTGGTTATTATTAGTGATAAATGTAGCAAATATTTGAACATCATAAAAATGCTTTATCAATAGGTTCCCAAAGTTCTATTTTATTACCATCAGGATCAAGTATCCAACCAAATTTTCCGTATTCAAATTCTTGAATTTCACCGACTACCGTAACCCCTTCTTCTTTTAAAACATGTATTAATTCTACTAAATTTTCGACTCTAAAATTCATCATAAAGCTCGATGTGCTAGGCTCAAAATAAGTTGTGTCATCTTTCATTGGGCTCCATTGTGTGGAACAGTCATTCCCCTCTTTATCTTTCCACCAAAAAGTACTTCCATATTGGTCAGTATTTAGACCTAAATGTTTATTGTACCAGTTTTTTACTTTGCTGGGGTCTTTTGTTTTAAAAAAGAAACCTCCTAATCCTGTAACTCTTTTTTTCATGATTACGCTATTTTATATGTTTCGAAGTATGTTATTTCTTTACATTTTTCTCATATAAGTTAATCCATTCCTTAGTTGTCATCTTAGTGCATAATTCTGCAATTAACTTATAAGGAATGTCATTTAAGTTTTTAAACCGAATACAACTTTTACCCATGTTTAGTTTAAGTGTACAATGCTTTGGATATTCTGCAACAAACCAGTCTAATATATTAGTGTTGGCATAAATACCAGAATGGTATAGCGCTATAAAATTCTTTTGTGAGGCTAAGTTGATAAATGGTAAGGGTAATTCTGGATTTACATGATAACCAGCAGGATACAATGTATGTGGCACAACATAACCCAGCATACCATAGCTCAATTGTTCTTCAAAACCTTGAGGCAAATTTTTTAAAATAACAGCGCGTATTTTTTCCATTACTTCACGACGTTCTAGAGGAAGTTGGTCAATATAGTCGTTAGGTGATTTGGCTGAATATTTCATTTATGCTACAAATTTTGCTTTAATTTTATCTACTATGGTTTGGGCTAATTTTATCTTACTTTCAACTGTCCAACCTGCTACATGTGGTGAAAGTATTACTTGGTCTGAGTTAATTAAATATTTAAAGGCATCAGGTAAGTTATTCTCTGAAAACATATTCTCGAAAGAAGCTTTTTCATATTCTAATACATCTAACCCTGCACCTAAAACTTTACCAGACTTCAATGCTGCCACTAAATCTGAGGTTATGATACATTTTCCTCTAGCGGTATTTATAATCCAAATAGGATTTTGAAACTTTTCTAAAAATTCGGAGCTTATCATACCAATTGTTAACTCCGTTTGTGGCAGATGTAGACTAACTACATCAACACGGTTCTGAAATTCCATTATACCAACTTGGCGTGCATTTTCATCTTCTACGCCACCTTGTATATCATAACAGATAACCTCTTTAACATCAAAACCTATTAGTTTTTTCGCAAAGGCTTTGCCCATATTGCCATAGCCAATTATACCAACTACTTTACCTTCTAATTCTAGTCCTCTATTACCCTCGCGGTCCCATTTACCACTTCTTACTTCACGGTCTGCTCTATTTAATTTATTAAATAGAGACAATAACATACCCATGGCATGCTCTCCTACAGCATTTCGATTGCCTTCTGGCGCTGCGGCAAGAAATATGCCTAACGATTTGGCGTGTTTTGTGTCAATATTTTCTAGCCCGGCACCTAATCGACCAATAAATTTTAGGTTCTTCGCCTTGTCTAAAAATTGAGAATCTATAGTAAATCGGCTACGAATAATTAAACCATCGTACTGGTCAATTTTGTTTTCAATTTCTTTTTTAGACGAGGTATAATCTTCATCGTTATGAAAACCTAATTCAGAAAATTGTTCAATAATTAGTGGGTGATTAATATCTACGTGTAATACTTTCATTCTATATTCCAAATATTATGGAGCCACTTTGTCACTTTTTTTAAGTCTTCTGCATATGCACAGGCTTGAAAATGTGAGAGTCGCTCATTTTTAATAAAGGTAATATTACTACCTTTTTCTATACTATTATTGATGTATTTTTCTGTTTTGGTTATCGAAAATAGTTCATCTTTTGACCCATGTATGGCATAAACCGGAATCTGAATCTTTGCACTGAGAGGATACGAACTTGCTATAGGGATTGCTGCCGAAAATAAATCAGGGTAGTGTTTTGCAAAGTACCAAGTTCCATTACCACCATTGCTGTAGCCCATAATAACTACTTTTCTTTGATTTGTTTTCCAGTATTTTGGGGCAAGATTAACTATCGATAGTATTTTTTCTATATTGTTTTCGGTAGACCATAATTGTTCTTCTCCTTCTGGTGAAATTATTATTGCATTAAGTTTTTCTAAACCAGGAACTACAAGACAATCATGAAACTCTTTATATGTTCCTAAGCCACCGGCATAATGTAAGGCAATGATTAATGGATTATGTTTTTCAATACTATCAGGGAAGCTTACTCTAGCTTTATATCGTTTGCCATGGTCATTCATCAAATTAATATCCAAAAGCTTGTTCGACCTTAATTTTACCCTAGAAAATGCTTTTTCAGATTTGCTTTGAATTTCTTGGGATTCTAAGTTATTTGCACCCAACAATTCAAAAACAATTAGTAAGATAAAAAGGATGACCCTCATATTTTTGGATAATTGGTTTGGGTTAATTCGGTTTCAACCTTTCCCGTATGATTTGTAGTTATTTTTTCAAATAGTAATACCTGAACCTCTTCGTTATTTTTTGTGATCGGACAATGTTCAACTCCTTTTGGTATTATTATAATCTCGCCTTCTTTCACCACTTCGGTTCGGTCTCTAAATTGCATATGTAATGTGCCTTTTATAACATGAAATAGTTCATCTTCATTTTCATGGGCATGCCATACGAATTCACCTTTTAACTTTGCCAACAACACTTGCATATTATCTACAATGCCAATTTCGTGTGGATGCCAATAGGCTTCAACCAACTCATATTTGTCTTTAAGATTTATGCTTTTCATTTTTTAGATTAAAAACTAGGAATAATATAAATTCTTGATACGACATAAAAATACTTCATCACTGCTGTAAATCAATAGCGTGTATTGTATAAAGTAAGATACGTAAAGTAGCGGTTTTCTAAAAACAAGAATCCTGGTTTATTAAATACCTAAAATGAGTTTCGCAATAGAAAAGTAAATTAGAATCCCAAAAATATCATTACTGGTGGTTATAAAAGGCCCTGTTGCGATTGCTGGGTCAATACCTCTTTTATGAAGAAATAAAGGCACGAATGTGCCGATAAACCCTGCAACTACGATTACAGCAATAAGTGAAATAGAGATTGCCAAAGAGGTTAAGAAGTCCCCTTTCCAGACCCAAGTAAATACTAATAATAGACATGATAGAATAAACCCGTTTAATAAGGCCAGTAGCATTTCTTTAATCAAACGGTTACCTATACTACCCTTTATATCATCGTTTGCCAAACCTTGTACGATAATTGCGCTAGATTGAACACCCACGTTACCAGCCATTGCAGCTATTAAAGGTGTGAATAAGAACAATACGGTATATGCGCGAAACATTTCTTCAAAACCACCCATGATAACGGCTGCTGCCGCACCTCCAAAAAGGCCTAAAATCAACCATGGTAAACGTGCACGGGTAAGTTCCCAAATGCTTGCATCTGCTTCAACACCTTGCGATATACCGGCAGCCATTTGGTAATCGCGCTCAGCTTCTTCTTTAATAACATCTATAATATCATCAATAGTAATACGACCTACCAGCCTGCCGATTTCATCAACTACAGGTATGGCTTCCAAATCGTACTTACTCATGATTCTTGCTACTTCTTCAGGATCTTCATTGACATTTACATAATCCACTTTAGGTATAAAAACATCCTTTATGTGTGTTTTTGTAGAGGTGGTCAATAAATCTTTTAGTGATAAACGGCCTTTTAATTTATCCTCATCATCTACTACATAAATAGAATGAACACGAGTTACGTTTTCTGCTTGCGCACGCATTTCTTTTACACAGGTTAGAACGTTCCAATTTTCATTAACCTTTACTAGCTCTTTCGCCATAAGACCACCCGCAGAATTTTCTGCATAGCGCAAAAGGTCTACAATATCCTTGGCATGTTCACGATCCTCAATTTTAGAGATAACGTCTTGTACCTGCTCTTTAGGTAGTTCACCAATAATATCAGCCGCGTCATCAGTATCTAACTCTTCTAATTCGCTTGCAATTTCTTTTGAGGAAAGATTGCCTAGTATCGCCTCACGAACATCTTCATCTAATTCAGTAAGAATATCAGAGGTTTTATCGCTATCTAATAATTTAATTAGGTAGGTAGCCTCATCATCATCAAGTTCATTGATGATTTCTGCTATATCTGCATAATGCACATGTTCAAGCATAGAATTAAGTTCAGCCTCATTTTGGTTTTCAATGAGCTGTTCTATGTTAGAAACAAGTTCTTCTGTAAGTTTAAAGGGTGTCATCTGCTATTTTCTTCGTCAATGCTATAAAATCCTCAACGGCCAGTTGTTCAGGTCTTAGGTCAAATATAGTATCTTCTTTGAGATTATCTGATAGGGTGAATGTTTTTAAACTGTTACGCAAGGTCTTTCTACGCTGATTAAATGCTGTTTTCACTACTCTATAAAATAGTTGTTCGTCGCATGAAAGTTGAAAATCTTCTTTACGCGTTAGGCGTAATACGCCCGACTGCACTTTTGGTGGTGGGTCAAATACATCTGGTTGTACCGTAAAAAGATATTCGGCATCATAAAATGCTTGAACCAAAACCGACAGAATACCATAGGCCTTGCTGCCTTCTTTGGAACAAATACGTTGGGCAACTTCTTTTTGAAACATGCCAGAGAATTCTGGAACTTGATCTCTTAATTCTAGCATTTTAAAGACAATTTGGGTAGATATATTATAGGGGAAGTTACCTGTAATGCCAAATTGCTCAGTTCCGAATATAGTTTGAATATCAAAATTTAAAAAATCGGCCTCGATGACTTTAAAGGAACCTTCACCTTCAAATGCCTTCGGATGCTCTAATGGAAAGGTCTCATTTAGATATTTAATAGACTCGGTATCTAAATCCATCGCTATTAAATTGCTATTTTTTAGAAGTAGGTATTTTGTTAAAACCCCTGTTCCAGGACCTATTTCAATAACATTGTGATATTTTTTTTGTAAAAGTGTATCGGCAATTTGTTTGGCGATATCTTCATCTTTTAAAAAATGCTGACCTAAGTATTTTTTGGCTTTTACGGGTCCTTTTTCTTGATGCTTTTTATGAGCATACTTGTCGCCTTTATTCTTTTTCCTTTTCGTTCCCATAATTTGTTCTTAAACCAAGCTTATTTTGCAATATATGCCCATGCATTTTTACCAGATGCCAATTGAATTTGAATTCTTTCGTAGGCCTCACCTTCGTAAATATCTGCTTTTTGTAATTCTTGATGGGATAACGTATAGACTTGCCCTTTAATACAATCTTCTTTTTGTCCGGTGTGATGCAACGTCGGATATAGGTTTGCTACTTTTTTGTCCGAAATAATATACAGTGGTAATTCATCTTCAAAACCACTTAAAGGTCTTGAGAAAACACCCAATTGTACTTCTCTTTCTTGTAATGTACCATAGGTGAACAAATAGTGTGTGGCAGTACTGCGCTGTACAAAATATTCATCTACAACTTCTAATTCTGTATTAAAGGAAACCAATTTGCCTGCAAATTTTCGTTGAATATTTTCTATTAATTTAGGGGCATCTTCCTCATAATATTGTTCTAAAGTAGCTTTGTCTTTTATTGAATATTGTACGGAATAGGTGAAACCGCCCATGTCTTCTTCAATCAATACTTTTGTAAATTTTGCACTTAGAAATTTACCTGTAGATAGTACTTCTGGTATATGAAATTCTTTCATCCATTTTACCCAAGCATCATGGCTGGTTTCTTCAATATTTGTGGTAACGTTATAAATGTACATATGTTAAATTCAGATTCTTCCTTTTATATCAAATGTTAGATTCAAAATTAATTGAACAATATCTTATATAACTGTGTGGATGTTTTTTAATTAATTGAGTCGCCTCTTAATATTCTAAAGTTCTTTCGTGCTTGTGGAAAATAATAGCTGTTTTGATAATTGTATATTATTTTTTCATAATTTTCTTTAGCTTTTGCGGTGTCTTTGTAAACTTTTCTGTAAAGCTCGCCCAAAGCATAATACGCATCATCAGCCAAAATACCATTACCATAAAAGGTGACTATTTTCTGATAATTTAATAGGGCCTCGTCGTATTTTTTTTGTGACTCATACAATTCGGCCTGCTTAAGTAAGGCTTCATCTTCAATTTTTTCGCCTTTATGGTTTTCAAGAATGTCGTTCAAGGCAGTTATAGCATCATCAGTTTTATTTTGATAGGATAAAAAATCTGCTCGTGCATACTTCTTTAAAGCTGTTTGTGTAGAGTCTTCAAAGGAATTGTCTGAAATCAACAAGCTTAATTGCATAGCATCATTGGCAATCAATTGTGAAGTTGAACTTCTTAAAACCTTTAACTGAGTCAACGCCCAATCAAAATCTCCCTTGTAAAAACTTGTTTGAGCAACTTTATAGCGGGCATCTTGCCCTAGAACATCATTCTTTAATTTTTGCTGTATCTGTGAGAAATAAATAAGTGCTTCGTTGAATTTTTTATCATAGACCAATATATCACCCAAAGCTAATTTGAGATACGCAGTTCCGCGATCACTCAAAGGAAGTTCAAGACTATTTTTTAAAAGCTTTTCCGCTGGTCGTGGTTCATTTTTTTTAAACGTCAGAAAATTCGCGTAGGCTACTTGAAGTTGAAGTGTCCGTGATTTATAGCCGTAAATATTTATGAGTTGATCATATCTTTTTTGAATCGATTCCAATTGACCATTAGTGGCGTTTATTAACTCAATATCGATTAGGTTTAATTCTGCATCTAATTTGGTGATCTCATTGTTGGTGTTATCGATTATATAGCTATAAATTTCTTTAGCTGTTTCGTTATCTTCAGCTTCTAGGGCATTATCACCCAAATTTTCTAAACGCACCGTAGAACTACCGTTTATGCGCTTAAATATTGCTTTTTCTTGTCTGAAGGCACTACCATATTGATTTTGTTGTACAAAAAGCCAACTAAGTAATTCGTTCCAAACAATATCAGGATTTTTCTGAGCTCGTTCTAGTAGCACTTTCTTTAATAGAATATTATTGGTGTTCTCAGGATTTTCTGAAACGAAATCATCGATACTCCTTAAAATATTCGATTTTGAAGTTTTACCGCCTATAACCAAATTCAGGTACGCATTGTACATAGCTTCAACATTACCTTGCTCGCCATAAATACGTGCTAATTGAAAGTTGAAATCTAGTGCGGGGTTAAGCTGCATTGATTTTTCAAAAGCGTTAATCGCCATATCTAACAGGCTATACTTTTGAAACTGAAGACCGATTGCATAACCGTAATTCGGATTTTTAGGAATAATTTCTAAGGCTTGATTATAATAGGATTGTGCCATTTCTGGCTGCTCTTGAAGAGTGTGATTGTAACCTAAATCTACCAATAAAGTTGGATAGGGGTTGCGGTCTTTTAAGCGTTCTTTAAGAAATTCACTTGCATCTTCGTAACGTTCTAATTGTTGGTAGCAGGCAACTAAATCTTGTACATATTCAGTTCGACGCGGATTTTTCTCTACTAATTTCTCGTAGAAAACCACCGCCTTTTCAAAATCGCCGTCAGCAAAATATTGTTTTGCTAAGAAATCTTCTTGAGCCCAAGCAAAAGTGGCTAGTGACAAATACGAAATAAAGAAAATTAAAAAACGCATATTCAAAGATACGTAGAATGCTATAAGATGGTGTATAGGTGACGGTAACAACGCGTGCACAAAAAAAATTATTTAGAAGTGAGTTGATTATGAGAGCCATCGCAATTCGGCATTCGCTTAGAAAGTCCGCAAATACATTCGTTTAATCCTTTGCCTTCAAAAATTCGTTTCGTATTTTTTTCTATTCTTGATAGTCTTGTTGAAGACTGTTTTGCTTGAGAAAAATTCAGCAAATAACCTTTCTGTCGGCCAGGTGTTAGATTTTTGAAGGCTGTTTCAAGTTCAGGGTTTTCTTTAAATTTATCTCCTAATTCTGATGGGAAATCAAAATCCGTCACCTTTTTCATCGGAATTTTCCGACCAGATTTTTCATGCTCTATCGCTTCAAGTACATAATTTTTAATTACGGCTTCTAATTGATTTATCTCTTCTAAATTTATAAATCGAATTTGTCGACCGGCCTGTACATTTTCTGTTTGTTGAAACAGTATTTTCTTTGGGTCATTTAAAAGTGCTCCTTTGTAAAATAGGAGGGCGCTATATTCTTTAAAACCATGCAGTAGTACAATGTTTTTACCTTTATATGTATAGCATGGATGCATCCATTTAAAATCTTCTACCAGGTCACAGTCAAGAATTATCTCTCGAAGCTTTGTTAACTCATCCTTCCATTGGGTAAGTCCATTAAGATAATCTGTAACTTTTTTATTCATGATGATCAGATTTTCAATTCATAACTTTAATAAAATTAAACCGTAAATCTATTTATTAGTTGCTGAATTTCTAATTGCTTTAAATTTAATTAGATACTGTTTTTAAACCAATAATAGAACCTATGAGAGTGGTGATGAAGAGCAGTCTAAGAAAAGTGGCAGGTTCTTTGAATACCACAATGCCCAGCAACACTGTGCCAACAGCACCAATACCTGTCCACACTGCATAAGCTGTTCCAATAGGTAGGGTTTGTGTTGCCTTCACTAAAAGGACCATGCTTATACATAGTGCAACAAAAAAACCTGCATACCATACGTACATTTCGTTACCTGTTGTTTCTTTGGCCTTTCCTAAGCAGAATGCAAAGACAACTTCGAATAAACCTGCAATAATTAAAATAATCCAATTCATGCTCTGGTATTTATTTATCGTAATAGTGGAGTTTCTCTAGCTAATCGTTGTAGTAAATGTCCATTTTCAAGTTGTTTGTTCACAGAATATATGAGGCTGACTTTGGTGTAATATAGCGGATTAAAATATTCGTTTTTTCAATTCTGAAATTTTTTCAATTGTACCATTTATTGTACAAGATAATTTGACTGTGTTATAAATGGTCCCGAATTTTTCAATGTTCTTTTTAAGTAAGTCTATATTTAAATTCTTGTCTTTGCTATACACTTTTAGCACATAGTTAATTTCGTCCATTCTTGGAGGTTTTTCTAAGCGTATTGCCTTTACCGAAATTTCAGCAGTGGTATATTCAAAATGCATAAGAATGGAGAAACGCTCAACATTTTTAAGTATACAAGACGAAAATGAACCTAAAAATAACTCTGCAGGGTTTGGTAAACTATCGGCTGTTTCTGGGGTAATTCCAAAATCAATTTTTGACTTCTTTATGGTTATTGTAGCATTTGCTTTTGAGGCTGAATATGCTGTTGTAAAGTATTCCATATGCGAATTATGTTTTAAATCAACCTTTAAATTTAGGTAATTTCTTATAAAGAGAACGCCGTGTAAACTAGATTTACACGGCGTTTTTATTAATGGTTCTTATAACCGCTATTTCAGATTGGTAGTACTAAAAGTTAAAATATATCAAGACTAATCAATCATATCAAAACCACAATAAGGTACCAGTACATCTGGTATTCTAATACCTTCTGGAGTTTGATAATTTTCTAATATACCTGCCAAAACACGAGGTAAAGCTAATGAGCTACCGTTTAAGGTATGTGCTAATTGGTTTTTACCATTCTCATCTTTATACCTCAATTTTAATCTATTGGCTTGGTAGGTTTCGAAATTCGAAACCGAACTAATTTCTAGCCAACGGTCTTGCGCAGTTGAAAATACCTCAAAATCAAAGGTCAGCGCGGCCGTGAAACCCAAATCGCCACCGCAAAGGCGAAGAATACGATACGGTAATTTTAATTCCCTTAAAATATTTTTTACATGTTCGACCATGCCATCTAAAGCTTCATAAGATTTCGTTGGATGTTCAACACGTACAATTTCAACTTTATCAAACTGATGTAAACGGTTCAGACCACGTACATGCGCGCCATAACTACCTGCTTCTCTTCTAAAACATGGTGTGTAGCCAGTATATGTGATAGGAAAATCGCTTTCATTTACGATTACATCCCTAAAAATATTGGTAATAGGAACTTCTGCCGTAGGTATTAAATACAGGTCGTCTGCAGTAATATGATACATTTGACCTTCTTTATCGGGTAATTGCCCAGTACCGTAGCCAGATAGTTCGTTTACTAAATGAGGCACTTGAATTTCGGTATATCCCGCTTCTGTATTTTTATCTAAAAAATATGCAATTAAAGCACGTTGTAAACGAGCGCCTTTTCCTTTGTACACAGGAAAACCTGCTCCTGCTATTTTTACTCCTAATTCAAAATCAATGATGTCGTATTTTTTTGCAAGTTCCCAGTGCGGTTGGGCACCTGCATCTAATGTAGGTATCTCACCTTCTTTAAAAATTTCTTCATTGTCCTCTTCAGATGAACCTTTACGAACAGTGGCGTGTGGTGCATTCGGTATCTGATATAGCAATACTTGAAGCTCTTCTTCGACGGTATTCAAATCTTCATTCAGTTGTTTAGATTCGTCCTTTAGGTTGACCGTTTGTTCTTTCAAAGAATTTGCTTCTTGAGCCTTACCTGTTTTGTACAAAACACCAATTTCTTTCGAAAGTTTATTCGCTTCTGCCAAAACATTATCTAAACGTGTTTGGGTAGTACGCCTATTTTCGTCTAATTGAAGAATATTTTCCAATAGTGGCTTTGCATCGATATTTCTCTTTCTAAGGGCGAGAATTAATTCTTCCGTATTATCTCTTATGGTCTGTATTTGTAACATTACTGGTCGTATTTGGCTGCAAATTTACATTAATCTTAGTTTTAAACAGGGTGCTTTTAATCTCTAAACATCGATTAAATTGGTTTTTGAACACTTTCGCATCAAAAAGCAGTATAAATGATAAATTATTGCATACCAATTTTGAGTTTGTAGTTTCAACAATGTCAGAATAAAGGAAAATGTTACTCGCTTGACTGAAAGTTCGAAGGCAGTATCCAATTATGATGTTTTAATGGTTTCCAAGGTTCTGCTGCCAAGTCGGTGGTTGAATCTAAAAATGGCACATAAGGTTTTCCGTTAATACTGATTTGAGAATCTTCTAAATACACCGCAACATCCATATGTTTTCTTTCGAAATCCATTTTTAAATATTGGGCGAATTGCCATGCAAAATCTGGATAGGCAAACACTTTTCGTTCTTGGCTTGCCGTAAGGTAATTTTTAGGTATTATCTCAAATATTTGTTCGGTATTTTTATTAATGACCATAAAATTACCTTTGCCAACTCTGCTACGCAACATCATTCGCCAGCTCATTCGATGGCCTTCTTCTGTCCATAAAACATTATCATCAATAACATAATGCCTAATAGGTAATAATATCTGAGCTATAAAATATATCGACATTAGTAAAAGCAGGCTGCTTTTGTTATTAGGAACTACAAAATTATTAAAGTAGTTAAATGGTTCTTTTGATTTGAAAAATATACTGCGAATGGTCTCCGGTTCAAAAAAGAAAACACTAAAGGCAATAGCTAAGTACGGAAAAATACCGATTTGAAATATAATTGAATTGAATAAATGAAAGAATATAGAGGTGAAAAAGGCTGCTTTTCTAGTTGGTTTGAAAAGTAAAGCGGGTACTATGAGTAGGTCGAAGAGTATGCCTGCCATACCAATAATACTGTGCAGCCATGGTTGCTGTAAAACTTCACCTATCAACCAGTAATTTCTTCTTGGTTGCATCAATACGTCAATCATACTGAAATTTAACCAGTCTCCGTACATTTTAGCAATAGATGCATATACGTAAACTATAAACAGTTGAAGCACGATAGTCCATTTTACATAACTATACATAAAGTTAGTCTCTAGCTTTGGGTTCAGTTTTACATCAATTGATTTTGCTTTTTCCGCTGGAAAAAAGCACATCAAAGAGGAAATCAAAATAAGCAGATAATAGTGATTGTTATAGGCTGTCTTTTGCATCAAGTATGTTGCTGTCCATAGCAAGGTAAACGTAATAATGCTCGCCCTATATTTAAAACCAAAAGCTATACATAGACCCAAAAGACCCATGAGGCCAAAATAAAAATACATACCCGAACCAGGTAATGGTTGTAACCATTCAAAATCAATAAAAGGAAAATTGTATTTAGGGTCAATAAGATTTCGTTTTACCCATCCTGTAGCGATTGCACCAAAACATTCGAGAGATATTAAAATACCAAAGAATATGCGAAAAATAATTAACGAGCTATTATCTACCTTTTGAAATAATAACTTGTTAACCATTTTATCGCTGAATATGTTGGAGTGATTTTTCTTTGTCTTTAGCCAATTGCGCTTTTAAACCATCTAATGATTCAAATTTGTGTTCGTCACGTAAGCGAGCTAAAATATCTACCTGTATTTTTTGGTCATAAAGGTCGGCATCAAAGTCGAAAAAATTAATTTCAATCGATTTCTCGGTGCCATTAACAGTAGGGTTAAATCCAATATTCATCATACCATAAACAATTTTGTCATCCAAAGTACTTTTAACGATGTAGACACCATTTTTAGGTATTAGCTTATAATTCTCAGCTATAGATAGGTTTGCAGTTGGGTAGCCGAGTTGTTTGCCAATACCTTTTCCTCTCACGATAGTACCTGTAAGCATATATTCATAGCCTAGGTAACTATTTGCTGTATCGATATCCCCATACTCTAAGGCTTTTCTGATTTTTGTTGAACTTACCGATACATCATCAATTTCTTGCGCAGGTATTTCATCTACGGTAAAATCTAATGCATTGCCGAAAGCTATAAGGTCTGTAATATTGGCATTTCTATTGCGACCAAATCTATGATCGTAACCGATAATGACTTTTTTAATGTTCAATGTATTCACTAGAATGTCACGAACGAATTCTGTAGCGCTGAGTCTAGAAAACTCTTTGGTAAACGGATGAATAATTAAAACATCTAATCCAAGTCGTTCTAAGATGTTAATCTTTTCGTCTATTGTATTCAATAGTTTAATATCGGTATCTTTCTGTAAAACCATTCTCGGATGAGGAAAAAAGGTAAGTACTGATGATTTCAATTCCGTGCTCTTGGCATGGTTTATGATTTTGTTCAGTATTTTTAGGTGACCTATATGTACCCCATCAAAAGTGCCAATAGTAATGACTGTGGGATATTCTTCTTTGTATTTAGAAATGTTGCGGACTGTAATCACCTATGATAGAAAATAAAAAGACTTATATTTGATTTGAGATAAAAGCCCCTTAATGATTGCAAAATTACGTCTAGTTTTTTCAATTACCATAGCATTTCTTTCCTTTTACGGGGTGGCTCAATCTACATATTGGAAAAATACGGAATTAAATGCAAGTGCTAAACAATTTTCTATGCAACGTTTACGCGTAGATAAAGGTCGGGCATTTACATTGAATCAAGAACAATTTTTAAATACGCTGTCTGAAAAATCAAGTTCTAAAATAATTTATTTTCCAGATGAGCAAGGTAATTTGGTTCCTTTTCAGGTTGAAGAGGCCAATGTTTTTTCGAAAGGTCTTGCAGAGAAGTACCCTACTATAAAGTCATATAAAGGTGTAGCATTGCATAACTCTACCAAGCAAGTTCGCTTTAGTGTTTCAGGTAAGGGCATTCAAAGTATGATTAGTACACCAGGGGAAAACGGAGCGCTATTTTTACAAAAGTCAACCGATGACATTTATGTTCTTTATCGAAGAACAGAACAAGAAAAAAGTGACCTTAATTTTGTCTGTAGTACCATGCCAGAGGTTATGGAATATTCACAGAATTTAACTGCAAAAGTAGTCGATGATCAAACTCTTAGAAAGTTTAGGGTTGCCATTTCAGCCTCTGGAGAATATACTCAATTTCATGGTGGTACAAAGGTTGATGCTCTAGCGGCAATAAACGCGACCTTGACAAGAATAAATGCGATTTTTGAACGAGATTTAGCAATTACACTTGAATTAATCGATAATACCGACTTAGTTATTTATACTGATCCCGAGACTGATCCATATACAGGAAGTTTAAGTGCTCAAGTCCAAAATACACTTACTAGTATTATAGGTGAAGCTAATTATGACATAGGGCATCTTTTTAACCAACAGAATAATACTTTAGATGGCAATTCTGGCTTTATTGGAGCAGTTTGTACAGACAGTAGAAAAGGTAGTGGTTATACGACTTTGTCATCGCCTACTGGTGATGCTTTCGATATTGATTTGGTTGCACATGAAATGGGGCATCAATTTGGTGCCAACCATTCTTTTTCACATATTTCTGAAGGTACCACAGTGCAGGTAGAGCCAGCCAGTGGTACAACTATAATGGGCTACGCGGGTATTACTGGCAATAATAATGTGGCAGCCAATAGTGATGATTATTTTCACTATGTGAGTGTGGTACAAATAAGAGATTATCTACAAACTGTTTCTTGTGGGCAAACTCAGGTATTGACCAATTCACCACCATCGTTACTTCCTCTGTCTAATTATAGCATACCTAAAGGAACACCTTTCGTATTAGCAGGTGTGGCAAATGATGATGATACTTCAAATATACTTAGTTACACTTGGGAGCAGATAGATAATGGTGTGGTTACCCAAGCTACTTTTGGACCTAATAATCCGGCTGGGGCTAATTTCAGGTCCTTGCCTCCGAGCCTTTCGCCGAAGCGTTATTTTCCAAATTTGACTCTAACATTGAGCGGACAATTGACTGAGACATCACCTACAGTGGGCGAAGCTTGGGAAACACTTTCGAATGTAGGGCGTGAATTAAATTTTTCGCTGATGGTGCGTGACAATGCATTAAACGGAGGTCAATCGATTTCAGATGAGCTACGGGTATCCGTAATCAATGAAGCTGGGCCATTTGTAGTCACCTCACAAATTACAGAACTATCTTTTGAAGCGGGTTCGGTACAGACGATTTCTTGGGATGTGGCCAAAACCAATATTGCTCCGATTGGTGCTGAAACGGTATCAGTATTTTTGTCTATAGATGGCGGTTTTACCTACCCTATAATATTGCTTGAAAACACTATAAATGATGGTAGTCAAAGTGTGATTATTCCAAACATTTCGGCCAGTGCTGGTCGTATCATGATAAAGGCTGATAATAATATCTTCTTTGCAGTTAATGCTGCTGATTTTTCTATAACACCGTCAGAAATTGTATTGAATTTTGAGCAGGTGGTATTCGATGTGTGTAAGCCAAACGATATTAGTGTTCCCTTTACGTATGAGATGGGCTTAGGCTTTGATGAAGAGAGTACGTTCAGTGCTATTGGTGCACCTGCGGGTTTAACAGCACAGTTTACTCCAGTATCTGCTGATTCTACTAATACACCTGTTATTATTGATTTCGAAGGTGTTTCGAATTTAGCTGTTGGCACATATCCTATTCGTGTTTTGGCTACTTCTACAACGGTCACTAAAGAGGTTATTCTTCAGTTAAGGGTATATGATGATAATTTTGAAGCGGTACAATTATTATCTCCCATAGACGGCTTTTTAGATGCTTCAAAGGATGTTGTTTTAGAATGGAGTGCGGCTTTGGGCAACACACTGTATGATGTCGAAATTTCGACTGATGCGGGTTTTTCAAATATTATAGAATCTGCTACGGTGAGTACAGATACCTATTCGCCTGTACAAATAGATAATAATAGTCAATACTTCTGGAGGGTAAAACCAAAAAATGATTGCGGCGAGGGAGTTTTTAGTATGGCATTTAGCTTTACTACCATACAGTTTAATTGCACGACAAAAGATGCTACAGCATTACCTATTTCTATTTCAAGTAGTGGTACACCGGTAATAAGTTCTAAAATTGTATTCTATGAAGACTTGCCTGTGGCCGACATGAATGTTGTTATAGACCTTGATCATACTTTTTTAGCTGATTTGGTCATTAGCTTAACATCACCAGCGGGTACTGTGGTTACGTTGGTTTCTAGTTCTTGTGGTGAATCGCGAAATATAAATGCCACTTTTGACGATGATAGTCCGTCGTTTAATTGCTCGATTGATCCAGGTATTAGTGGAATGGTGAAACCGCTAGGCAGTCTTAGTGCTTTTAATGGAGAATCTATACTTGGAGAATGGGTTTTAGAAATTCGAGATAACGCTCCTTCAGATGGTGGAAGCTTAAAAGCTTTTTCTCTTGAAGTTTGTGTAGAAGGTGATTTTAGGCCAGATGGGGATAACGATGGAGTTTTTGATGACGGAGACGACCTTTGTCTTGGTACGCCAGAAGGTCTAGAGGTAAATGCCTCTGGATGCCCCGTTTACCGTTTTCCAGCTGAAAATTTCACTATAAGTCTGGTTAGTGAAACATGTAGGGAAAATAATGATGGTGCTTTAACTGTAATTCCGAAACTGGCCTTTGATTATCAAATAAGCGTATTAGGGAATGGACTTGATGTAACTCAGAATTTTTCAAATTCCTTTAATTTAGCAAATTTAAGTTCTGGTACGTATTCGCTTTGTATTACAGGAACAGACGGTAGTATTTCTTACGATGAATATTGTGTAGAAATTCAAATAACAGAACCTGAGGCGCTAAGCGTTACATCTAAAATTGCATTAGATGGTACGCAGATTACACTTGAGATGGAAGGCTCTTCTTTCTATACCATAGAGCTAAATGGTATTTCTATACAGACCGAAGAGTCAAGTGTGGTTTTAGATTTAGAGAAAGGGTTGAATACCCTTAAGGTGTTTACTAATATTCCTTGTCAAGGAATTTATGAAGAACAAGTTAGCTTTTTTGAGAAGCCAATTGTATTTCCAAACCCTGTAAAAGAGATTGTTCAAATTTATTTGGGTGATAGTGAAGAAGATATTATGGTGAGTATTTTTAGTGCTGATGGAAGATTGATTTTCAGTTCTAGCGAATATGTACGTCAAGGTAAATTAGAGTTAAATTTAAGTTCATTGTCTACCGGAATCTATTATCTTAAATATGAAGGGAAGACGATAAAAGGAACCTCTAAAATAATTAAAGAATGATGCGCTTTTTGTTTTTAGGTATATGTATAATGATGGTTTTTACAAGCTGTAAAAAGAAGCGTACGCCTTCCCCTCCAGAAGTTGTGAAATTGGTATTTCCAGAGCAAAATTCTGAATGCACTACTGGTCTAAGTTTAGGGCAGTTAACTAGCCAGGTAGAATTTAGGTGGTCTGCAGCAGATAACACCGAAACATATGAATTAAGAGTGACTAATACTTCTACAGGTACAGTACAAACTATTACTTCATCAACTACATCTGCAAAACTACCATTGGCAAAAGGAGAGCAATTTTCTTGGATAGTACGCTCAAAAAATGGTCAGGTAGACCAAACGGTATCAAGTGAGGTTTGGAATTTTTATAATTCTGGTTCAAGAACTACGTTTGCGCCTTTTCCTGCAACTAATGTGAGTCCGGTATCTTCAGAAAATGTATTTAAAGACATAAATAACGAAGTTACCTTGTCTTGGACAGCATCCGATTTAGATAACGATATCGTTAGTTACGAAGTTTATTTTTCGGTGGAAGCAATTCCGGTCGATTTAATTCGAACACTTCAGCCTACAGTAAATAGTATAAAGGTTTCGGTTACGGCAGATACTGTTTATTATTGGAATATAATTGTAATCGATGCTGAAGGCAATAAATCTAATTCAGGAATTTATAATTTTAGAGTACTATAGTTTACGTGTTATTATATTGATTCATAGTGCGAGCAATACCAGCTAGTACAAATGAATTAATTATTTCGGTTGATGTTTTTAATCGCTCTGGTAACAATGCTTTTTCTTCATCGTCCCATCGTCCTAATACGTATTCTACTTGTCTGCCTTTGCCAAAATCTGCACCTACACCAAAACGATATCGGTTGTAGAGAATAGTTTGTAGAAATAACTCTATATCCTTTAAGCCGTTATGACCTCCATTACTTCCTTTTGTTTTAATGCGTATAGTGCCAAAAGGTAAATTAATGTCATCTGTAATAACAAGAACATTGCTTTGTGGGATATTTTCTTTATCCATCCAATACTTCAATGCTTTGCCGCTACGGTTCATATATGTTGAAGGTTTTAAGCAAATTACGGTTCTGCCCTTGATTTTGTATGAACCTATTTCACCAAGTTTTGCTGTTTCAAAAGTAAAGTTGTTTGTTTGTGCCACTTCATCCAATACCTTGAAACCAATATTGTGCCGGGTCTCCACATATTCATCACCTATATTACCAAGGCCAATAATTAAAAATTTCTTCATGGGGTCTTTTTCTTCTTGAATTATGCCGTGTTTTGTAAATAATGATTTGAAAAAACCGAACATAGCTTGTTAGAATTATGGGATAAAAATACAAAAGCATCCCGATACGCGTATCGGGATGCTTATTAGTAAATCTTATAATAAGATGTCTATTCTTGAGCAGTTTCTTCTGCGGCACCTTCAACACCTTCAGCGCCTTCTTCTCCTTCTCCTTCTTCATCTTCATCAACAGCAACGGCAGTACGAGCAGTTTTAACCTGTATTACAACTGTTGTGTCTGGATGTAGAATTGTGAAATCATCGTTTAACAATGAGGCTACGGAGATATTTTGACCAATCTTTAATTTGGAAATATCAACATCAAAGAAATCTGGTAATTTGTCTGGTAATGCTTTAATAGCAAGTTTACGTTTTCTGAACAATAAACGTCCACCATTACGAACCCCAGGGGAAATCCCTTGTATTCGAACTGGAATATCCATCGTTACCATTTTATCATCGAACAATTGATAAAAATCAATGTGAATGATTTTGTCTGTTACTGGGTGAAACTGAATATCTTGCATAACTGCTTTAACAGAAGATCCACCATCCAATTCAATTGCAACTGTGTGTGCATTTGGAGTGTAAACCAAGTCTCTGAACGCTAGTTCATCTGCTGAAAAGTGTAATGGTTTATCCCCTCCGTATACTACGCAAGGAACCTTTCCAGCATTACGTAGGGCTTTCGTTGCCTTTTTGCCCACGCTTTCTCTTTCTGATCCTTTAATTGTAATTGACTTCATTATATGTATTAAAAATTAATATTCTATTTTTTGGTTTTCTTCCTGATTACATTAAAAACTTAGAAGAAATAGAGTTGTTATTGTGTACTTTGTCCATTACGTCTGCAAATAGATTAGCACAGCTCAAAACTCTTACTTTATCACTCTTTATTTCAACAGGAATAGAATCGGTGATAATTAATTCTGACAGTTTCGAATTCTCGATTTTCTCGTAGGCATCACCAGACAGTAAGCCATGTGTTGTAATAGCCCTTACGCTAATAGCACCTCGCTCCATCATTAAATCTGCTGCTTTCGTCAAAGTACCTGCCGTATCGACCATATCATCAACAAGAACAACATTTTTTCCCTGTACGTCACCAATCAATTCCATATGGGAAATAACATTTGCTTTTGCCCTTTGTTTGTAACAAACAACCACATCAGAATCTAATGCTTTAGAATAGGCATATGCTCTTTTAGAACCTCCCATGTCTGGTGAAGCTATTGTAAGGTCTTTTAAACCAAGATTTCTTAAATATGGTAAAAACAAGGTAGATGCAAAAAGATGATCTACCGGCTTTTCGAAAAAGCCTTGTATTTGATCAGCATGCAAATCCATGGTAATAATTCTTGTAGCTCCTGCAGTTTCTAGCATTTTAGCAACCAATTTCGCTGCGATCGGCACTCTAGGTTTGTCTTTTCTATCTTGTCTTGCCCATCCGAAATAAGGCATTACTGCAGTAATATGACGTGCCGATGCTCTTTTTGCAGCATCGATCATCAGTAACATCTCCATTAAATTTTCTGAACCTGGGTGTGTAGAACCAATAATAAATATTCGTGTACCTCGAATAGATTCTTCAAATGAAGGTTGAAACTCCCCATCGCTATATCGTGAAAAAATTACATTGCCCAGCTCCATTCCATATGCCTTAGCGATTTTTTCGCCTAAGATTTTACTTTGGGTGCAAGCAAATATTTTCGGTTGTGGAACTTGGTATGGCATGTCTCTAATTGTTGTTTCCCAAATAGTTACTTCGATAAATAGTTGAAGTTCGTATTTTTAAGGAGGTGCAAATTTAAAAATTAAATTTGGTTGCTAATGCATAAATCTTGATATATTTGGTGTTAGTAAGAAAATAATTATTTAGTTTTGCAGTCCTATTTTTATGGGATTTCGTTTCTTAACGATAATTATGCTCGAGTGGCGGAACTGGTAGACGCGCTGGATTCAAAATCCAGTTCTTCGGAGTGCGGGTTCGATTCCCGCCTCGAGTACAAGATAAAACCCTAGCAATCTAATCTTCAGAATGTTAGGGTTTTTTTAAAATTTCCAAAAAAATTCAAATGATAAGGTTTTAAAAACTTTTTTGTTTGGAAATTGAGTTTCATAATAATAGAAATCGTTTTTAGTATGACAATTCATTTAATGAAATGTTATATGTGCTTTTGCCCATTTAATTCTGTATCAGGCAATTTCTGCCTAATATTTTTCTTAGCGCTAAATATATCATATTGATATGTTTCAATTGCACTTCATTTTAGGGGGGTATAGTAGTTGATATGTTAAATTTCATAGAAATTATTTACGAATACTTCAAAATCAGAATGACTTCAATAAAATTTTTGACCCATAAGGTCCTCCAGAATCATAGCAAAAGAGAAATTGTATATTTGTTAATTCTATAAACGACCGTTTTACTCATGAGTATATTAAAACGAAATAATGTAAAAGTTTTCGGAAAAGGAATCAAAACATTATTATTTGCCCATGGTTTTGGTTGTGACCAAGTCATGTGGCGCCATATTACTCCGGCTTTTCAAGAGAAATATAAAATTGTGTTGTTCGACTATGTCGGCTGTGGTAAGTCAGAAATCAATCACTACAAGGAGAATAGATATAACTCATTATACGGTTATGCTCTTGATGTTCTTGAGATTTGCGAGGAATTAGAACTTAACAATGTTACTCTGATAGGGCATTCCGTAAGTTCTACCATAGGTGTTTTAGCAGCTATTCAAAACCCAGATATTTTTGATTCTTTGGTGTTGATATGCCCATCTGCTTGTTATATTAATAAGCCAGGATATGTGGGTGGTTTTGAGGAAAAAGATTTAAACGAACTACTTCAGGTCATGGAGAATAATTATGTAGGGTGGGCACATTTTTTAGCCCCAATGGTAATGAAAAACGAAGAACGGCCAGAGCTTACGGAAGAACTAGAGCAGAGTTTCTGCTCTATGGATAAAGAGATTTCAAGGAATTTTGCTCAAGTCACTTTCTTTTCTGACAATAGAGATGACCTTAAAAAGGTGCAGGTTCCTACTTTAATTTTACAATGTACAAACGATGATATTGCTCCTGAAAGTGTCGGGAATTTTGTTCATGAACAAATAGAGGGCAGTATTATAAATTATATGAATGCAACAGGTCATTGTCCACATATGAGTCATCCAGAAGAGACTATTGATTGTATTTATAAATTTTTGGTTTAAGTATTAGATACAATTTAAGAAGGTTTAAAAAACCAACATGCACAGCAATAATATACCCTGTTATATTTTTTCACTTTCTATCGACGGACTTGTGACCGAATTGAACCAACTTATGGGGGAAGAATTGGGTTATGCCTCCAAAGAAGTAGTGGGTAAAATGCGTTTTGAAGATCTTTTAACAGGAGGTAGTAGAATTTTTTATAAAACCCACTTTGTCTCTATTCTAATGATGGAAGGTACGATTGAAGAGATGTACCTATCATTAAAATCAAAATCTGGAATAGAAATTCCCTTTCTATTGAATATGAGAATAGTTCGAAAGAATGGCGAACAAGAGATTTATGGCTCAGGTCTCCAAATTACTAAACGAAATAAGTTTGAAAGGGACTTGATAGAAGCTAGACACGCTGCTGAGAAAGCTTTAAAAGAAAACTTAGAATTAAACCAGTTGAAGTTACAGCTAGAGGAAAGTCAGGTTTTGCTAGAAAGGCAGGTACGTGAGCTAATGAGAATTAATGAGGAACAGCTTACATTTAATAAGCTTTTGGCGCATGACCTCCAAGAACCCTTGCGCAAACTGCAGGTTTTCTCAAGTAGGCTCCAAGAAAAGGATATACAATATGTAAGCTCTAATTCTTTAAGGTACTTAAATCGTGTTAATGATATATCTCATTATGCCCATGAATTATTGATACGATTACATGGTTATTATTCTTTGGAAGTTGATATAAAAGATTTTAAACCAGCTAGCTTTCCAACTGTGTTGAATACGGTCATTTCAAAACTTGGTTTACAGAACATTGCGCTGAATATAGAAAAGCTTCATGTTCAAGAAATTAGTGGGGATATTCCAAAGCTTACCCGATTGTTTGAAGAATTAATACAAAACTCCTATGAATTTAAATCAATCGATAAACCGTTGTCAATAATAATTTCAACGAGCATGGTGAAAGACAACTATTATCAAGCATTGAATGACACCTATTTGTTTATAGACTTCATAAAAATAAGTATTAAAGATAATTCTTTAGGATTTCCTGACAGATCACAGTCAACTTTGTTTAAACCATTGCAAAAGTATCATGCCCAAAGCGGTATGGGTTTGGGCTTGGCGTATTGTAGAAAAATCATAGAATTGCATAACGGTAAAATTACTATGAAACCTGTGCCAGAAGGCGGCTCCGAATTTATTGTTTTACTACCTGCCAATTATTCATTTTAATTGAGATTATACATTTTCTTTTTACCGGTCTATAATATTTTAGATTAAGACAACAATACAATTTTTAGTGCAGTATATAGGCAAGTGTAAAGCTAGAACTTGGTCAAAGTTAATCTTGCCTACCCGGACATCGTTTCTAGATTCGCGAAACATTAGCTTACGTAGTAATGGATTTAAAATTAAATTACTATTTTAATCGGTGATATACTTTTTTTAAAATTTTCTTTATTTAAAGAAATGCTGAGAACTGGTTAACATGTAGATAGGCGATTTATTTACTGCTGACCATGTAGCGTTTTTTCAACTATTTTTAAGGCAAGGATGCTTTTTAATTGACCTTTTTATACCATGTGTATAAAAGAATGTACATCAATTTCAATATAATAAATTGCAATTTCTATGACTGAAAATGAAGTAGCATCACCTAATTCTATTTTGAAACAAGCAGTTCATAATTTAATGAACGAATTAACCCATTACAATGGTGTTTTGCTTGTAAATAGGTCTGAAAGCGAACTAAAAGAGATTATAAACAATAAATTCAATAAAATTTGTAAGCACTACTTATCAATTGGGCAAAATGAACTTGAATTGCTTGAGAGAGAAGCATGTGAAATAAGTGAGGTTGCATATTTAATACATTATCGATTACCTAATTTTTTTAAAGATATTATGCTCATTCATCGAGATGTGCTTTTACAATTGCAAATAGGTAAGCACAAATACCTAGAGGGTCTTGTTTCGAAAAAGTTACTCGATATTCATAGTGGCGAATCACAAAAAATACTTTTAGAGGCTGTAGCGTTTTTTATTCAAAAATTTAAGGAAGAAGAAATATTAGCAGAAAGGTTAAGTCAAAGAAAAAAAGGAATTGAGTCAAAAGTGAGGCATCATCAAAACCCATGGACCACCTACGCAAAGCAATTTGAGATACTATTGGATCAATTTGATAGTATCAATAAAAACGATTCAATTGTCGACCAGTCAATACGGGTTTTTAAAGAACTTTCAAATAGTACAAACGAGATAACAGCCGTGTCTGTTGCTGAGTCTGAAACTATTGTAAAAGAACTAAAATTAAGTATTTCTAATATCGAAAAAATAGTAGGTAAGGAAGATGTTAATCATATTATACACGCCCTTGAAAAAATAGAAGCTAGTCTCGACACACCAAAAAACTATCAGGAAAATTTTACGCAATCAATTGCCAACACATCTAATAACCTGTCAAGAACCAATATTTCTGTAGCTACAGAAGGTGGCTTGCTTCTAGAAAAGAGAGTGGATTTTGGAAAATCGGCAAAAAAATGGATGGATTTCAATATTCTACCAGAAGTAATAGCGCTTTGGGATTATAAAGGAGATTTAATTGCATTTGCGAAACACAGTATACTGAACCTAAAAGGGAGTCTGGTTGTTGCAAAAAATCAAGAGAATATTTCTGGATCAACTATAGATTCACAGTTATTTAAAAGTGTAGAAGAGACATTTGACACCAATTTAAAAGCGCAGAAAAAACTTTCTGATACTATTTCAAATAAGTTGAAAACAGAGTTTTTAGCAACATCTATTTATCATCATGAGGAGTTTTTAGAGGTTTCCCTACAGAGTTCCCTTTCTCAATATACCTCTGAAACCAACGATCGTTTCACTAATTGGATAGGACGCTTAAAAGGATTTTTTGGTAATGTTAATACGGCATATGATAAAGTTGTATCTGTAAAACCTAGCGATGTACTTGATGCCGCTACAGAATGTATTGCACATAGAATGTTCAAAGAGGAGAATGCACAATATGATATGCTTTTTTTGAACAAAAGTTTTTTGGGTGACCATTTTTTGACCTTTAGAACAAATGAGGAAATAATTTTTGATAAGTGTCTCTCTCATTGGGATCAAGGCTTTCATAAATCTATTTTAATTGTAGGGGATGAACATAGCGGCAAATCAACTTTCATAAATAAAGCGGTTAAAAACAGATTGCGTAAAGAGGTTATTGTGCTAGCTCCTGACAGTACTATTTCTTACCAGGGAAGAAAATTCAATACCACAAAAAACATCAAGGAAGCTTTACAAGAAATTAAAAAATCAAGATTCAATTCAAAACCTATTGTAATAATAGATGACTTAGAATTTTGGATAGATAAAGCACATAGTTTTTTAGATAATGTAAGGGCGACACTAAAGTTTATTGAATCTGAATCTGATGATATTTTGTTGATTATTTCGGTCTCTAAATTAATGCAGCTGCATTTAAATCATCGTATATCTTTTTCCAATTCCTTTTCTACCCTAATTGATGTATCAATTAGTTCAAATACTGAGATATTTAATGCAGTAAGGCTAAGGCATGGCGCCTCACATAGAATACTGGTAGATGAAAATGATGAGCATGTTTCACCTCGTCAATTCGAAAGGCTGGTTCATAGACTCTGTAAGAAATTCGATAATAACTTAGGTGAAGTATTACAAGCATGGACTTATGGTACCAATCTAACCACAGATAATAAAGTGGTTTACGTAGAAAGTTCACACTACTTGCCAGATTTTTTCACTAAAGAAGAAGCCATTATACTTAAGTATGTTTTATTATATAGAATGATAGATGAGCGTACTATAAAAACGTTTCTTGGTAAACGATATGACGCTGGGTATGAATCAGGATTAAAACGTTTAGCTAATACGAAGGTTTTGGTGCGTAATGAAAAGGGGTATTTATCCCTTAATGCGGTAGTCTCGCATGAAGTTCAAAAAAGTTTAATCTATAGAGGAATTTTTAAATAAATGGAAACAATTGAATCTTTCAATACATGGAAAGGCTTGTTTTACTTAACAACAGGGCTATTTTTAATCTATTGGCTAATAAAAACGCTTCAGGTAGTGATGCAACGATTTTCGCGAAAAAATCTGTTCACAAAAAGAGGGCTTAAGCTTTTGCAAAACATCCTTTCGATATATAAACCAATTGCATTTCTACTGATTATATTAGACTTTATTGCCATAAACTATGTGGTTCACGGTCTTTTTTTAGTCCTTATAGGCGCCTTGGCTTATATGCCAATACGTAATTATATCAGCGGACTGTTATTACACATGAATCCTTTGATTACACAAGGGTCAATGATAATAATTGATAATTTTAAAGGGGAGATTAAACAACTACTGCCTCAAGGTATGGTTATAAGTACCGAGTCTGGACAAAGCTTTTTAGAATACGTGGCGATAGATAAATCTGGTTTCTCCATAACTTCTAAAGACACAGGTATATATAGACATACAGTTTATCTCGATACAGAATTAAGCAAAGAACAGCTACTAGATTTTCTTTTTGCCAACCCAATATTGAATTTTCAAGAACCGCCAGCGGTACGGGAAAGTGAAACACCAAATGTTCTAAAATTACAGTACACCTTAGAAGAAGGTGCAACTGATGAGGACTTTATGGCATTCTTAGGCGAAAATAAAATAAGCACAACCTTAACTCAAAATAACAAATCATAATGGACATATTATCTTCTTATAATCTCATTATCGAGGTATCTATCATTATTATCTTATCATTTTTATTCAATAGAATTTCGAGTAAGACCAATATACCAGCGGTATTAATGCTGATTATTCTAGGAGTTGCTATTCAATATGGTTTAAAATATGCAAATGTTGGTGATATAGACTTTTTTCCTGTACTAGAAGTATTGGGTATTGTAGGTCTAATTATGATTGTGCTTGAAGCTGCATTAGAGTTAGAACTGAAAAAAGAAAAACTAATGCCCATCTTAAAGTCGTTGGTGATAGGTTTATTTGGCTTAGTAGCATCGGCATGGATCGCAGCATTGATTTTATATCAATTTATACCAGAAATGACTATGCAATCTGCATGGTTATATGCAACGCCATTATCGATTCTATCAAGTGCAATTATAATACCGAGTGTAACCGGGTTAAAAGAGCATAAAAAAGAATTTCATGTGTATGAAAGTACATTTTCAGATATTTTGGGGATTATGATGTTCTATTTTCTAACCGGTGGTTTAAACCCAGAAGAAGATGCAGGCGTAGTTGGTTTTTTTGGTAATTTGATACTAACCGTTGTAATAGCCCTTGTAGCCAGTTATGCTATAATCCTTATTTTTCAGAATATCAAGAGCCACATTAAACTTTTCTTGTTGATAGCCGTGTTATTGTTGTTGTATGGTCTTGGAAAAAAAATGCACCTATCCTCATTAATAATTATTTTGATATTTGGCTTGGTCATTGCAAACATGAAATTGTTCTTCAAAGGTAAATTGTCAAAGTATCTCAAGTATAAACAGGCACATCATATTTATCACGAGCTTCATACGATAACAGGTGAAACAGCTTTCGTTGTCCGTACTTTTTTCTTTGTAATATTTGGATTGAGCATTGCCATTACGTCTATATTTAATTTGAATGTGGCACTTATAAGCTCGCTTATTATTCTATCTATATACGCTATTCGATTTGTGCTATTGTTCATTTTTGTTGGAAAGGATATATTACCTCAATTGTTTATAGCTCCAAGGGGATTGATTACGGTGTTGTTATTTTATGCGATACCTGCAGAAGCACAAGTGGCTACTTTTGATCAGGGTATTCTTCTTTTTGTAATTATCGGCACTAGTTTGATAATGACCTTTGCTATGATTTATGACAAGCGTAGGGCAGGTACAGCAATCAATGCCGCCAATAGTAAAAAGGTAGGGACTGCGAAATGGAAGGCACCTACCATTAGCGAGCAATAGTTTTAGATGATGAAAAAAGCGTGCCATCGTTATCATTACAACAATAGGTTATGATATAATCGCCATATCTATAGATAAAGTTACTTCTGAGATGACGCAAGAAAATACGTTTAAATCTAATGTTAACCATAAGGGTGGTCCTACTGACCACCCATTTTGTGCAAAATACTGTCATGGTTGTCGAGAAGAACTGCTAAGTTAAAATCTGAAAACATAAGTGACGTTCCTTAACATTGGTGTATTAATAGTTCAAATAATTGATTATAAATGGAATTTTTAATAGTTACGGTTTTAGTTGTTTTATCAGAATGTTTTAGTAGTATTACTTTGGCCTTTAACAGTAATTCATACTTTTAAAGCTGTTTTCCCTATGAGCGATATTCATTTTGAAGTTGATAGATTGTTCTAGGAAAATAATAGCACCATTCCATTTCCTTAGAAAGATGTGCATAAATAGAACCGTTAAAAATTTAAGTGGAATATTTGACCTTAAAGGATTTTGGGGCATACAGGATAACTCCCCCGTCATAAGGGTCAATTCTGTTGAATTAGAATGGCCCTTTTTTTATTCATGTCATTTAAAATGTACCATCATGGAGTAACTTTTGAATAAATGGAGGCATAAATATAAACACTCATAATAAAGATTAACTTGGCGATTACTTGTCTTAAAATTTAAAGGATAATAATGTTAACCTGATTTTGTAACTCTAGGCTAGTTCTGAAGTATTTTGATTTAATCATTTTTTTAAATTTAATGTGTCGCAATTCTAATTTTTAATTCAAATAAATAACCTAAATAAAGCAAAAAAGTAATATGAAAATTGTAGTTCTATCACAAAATCCAAACTTATATTCTACCAAGAGATTAGTCGAAGCCGGAGAGAAAAAGGGTCACGAAATGGTTGTTGTAGATCATACCAAATGTAATTTGGTTATAGAGAAGAAAAAACCAAGTATTATTTATAAAGGGCAGGAAATTACTGAAGTAGACGGCGTTATACCTAGAATTGGTGCTTCTGTGACTTTTTTCGGTACAGCCGTTGTAAGGCAGTTTGAAATGATGAAGGTTTTTACCGCAACTGAATCTCAAGCATTGGTTAGATCTAGAGATAAACTTAGAAGTCTACAGATTTTATCTAGAGCGGGCTTAGGACTACCAAAAACCGTTTTTAGTAATTACTCTAAAGACGTAAGTCAAATTGTAGAACGTGTAGGTGGGGCTCCGTTAGTTATTAAATTATTGGAAGGAACTCAAGGTTTAGGAGTGGTATTGGCAGATAATCAAAATTCAGCCGAGTCTATTTTAGAAGCATTTAATGGACTACAAGCTCGTGTAATCGTACAAGAGTTTATAAAAGAAGCGAAAGGGGCAGATATAAGAGTTTTTATTGTGGACGGCGTAGTGGTAGGTTCAATGAAGAGACAAGGAAAAGAAGGAGAGTTTAGATCAAATCTTCATAGAGGTGGTAGTGCAAATATCATAGAATTAACTGATGAAGAAGAAAATGCAGCACTTAAGGCAGCAAGGGCTATGGGCTTAGGAATCGCAGGGGTAGATATGCTACAGTCAGCACGTGGTCCTCTAATATTAGAAGTGAATTCTTCGCCAGGCTTAGAAGGCATTGAAAATGCAACTGGCAAAAATATTGCAAATCATATTATTAAATATGTTGAAAGAAATGCCGAGTAACAATATTGAAATAATTGGTAATTAAAAGAAAAGGGATGCTGTTAAATTTAGATATTGAAAAATTGCATACTAGACCATAAAATATGCTCATAATTTGATGGTGGAATTCCATGAATAATACATTGAAAACATGTACGTTAAATCATTTTTTTAATTTTAATTTCCGTGTTAAAATTTGATATACTTTCGCACACCTTTTACCAGCAAAGAAAACAATGTTAAAGTGGTGAATTGAACTTAATATGGATCAGTATATTATTTATTTAGGTTTTTTTGTGGCAGCCTATGCCGTCATTGCCAATGATGTCATTCAGACATTGGGGACATTTATCGCCTCAAATTCTGGTGTAAAATGGTGGTTGCTTTGGGCATTTGCAGGGTCAATATTGACATTGACATTAGTATACGGCTGGTATGTAAATATAGGTGACGTTTCGTATGGGAGGTTGTCAGGTATTCCATTACCTGATTCTATGCCCTGGTGGTACTTACTTGCACCTATTTCATTATTGGTAATTACACGTTTTGGAATTCCTGCAAGTACTACATTTATGATTTTGAGTGTTTTTTCTTCTAGCCAGTTGATAGAAAAAATGATTTTAAAGTCTGTCTTGGGTTATTCCCTGGCCTTCGTTTCTGCCTTTGTACTATATTTATTAATAACCAAAAAATTTGAATCTCCTGCATCTATACGATTGATGAATAAAAAGAAGCAGAAGCCATATTGGTTAGTTGCTCAATGGTTTTCTACAGGGTTTTTATGGTCACAATGGCTTATACAAGATTTCGCCAATATTTATGTCTTTTTACCTAGAAGCCTTTCGGTGTACGAGCTTATCGTTTCTTTAGGTCTGATTTTGTTGATTATGGCCTATATTTTTAACGTAAAAGGCGGCAAAATACAAGGCATCGTAAATCAAAAGTCGAACACGCAACATATACGCTCAGCAACTATAATTGATGCGTGTTATGGGCTATTATTGTTATTTTTTACGACAATCAATACAATACCTATGAGCACAACTTGGGCATTTATAGGTATTTTGGCAGGAAGGGAAATAGCAATTAGCTATCGACTTAAAAAAGATAAGCTTAATAAAACATATCGTATCATCGTCAAAGATTTTGCTAAGGTAAATATCGGACTATTTGTAAGTATTTTGATAGCCTATTTAATTCAGTTTCTAAAAACGTAGAATACTAGTGTACAATTATAAATTTATCTGATTAGTTCTTTAACAACTGTACATGCCATGCTCATGAGTTATGAGATTGTATTACTTAACACTAATCAATACAGCTTCACAACTTTGAAGGTCTGAGTTTAGAACAATATTCTCAGATTTTTTACCATCTGAAATTTCAACCGAAACGGTGTTAGGTGGTGTGTCCCCTAAATTGTGTGCATAAAGAAATAGGTCATTAGATTTATTAGGGTCTAATTTTACTTTGAATTCTTTTTTCCAGTATGTTAAATAATATTTAGAAACTACCGATACTCCATTGAGGTATATAGAAACAATATCGCCATCTTGTCTACCATGATCCCAAATCTTTATAATTATATTTTCTGAATCGAATTGTAATTCCTTGGTGTACGATATTTTTCTACCCTCAAAAGTTCCTCTTATGACCGGTTTCTTTTCAGTTTGTGTTACTTCGGTGTTTTTAGGAGCTATTGCTTTTTTAGCTTTTAATTTTTTCTTACTTGCTACTGAGCTGGTGTTTGCCAATTGTTGTTTTTTCTTTCTCTCATCAGATGCCGCATTGATAATAGTAAAGAAGGGAGTCACTCTTTTGGCTATTTTAAATTTATCGTCTGGAAATAATTCTATAGCAACAACTTGATATCGATTGCCAGAGCCAATATTTTTAGCAAGCTCAATACCTTCTTCAAAACTATCATTTTTAAAAGTCCCTAATTCTTGTACAACCATTTCATTTCGTACTAGAAAAAAGCGGATAGTTTTACTTGTGTCAATATGTACGGTGTTCCATTCTAAGGTAATTTTATCAGGAATGTTCCAATTAGTACCTGTATCGGGTTTAATAATGTTTATAACAGAATTTTCATTGTCCAGATTACCTTGTCCAAAAGAAGCTGCCGTAAACAGGCTTAAAAGGCATAAAATTAAAAAATGGTATTGACGCATATATAAAGTCTTGTTTCAAAGATAGTATTTAACCTTAACATGTTACCGTGCTTTAGTAGATTGCAATTTACTTGGTATTTATTAATAGAAACTATAATCAGATTATATTATTTACTTAGCTTTATTCTGAATGAAATTGTTCACTATGATATTATTATTAAACGGATTTTCAAGAAGAATTACCCATTACATTATAGGATTATTGATAATGGCCACTTTAATTACCTGTAAGAATAAAATGAGTTCTACAGAAAAAATGTCACATGATATCGTACAAGATTCTTTGTTGGATTATAAATCCTATCAACCAAAAAGCACTGATATTACAATCTCGAGATCAGCATACAAGAATAAATTATACGGCTTTTGGTTAGGCCAATGTATTGCCAATTGGACAGGCTTGATTACCGAAATGGATAAAATTGGAATTCCCAATAGTGAGGGTAAAGGAGAAGGTTTTTATACTCGTGATAACTGGGGTAAATCCGATGAACCGAATTTATGGGGTTCAAATAACTATTCTAAGACAATTGATTTTTTATTCGCTGATCAAGACAGTATTTGGGGTGCAGATGATGATACCGATATTGAGTACATCTATCAAGAGTTACTTTATAAGAATAAGACATCCCTTTTGTCACCCGAAATGATTAGGACCGGATGGTTAAAACATATTAAAAAAGAAGAAGAAAATTATTTATGGGTTTCAAATCAGCAAGCGCTTGATCTAATGGAGGAAGGTATGCTACCGCCAGAAACAGGATTACCTGAAAACAACCCGTATTATGAAATGATCGATGCTCAACTGACTACCGAAATATTTGGTTTTTTCGCTCCCACGCGCTCAGATATAGCACTGAAAATGGCGCATTTGCCTATACAAACCGTTGCTAGAGAAAACGCAGAGTGGATTTCTAATTTTAATGTAGTTATGGATGCTTTGGCCCCTTTGGCAGATGATGATAAATCTATTAAAGCGAATTTAAATAGGATGGCTTTAGAAGCCCGAGAACAATTGCCCAATAATTCATACTCAGCTAAAATGTTCGATTTTGTAAAAGGGGAATATGAATCTGGAGCTACATGGGAAGAAGCTAGAGATGCTTTGCATGAGAAATATCAAATTCGTCAAGAAGATGGGTATTTATGGGCTACTAAAGATGAGACTTGTAATGGTTGTTTTGCGGCAGGTATTAATTTTGGGGCAAGTATTGTTAGCTTATTATATGGTGAAGGAGATATAAAGGAAACTATAAAAATTGGAACCTTGTGTGGATGGGATTCTGATAACCCTACCGCAACATGGGGTGGGTTATTGGGTTTTATGCTGGGCAAAGATGGTGTTGAAAAAGCTTTTAATAGAAAATTTGCCGATAAGTTTAATATTCATCGCACAAGAATCGGGTTTCCAAACGATGGTATTGATGATTTTAACCATATGGCTGAAAAAGGAATTTATATCATTGACAGGGTGGTGCAAGAAGAACTTGGTGGTGGGGTAGATTTAAATAATGATGTTTGGTATATACCTCAAGAAAATTGATGAAATATTAAGATGTTAAATATTGGAATAAATCCTAATTATTGGAAATAATCCATAATTTAGCTATCCCGATTTTTTAGAGGGATAGTTATGAGCAAGACCATACTTCACATAGATTTAGATACATTTTACGTATCCGTTGAACGACTCAACAACCGTGAGTTGCAAAACAAACCTTTGCTGGTAGGCGGTACGGGAGACCGTGGTGTGGTAGCGGCATGTAGTTATGAAACCCGCGGATTTGGAGTGCATTCTGGTATGCCCATGAAAATGGCCCGTGAACTATGTCCCGAAGCTTTTGTAATTCGTGGTAATGCAGGGGAATACAGTAAACACTCAGATGTGGTGACCGAAATAATCAAAGAGTATGTTCCCGTATTTGAAAAATCGAGTATCGATGAGTTTTATGCAGACCTCTCCGGCATGGACCGCTTTTTTGGTTGCTATCAGTATGCTTCTGAGATGCGAAAAAAAATCATCAGAGAAACCGGACTCCCAATTTCCTTTGGTTTATCTGCAAACAAAGTAGTTTCTAAAGTGGCCACTAATGAAGCTAAACCCAATAATCAACTCAAAATTGATGAAGGGTTGGAGAAACCTTTTCTAGCGCCACTTTCTATAAAAAAAATTCCCATGGTGGGCGACAAGACCTATCAAACTTTACGAAACCTTGGGTTACGACAAGTACGTACCGTACAAGAAATGCCCATGGAGGTCATGCAGCGGGTATTGGGAGCCAATGGAGGTGTTATTTGGAAAAGGGCCAACGGTATAGATAATACACCTGTAATTCCGTTCTGTGAGCGAAAATCAATTTCTACCGAACGTACGTTTGATAAAGATACAATTGATGTCAATAGACTACGGGGAATCCTTATTGCCATGACCGAAAATCTAGCATACCAATTACGACGAGGCGAAAAGCTGACGGCGTGTATTTCAGTAAAAATTCGATATTCTGATTTTAACACCTATTCAAAACAACTACGTATTCCCTATACCAGTGCAGATCATATTTTGATTCCCAAGATTTTGGACCTATTCAAGAATTTATATAACCGTAGGTTATTGGTAAGGCTGATAGGTATACGTTTTAGTCATTTGGTTACTGGTAACTATCAAATCAATCTTTTTGATGATACCGAAGAAATTCTAAGTCTTTATAATGCCATGGATGAAATTCGTAAACGCTATGGGGATAAAAGTGTGCTAAGAGCATCAGGCATGGGGGCAAAGACCATTGGGAGAATGCATAATCCTTTTAACGGCCTGCCACCTGTGGTGCTCGCACATCGGAAGCTTTAGTTTTTGAAGAGCCAAACGCACCACGCACCACGCGAAGCGTCTAGCGAACAGCGCCCAGCGCTTAGCGCAAAAAACGAAAAACCAATAACGAAAAAGTGTACCTAAACTGCCATACATATTACAGCCTTCGCTACGGTTCCTTTTCAGAACTGGAGCTCTTGCAATTGGCAAAGGAGCATCACGTTACGCAATTGGCATTGACAGATATCAACAATACATCTGCCTGCTTAAATTTTGTTCGTAAGGCATCGGAATATGATATACGGCCTATTTTGGGTATTGATTTTAGAAACGGAGTAGAACCTTGTTTCGTAGCTATTGCAATGAATAATGAAGGATTTCTAGAACTTAATAATTTTTTGTCGGACCATATTCATCAAGGAAAGAAAATCCCAGAAATAGCTCCGAAGTTTGAACATGCGTATGTTATTTATCCGTTTGAAAAAGTACTTCAGAATGAAAAGAAAAGCTTTGCAGAAAATGAGTTTATAGGAGTTTCTGTTAGCGAATTAAAGCGCCTCCGTTTTTCAAAACTATTGGAGCAACGCGACAAAATAGTATTGTTGCAACCCGTTACCTTTAGAAATAAACGCGATTTTAATGCGCATCGATTATTACGTGCCATTGATAATAACACCTTGCTCAGCATGCTATCGGTTACGGAACAGGCAAGTGAAGATGAAAAAATGTATTCCATCCCTAATCTGGCAGCACATTTTTCTGAACATAGTTTTATTCTAGAGAATACACAGCGGTTGATGGATTCTTGCTCCATTCATTTTGATTTTTCTGAAGGTCGAAAACCACAGAATCTTCAGACTTATTTAAAAACAAAGGAAGCGGATGAGGTGTTTCTAGAAAAATTGTGTCAAGAAGGTTTGCCACATCGATATCCAGAAGTGGACCAGCCCGTTTTAGATCGTTTAGAAAAGGAATTGGGACTCATTAAAAAGATGGGTTTTGTTTCTTACTTTCTTATTAATTGGGATATTATTTCCCATGCCCGTAAACAGAATTTTTTTTATGTGGGGCGGGGTAGTGGTGCCAATAGTATTGTTGCTTATTTGTTATTTATTACCGATGTAGATCCTATGGAGCTCGACCTGTATTTTGAGCGATTTATTAATCTATATCGCGTGAATCCACCAGATTTCGATATTGATTTTTCACATAGAGATCGGCCCGTAATGACTAAATATATTTTTAATCGTTTTGTAAATGTAGCACTTTTAGGAACCTACGTCACTTTTCAATCGCGGGGAGTTATACGTGAATTGGGCAAGGTATTCGGTCTTCCTAAAGATGAAATCGATTTGCTTTGTGATGGTGCTATTCAAGCGGGTCGGCTAGATAATATATCGGCTTTAGTGCTAAAATACACGCAGTTGCTACACGGCATGCCCAATTACCTGAGCATACATGCGGGTGGAATTTTAATTACAGAGAAACCCATTCATTGGTTCTCGGCGACGAATATGCCTCCAAAAGGATTTCCTACCACGCAATTCGATATGGTGATTGCAGAGGATGTCGGACTCTATAAATTCGATATTCTCGCACAACGCGGATTGTCTAAAATAAAAGAGACGTTAGATATTTTAGAGCGCGACCGCCCAGAGGAGTTTGCCAAGTTCGATATTCATGATATTAAGGCGTTTAAAAAAGACCCTAAAATCAATAACATGGTAAAAATGGCGCAGTGTATGGGTTGTTTTTATGTAGAATCGCCCGCTATGCGCATGTTGTTAAAGAAGCTAGAAGTGGATACCTACTTGGGCCTGGTGGCGGCAAGTTCTATCATTCGCCCTGGCGTTTCTAAAAGCGGAATGATGCGAGAGTATATTCTACGCCACAGGAACAAGGGCAGGGCAGAGGAGTTAGCGCACCCGGTAATGTTAGAAATTATGCCAGAAACTTATGGGGTTATGGTGTATCAAGAAGATGTCATTAAAGTAGCCCACCATTTTGCAGATTTAGATTTAGGTGAAGCCGATGTATTGAGACGAGGAATGAGTGGTAAGTTCAGGTCTCGCGAAGAGTTTCAAAAAGTGCAAGACAAGTTTATGGATAACTGCAGAAAGAAGGGTTATGAAGAAAAACTCATTAAAGAAATTTGGGACCAGGTGGCAAGTTTTGCCGGCTATGCTTTTGCAAAGGGCCACTCCGCTTCGTATGCAGTAGAGAGTTATCAGAGTTTGTTTTTACGTGCCTATTATCCGTTGGAATATATGGTAGCAGTGCTCAATAATGGCGGCGGATTTTACAGACCCGAATTTTATGTGCACGAAGTCCGTATGTTGGGCGCTACAATTCATCCGCCTTGCGTAAACAAAAGTAATGCTGGTAACCGAATTTACAATACTGATTTATATTTAGGGTTAGGCTATTTACGTGAATTGGAAGAACGTGTTATGGAGCGTATTCTAAGAGAGCGCTATGCTAATGGAATTTTCATTTCGTTGGAAGATTTTCTTGATCGCTTGATTATTTCCATTGAACAAGTAAGTATTTTGATACGAATTAATGCCTTTCGGTTTACCAATACCAATAAACACGAGTTGTTATGGAAAGCACATCTCTTTTTGAACAAAACAAAAAAAATAGACCACCCTAAACTGTTTGCGCCACGACATCAACATTTTGAAATTCCCTCATTATACAGTACGAATTTAGAGGTCGCTTTTACGCAACTAGAGTTGCTGGGGTTTAGTTTATGTAGTCCGTTCGAGCTCTTGTCAGAACCATTATTAAATAGCACAGGCAGTAAAGATTTTGAAAGATATTTGAATAAGAATATTGATATTTATGGCTATTTGGTAACCGTAAAACGGACCAAAACACATACGAATAAGGCGATGTATTTCGCTACGCTAATAGACCAACAGGGGCAGGTTTTCGACACCGTATTGTTTCCGCCGGTAGCTGCTAAATTTATGTTTAGAGGTAGAGGTATTTACCGATTCTATGGTAAGGTGGTAAGCGAATTCGGCTTTTTAAGCATAGAGGTTATCAAACTACAAAAACAAGATTTTGTTCAAGATCCAAGGTATGCCGATATGAAAACCAGCGCCAAAGTTTTTGACCAAAAGAAAACGAATGACCAAGAAGAAAATAGATTAGGGAATCAGCTTGCTTAAAAAGCGTCAAGCACGTATCCTAAAATCCAGAATAATATAAGAAACACAAAAAAGGTTCCTATACATCCACATTTTCCACCGCCTATTTTTTTTGCGCCATACCAGGCGCCAAAAAATTGAATTAATTTTTTCATGAGACCAATTTACGGGTTTTGGTGGTTACTTTTAATCTAAAAATTAGCTCAATAACTTTAGAATAATTCTTATTTGTTTTTATAGGCTTTATCTAAAAACTCGTAACGTGCATCATTTTCAGCTTCTATTAATTTGCTTTCCGTATCAATTACCATAACAGGGGGCTTGGTGTCATTTGATTCTGCAGCTTTCCAATTTGGTAAACCTTCCCCATTCGGGTTACCGGTTTTAATGAAATTAGCGAAATAGGTCATCATGTCTTTAGAAACCTTAAAATCATCTGCTGTCCAAGCATAATCTTTTACTAAGTGTAAATTTCCCATACAGTATTCAATTTCACAAGCATGTGGTGCTCCAACTGCTTTTGGCATTGGTGGTGTGTCCGAACCTTTTTCTACTGTTCCGCCAGCTAAACCTGAAGCAAGGTTGTTGTTTACAAGTGCAGGTCTTAATTTGCTGTATAAATAGCGATAAACAGGTTGGTCGCTATTTTTTCTATGAAGATCAAACCATTTCCAAGTACTGTACGATATAAATCGGTCAGAAGCTAGAGCTGTAGCTGATAGTTCAATTTCTTTTTCTGACCCATGTGGATACAATTCTAAAACCTTGGCATATTCCTTAGGATAGGCTTCTTTTACCTTATTCACATAATTTTCTTCTGTATATGTACCTTGGGTAAATGCCATTCCTGGAATCTCTGCCGAATTCCAACCAAGTAATAAAGGAACCATAGCTTGTTCTTTATTCTCGAATATTTCAGGAAGTGTCTTAGGTAAAAAATAACCATCTAAAACAGCAGGAAACCCAAATCTTTTAGACCTATTGTAAAGTTCATAAACTTCTCTAGTACTCAATTTACGTAACTCTGCAAGTGTAGGGTAGCCTATACTTTTTGCAAATTCTAATCCAGTCTTTTCTGCTTCTTTTAAAGTTACTGAAGACATTGTAGGATTTATTGCAGCGCCACTTTCCCCTATTGCACCAGCAATTAAATTTTTTGATAATGATGAAGCCATTTGTTGACTTGCGCCAATTGACCCAGCCGATTCGCCGGCAATGGTCACCCTATTCGGGTTGCCGCCAAAAGCAGCAATGTTTTTATTCACCCACTTTAACGCTGCATTTTGGTCTAATAAACCATAATTTCCTGATGCTTTATAAGATGCCTCATCACTTAATTCTGGATGCGCTAAAAAACCAAATATATTTAAGCGATAATTAGTCGTAACCACTACGATACCTTCTTTGGCCATGCTTTCACCATCATATCGTGGCTCAGATGCATCACCGGCAACATTACCACCTCCGAAAAAGTATACAAGTACTGGTAAATCTTTAGTATCCATGTTCGCTGGTGTCCAAACATTTAAATAAAGGCAATCTTCACTTACACCATTTGACCTAGAGTTCATATCCCCAAAAACCATAATTTGCATGGGTCTTGGTCCAAACGATTTGGTTTCTTTTATTCCATCCCAATTATCTAGGGGTTGTGGAGCTTTCCAACGAAGATCACCAACTGGTGGTTTTGCAAAAGGAATTCCGAAATAGCGTTGAATACCATTATGGGTATCATAATTACCTTCTATAGTTCCGTTTTCAATTTTTACTTGAACAGGAAAAGAGTTGGTCTCTTGTGCCGGGGAATAGTTGCTAGATAGGATCAGAGTAAATATTAAAATTTGAATATTTTTCATTTGGATAAATTTTCTATTGTCTCAATATGTAACAATAATACATTTATTATTTTAAATATTTGACCATCTGTTAATTAAAAACATTCTTGTGAAGGGGTGTTAGAAAAACATAAACCAAAAGATATCTCAGAAATTGTTTTTTGAATGTATGTATTCTTCTTTTGTTTTATATCGCTAACCTGTTACTAAGTAGAACGTATTATCTATAAAAAGACTTAAATTTAGGTGTTAATTTAAATCTTATGAAATCGTTATTATTTTGCTTTTTCTTGACTTTTTCAACCTTTAGTTTTTCACAACAAGATGGTTTGTCAGAATTAAACGCATTGGTAAAACCCCGTATGCGCGTGATTATAGATAATGATTTAGGTGGTGATCCAGATGGACTTTTTCAATTAGCACACCACTTAATGTCTCCATCCGTTGAAATACGAGGAGTTATTGCTTCGCATTTATATGAGCAGGGTTTTGGGGGTCCCGGTACTTCGGAATATGCCAAAGAGCAGGCAATAAAAATCATTAAGATTTTAAAATTGGAAAATTCCATAAACGTATATACAGATTTAAGTGAAAGTATGGAGGATGTTGAAAAACCTGTTGATAGTGAAGCGGTTCAAGTAATTATTAAAGAAGCATTGCGAACAGATACCAATTTACCCCTCTATATAGTATGCGGTGGTGGTTTAACTAATATCGCAAGTGCTTATCTACTCGAGCCTAAAATTGCAGATAAAATAACCTTAGTTTGGATTGGCGGACCAGAGTATTCAGACCTTGCCATACCACCACCAGGCTTTACAACTTTAGAATATAACCTAGGTATTGATATTAAGGCAGCTCAGGTTATTTTTAATTCATCTAACATTAGGTTATGGCAAGTTCCGAGAAACGTTTATAGACAACCAATTATGTCTGATGCGGAACTTTTGACACGAGTAAAAGGAAAGGGTGCGTTGGGAAATCATCTGTTCAACGTTATGAAAGATGCTTTCGTGAAGCTTGATAAATGGAACCTACCCATGGGGGAAGTATATATTTATGGGGATAATCCTTTGGTGTTATTAACAGCTATTCAGTCTTCTTTTGAGCCAGATCCATCATCAAGCACTTATGTAATTAAGCAAGCGCCACGAATTAATGATGCTGGAGTTTATGAAACTAACCTAAACGGAAGAATGATTAGAGTCTATCAACAATTAGATAACCGACTTTTGTTCGAAGATTTTTATTCTAAATTAGAGTTGTTGTCATCACAGAAAAATTAAGTAGTTCGCCCACTCAACTTCTCTAATAGTTCCATAATCAATAAACTGTCTATTGCAGGGCACGGGTTTTCACTTTTGCCTATAAAATAATCTACAGTAGCTTGTATTATTGATTATTGAACATGTTTTGGGTTGTTGACGGGTTATAATGCAGTTCAGCTTTTATTTTCGCAACATTTCCATAGCCAATAATGCCCCAATTAATTTTACTCATACTATTTTAAAGAACATCATTTCTAAGTTCAAAATTATAATCTCACTTCTTGTTTGCTTTTCGCTTTTCTATAATCTCATCTAGCTTACCTTGATTGACTCCGAAAATGCCATTTTCCTCTACATCGTCCATAAAGGTATTTATGTATTTTTTATTCAATTCATCACTGTCACCATATTTTTTTCTTACTTCTTCTAATTCTTTATGCAGTTTCTCTTTAATTGAAGTATAAGCAGGGTTATCATATTCATTCGTTAATGCTTTAGGGTCTTTTAATCGGTCTATCAATTCCCAATGATCCAAGTCAAAATAGTAATGAATCAATTTGTATTCTTTGGTGATAATAGCATAATGCCTGTTAACCATATGCTCTGCAGGATATTCGTAATAATGATAGTAAACAGCTTCGCGATTCCAGTTTTCCATTTTACCAGTAAGAATAGGAATTAGACTTTCCCCTTGCATGTCTAATGGTTGTTCTACACCGGCTGCATCTAAAAATGTTTGTGCGAAATCTAAATTCTGAACCATTTCATCTGATGTTGTGCCAGGCTTTACTTTATTGGGCCATGCAACTAAAAGTGGAGTTTTAAACGATTCATCGTACACAAAACGCTTGTCGAACCACCCATGCTCACCTAAATAGAAACCTTGGTCAGAGGTGTAAACGATGATGGTATTTTCCATTAAATCATTCTCTTCTAAATAATCTATCACCCTACCTACGTTTTCATCGACAGATTTAATGGTGCCTAGATAATCTTGCATATAGCGTTGGTACCTCCATTTCATTTTGTCTTCATCGCTGAGAGAAGGGTAGTTGTTTTTAAAATTTTCATTTATTTTATCGTACTGAGCTCTAAATTTGACCATTTGTTCAGCATCCATTCTACCTACCGAATTTTCGAATCTTCTTTTATCGATGCCTATTTCTGGCTCGTTCATTTCATCGATAGTTTCAGGGTAAATTTTATTATCTCCTGTCCAGCTTAAATGTTTTAAAATACTCATTTCGGCTTCTGCCGCAGCAGGGCGACCCTCATATTTGTCGAACAGTGTTGCCGGTTCAGGAAAGGTTCTATTGGTAAATTCTTCCATATGGCGCTCGGCCATTAACCAAGAACGGTGAGGTGCTTTGTGTAAATACATTAATAAAAAAGGATCTTCTGGTTTGCGTTCTGTCTTTAGCCAGTCTAATGTCATATCGGTAATGATATCCGTCACATATCCTTTTACATTGATTTCACCTTCATTTTTTGTGATAAAATCAGGATTGTAATAAGCACCCTGACCTGGTAGAATTTTGAATTGGTCAAATCCCTTAGGGTTATTTCCAAAATGGAGTTTCCCGAACATTGCTGTTTGGTAGCCTGCCTTTTGAAGAATTTGCGGAAAGGTGACATTGGTGGTATCAAAAGGAAAATGATTATCAATTTTTCCATTAATGTGTGAATGTTTTCCGGTAAGAATTACGGCTCTAGATGGTGCGCAAATCGAATTGGTGACACTTGCATTAGTAAACAGCATCCCCATTTTTGCAATACGATCTATATTTGGTGTTTCGATCAAGCTATTGTCGTATGCAGAAATTGCCTGATAGGCATGATCGTCAGACATTATGAACACAATATTAGGTCTAGTTTGTATAATTTCTTCTTTCTTAGAGTTACAACCTATGCAAAGAAGAGAAGTAATACCTATTAGGTAGATGAAATTTTTCATGAAAGGTCGTGGTTGTTTAATTAGATAATTAAAGTACATAAAATAGCGCAATCTTTATCAATAGGTAGGCTTTGATATGATTCGTTCTTTGGTGTGATATTAGAATTTTCTAGAATTGAATTACGTTGTTAGCCCCTACAAAAAGGTCATGAGTTACCATTTGTACGGATAGAATTCTAAAATATGATTAGGATAAATTATTTTTGAAAAAAATACAAGACTATGGCTTCAGGATTTTTTGCAATTTTAGACGATGTAGCAGCACTGTTAGATGATGTAGCTGCAATGAGTAAAATTGCAACTAAAAAGACTGCTGGTATACTTGGAGATGACTTAGCCGTGAATGCTGAAAAAGCTTCTGGATTTGTTTCCAAGCGAGAAATCCCTGTTTTGTGGGCCATTACAAAAGGTTCTCTACTCAATAAATTAATAATTCTCCCTATAGCCTTTTTGTTAAGTGCCTTTTTACCCTGGGCAGTTACAGTGGTATTGGTGTTGGGCGGAGTCTATCTTGCTTTTGAGGGTGCGGAGAAAATTTACGAATTTTTTGTGCCTCATGAGCATGCACATGCTATCGCTGCAATGGAAGAAATAAGCAAAGAGGAAATTTTGGAGATGGAAAAAGTAAAGGTAAAATCAGCTATAGTTACCGATTTTATATTATCTATTGAAATTGTCATCATCGCATTAGGTGCAGTGATAAATGAACCATTGATTACACAGATTATGGTAGTTTCTGTGGTTGCATTACTCGCAACTGTTGGGGTTTATGGTATCGTGGCACTTATAGTACGTATGGATGAATTTGGAATGAAATTAATTAATTTTAATGAGGAAGAGAATAGTATTTCCGATAAAATAGGGCACTTTTTTGTTAATGCGTTACCTAAGGTAATTAAAGCGCTTTCGATAATCGGGACAATTGCTTTATTACTGGTCTCAGGGGGTATTTTTATTCACAACATCGATTTTTTACACCATTTTCTGCCTAATGTGCCAAGCATACTTGTTGAATTCGGTGTTGGCTTGGTTGTTGGGTTTATAGCGCTATTATTATTTATGGCTTTTAAGAAAGTATTTTATAAAACCACCTAGAGTTCAATTGTTTTTCACAAAAGGATTTAATAAAAAAACTTCAGTGGTGTATATCTACTTAATTAGTCGCTATAGTCCATGTCATTCCTAAGAAATTTTTATAATCGAAAAAAGCTTTCAATTTCTTCAGAGCTTCTTGCGATTATAACGGGACTCGAACTATATTCCTTGTATTTAGAGCCTGCCACGGGGTCAATTTTGACGCTCACAGTATTGCTCAATTTTAAAGAAAATTATTTTAAAAAAATCTCTCTTATGCTTTTTCGGTCAATTTTACCAGTATCGTTCTTTGGAATATCGTTTACAAAATGAAACTGGATGGGGATTTTAAATTTGGCCAAGTGGGCCTGACAATGGCTCTTTAGGTCTACATCTGAGAGTTTAGTTTTCGATATTAAAATTGCAATGCCACACTCCCCCCATCTTTCGTGTGGGGAGGCTATTACCACGGCTTCTTTTATCGCAGGATGCTGTAACAATGCACGTTCGACTTCCGCCGGATAAACATTTTCACCCCCGCTGATATACATGTTCTTTTTTCGATCCAAAATATATATAAAACCTTCGTCATCAATTTTTCCGATATCCCCAGTGCGCAGCCATTGTCCCAGTTTTGCTTGTTGGGTCGTTTCTTCATTTTGCCAATATCCGGGCATGACCATGGGCCCACCAATCAAAATTTCACCGGGTGCGTTGATCTCGGCATCTTTTCCATCTTCGTCTAAAATTCGTACTTGTACATAGAAATTGGGCTTACCTATCGAGCCTTGTTTTCTTTCTGCATCGTTTTGATGCAGTGAGGTAAGGTTGGGGCCGGCTTCGGTCAGACCATACCCTTGGCGAATAGGCACCTTTTTTTGGTGAAAAGTGTCGATAAGATTTAAGGGCATGGATTCACCGCCAACGATAATATAGTGTAAGCAACTAATATCAATCCTATTGAATTCGGGAAGTTCTACCATCATTTTCAGCATAGTAGGTACGGCCATAAATAGATCCAGTCTTTCTTCAACGATACAATTAAGCACGGCCAAGGCATCGAACTTTTTGAACATTATAATCGTTCCGCCACGGTGTAGAACTGGAGTCAATAGTACGTTCCAACCGCCCGTGTGAAAAAGGGGCATACAATTAAGGGTGGTGGTATTGTTGGTAATATGTAGACTTTGTGTGGTATTGATGCTGTTCCAGAAAAGCATTTTATGTGTGTACACAATACCTTTTGGCATTCCTGTGGTGCCACTAGTATATAAGATAAACACCGGGGAATCTTCCGTCAATTTAGGTTCAGTTACCTCGGATACTCTTTTTCCGACAAAATCGTACACCGACTCCAGGTCGAGGAAAATGGACTTAACCTTAAGGTTTTCTTTGGACACACTACCATCAGAGTAGGCAATTTTGCATTGCGAGTCGATCAGGAGCGTCTCTATTTCCTTAGATGCCAGTCTGAAATTTATGGGCACTAGAATGATGCCCATTTTTTGGGCGACTGCAAAAAGGATTACTTGGGCGAGATGATTTTCAGCGATGATGGCCACCCTATCGCCCATAGCCATTCCATACTTTTGTTTCAGTTCTAGGGCTAATGCATTAGCAGCGGAATCGATTTCGCTATAAGATAAACTTCTTTTAGAAATAACATCTTTTACCGCTATTTTATCCGGATGGTAATCTGCCCATTTTTTAAACCAATCGAAGGAATTGTTCATAGTAGATTTAAAATATAAACGCATTGGCAGCAAAGGCTAGTCCCCCGCCAGACCCTATAAAAAACAGAGTATCTCCTTCTTTTATTTTCCGTTGTTCCCAAGCTTCGTGAAAGGCTATGGGAATACATGCAGATCCTGTATAACCATAATGATGCATTACGGTATGGGCCTTGTTCTTATCTACTTCCAAGATACGAAGGGTTTCCCAAATAGCATTAATATTGATCTGGGTAATAAAAAATTGATCCACCGCGGTAATATCCAAATTCATTTTAGTGGCAAGTTCTTGAGCCAGACTGCTCCACATTTGAGGATTCAATTCCGGTGGAAACTTCTTCACGAACTTCAACTTATTATCCTTCTTCTGCAAGACTTCATCCGTAATAGGATTTTTAGTGCCCCCGGCATATATACCCATCCAGTCGGCATATTGACCTTGTGAAATTAATTTACCGGCCTGATGGCCTTTGCTTTTTTCGTTTGTAGCAGTTAGAATCATCGCTCCGGCTCCATCTGCAAAAAGTGTGACGGTCTTCTTATCCGTTTTATCCAAATATTTACTCATGGCGTAGGCACCTACGATCAATACATTGTTCACTGATCCACTACGAATGTAATGTGTAGCAGTTTCCGTAGCTGTTACAAAGCCTGCACAAGCAGAGTTAAGATCAAAGGTACCCGCGTTTTTGGCTCCAATTCGATGTTGTAGTACAGCTGCCGTTGACGGTGAAACATATTCCGGCGTATCTGTCGCCACAATGATAAGGTCAATATCTTCTGGTCTTAATTGGGCATTTTGCAATGCCTCTAATGCTGCACCTTGACATAAATCGGCCGTAGATTCGTTCTCATTGCACCATCTACGTTCATATATGTGTACGTTTTCCCTCAACCAAGTATCTACATCCTCTCCCAATAACTCATTAAAATAGGAATTAGGGAGGACAAGCTCGGGGACATGCATCCCCGAGGCAATTATTTTTGCATTCTTCATAAATATGATTTGTGCTAGTCGTTAATCCAAATGAATTTTTGTTTCCAAGACATACAGGCCGCGAGTCGGCGGTGAAGCTGTGAACTCACGTAACTCGTTATTGAATAAGTTAGTGGCCGCTAAAGAAACAGTCACTTTATCATTTATCCTATATCCGATATTAAGGTCCATAGTTACAAAGCCACCTAAAGGGCCGTAGTTATATGAGTCCCCACTAGGTGCATCCTCTACAATAGGTAGGCCTCTGTAGGTCATACCCGGTAGGGTTTCGGAAGCAATTTGGAAACTGGAGAAATAGTTATATTTCTGTACTGTTCTTCCGAAAATAGAACCATAAAATCGAGAGCCGTAGTAATTCAATCCGAGACCGCCTTTATTTTTAGGGGCATTGACCAAGAAATCTAAGAAATTAACTTCCCCATCTTTATTAAAGTCATTTTCGGTTTTATTCTCATCAAAGGAATAATCAAAATAGGAATAGTTGGCCGTCATACTCCATTGGGGCGAAATGGAATAGGTAAGGCTAAGGTCGGCACCATACGTATTGACCTCACCGAAATTGATATAAGTAGCTACCAACCCGTTATAGATGTTAAATGCAGACTGAACTTCTTCTATCGGTGTATCACCTCGTTGGGTAGTTACTCCGATTACAGTAACAGGACTTAAGAAGTCTTTGTTCACATTGTAATACGCGTTAATGTCAGTATATAATTTTTTGGCTAACGTACCACGGTAACCTATTTCATAAGTACTTACTTTCTCAACAGTTTGTGGGTCGACCTTAGAGCCGTCACTCAAGGTGAATCCTACGGCATTTCCTAAAATAAGACCTCCAAAAAGGTCACCGTACATATTCAAAATAGTTGGAGCGGCGATACCTTGCCCATAGGTTAATCTGAAACTTCCATTATCAAGTTCTTTTGACAAACCTAATTTTGGAATAAAATTAGTGCCATAAATTTCGTGATTATCGATACGTGCTGCGGCCAGTGCCTTAAATCCACTACCGAAATCATAGTTCAGGTGCAAATATCCACCAAATTGCGATACGTCTATAGTATCATCATCGTCCTTGTCTAATAAATACGTGCTCAAACTATTGGCCATATCCTTCTGGTACTGTAGCCCAGTAATCAAATCCAATTTTTCAAACAAGGTATTGCTATATTGTATTTCTGCGTTCCATCGTTTAGAATCATCTTTAAAAAGTGCACCGCTGGCATACGAAAAATCGCCTGCAGCCTCTTCTGGGGTCAAGCCAGCATCGATGCCCCGATAATACTGTTTAGTACGATCGTCAATGGAATACGTATCATCTGTCTTACTGGTTGTTAAATAAGTCTGCGCAAAAAAGTTCTTCGTATTGTAACGTAATTGGAAAACGTTGATACGCCAATCAATGATTTGGTTTCTGCCTACATTGGTCGGTGCCAAATATGTGCTGTTACTATGTCCGTAGGTAGCAATAATATCGGTACCGGCTTTTGGTGTAAAATAAGCACTTGCTTCGGTTTTAAAGAATTCCACATTGTTGTCCAATTCAAACTCTGCATAGCCTTCTTTTACTCCATCGGCTCCAGGACTTCCGTCTGCAGCCTTACGGTCAATATATACAGAATCGGCATAATGAAATTCCTTCGCTTTTGTATATTCACCGGTCGCTTTAAACGCCCATTTATCATTGAATTTCTTTGCAAAACGCACCCTTCCCGAATAAAAGGCATCGCCGTCACCCGTAACACCAAGATTACTCGCAACCGTAAGACCTTGATATTTACGCGGATCTTTCGTAATGGTATTGATAAGGCCATTATGAGCATTGGGACCATATAGCGTTGCATTAGGTCCTAAAATTACTTCAACCTGTTCGGTATCTTCTTTGATAGTTGTGGTCAAAGGACCCATAGGAAGTCCGGTAGCAATTAGTGAAGACACACGATTGTCTACTACCTGTAAGTTTTTGGAATTAAAATTAGAATTGAAGCCTCTGATATTGAAGGCTGGTACGGCAATACCGGCACGGAAGTAATCAACTCCTTTTTTTCGGGCCAATAGTTCAGCGGGATTACCTGCGTAGCGTTCAATTTCACGTGCGCTGATCGTAATTACAGTCGCCGTAGAGCTAGTCAGTTTTTCTGCTTTTTTTGAGCCGGAATAGACCACGACCTCGTCAAGGGCGCTGCCTTGATATAACACAAAATCGAGTGTGGTTCCATCAGATATATCTGCTTTTTTTGACGAAGGTGAAAAACCTACATAAGAAGCTTCGATTAACAGTTTGCCGGCAGGCACCGTTAATTCGTAATTACCATCTATATCGGCAGTAGCACCTACCCCAATTTCAATGGCATAGATCGTTGCGCCAGATAGTCCAACACCGTCTTCATCGGCTACCTTTCCGGTTACCGTTACCTGCTGTGCGTTCAAGGAGATAAAACTGACAAAGAACAACACTGTTACTATTAAATGTTTCATTTTCATTTGATTTATGGGTTAGTTATAGATTATGCTTATTAAAAGAGTTACTAGTTTATTTACTTACAATATCTTCAAGAATACACCTGTTTATGGCAACACTTTGGTCCCAGAGTACGAAATGCCCGGCCTCTTCAAATTGTTCTATTTTTATATCCGGATAGTCTGCTCTTAATTTCTTCAATAAATTTTCCAGACTTAATTGCGGATGCAAAATTTTATTCGGAATCAACATATCGTTCTTCCCATAAATTACCAGTATCGGCACTTTGATATCGGCTATTTTATCATAAATCGGCTCGGCCAACATGGCGTAGATGCTTTTTACGATAGTGGATATATACGTTTTATATTCTTCCGTTTTATCCTTTAATTCGAATCGTTCGCTTACCATAAATTTGGCATCTTCGGGAAGCTTTTCACCAAAAAAGTTCCTGTTAAAATTTTGTTTTATTTGGTCGTCGGTCATACCAAGGTAAAGTTGCTCATTGACCACGGCATGAAACCATTTCTTTTCGTCATCAGTAAATTGTTCCACACCTGCAGGAGATAGGAGAACCAGCTTTTTCAACCAAGATGGTTTATGGTCTGCTGCCAATTGTATGGCTATCTGACCGCCCATCGAATGGCCGACCAAGGTTACATTACTTAACTTTTTCAGTTCGATAAATTCTGAAATGGCACGGGCGTAATTGTCGATTCCTGGAACAAAACTCCCTAATTCCGTATTACCATAACCGGGAAGATCAAGGGCGAACACAACAGCTTTTTTGGACAACTCCTGAATGTTCTTTTGATAAGCTTTTGAATTACTTCCAAGTCCATGAATCAAAACAATAGCGTTATTTCCGCTACCCGCTTGAAGATACTTCAGGGTTACCTTACTGTTTGGTAATAACAGTTGTCTATTCTCGATATCTTGGCTCATAAGTGTCGAAAGGGTTAAAAAAGTGGTCATCAAAAGGAAAATTTTAATTCGCATAGCTTTCATCTTTCATAGGTTTAATAAAATAGATAACAGTACCAACCGCTGTTGAAACCATAAGGGCTATCGCCGATGCAATGGCAGGATTTTTAATGGTAGCGCCTTCCATATAAGGCGTCAACTCCAAATAATAGATTCCGAAATGCGTAACTATAGCAACAATTGATGCAACAATGGGAATGTATTTATTCGTAGTTTTGGTGAATATCCCGAAAAACACAGGTACAAAGGCCGCGGAAAAAAATGCATATACTCCGTTTTGAGCAAAAATTCCAACACTCAAACTGGGGTTGACCAATTGTTCATATGAGAGTACAATGGCCGCAATGGCAACAATAAAAGTTACGCCACGATTGATATGAATAGCATTGGCGTTTTCTTTATAGCGACCTACAATCGGCATTATCAGATCATTGGTTAAAGTAGTAGGAATTGCTTGTATCAATCCCTCCAAAGTAGAAAGTCCGGCAGCTATTAAACCAAGAATGACCAAAATGCCAATATATATTGGAAAGCGATCTACTACATATGCTGGAATTATACCGTCCATCTTTAAAAGTTCACCACCCTGCATTAAATCCGGGAAGGACAAACGGGCATAAAAACCGGTAATTACTACTGAAAAGAAAATAACCAATAACAAGATGGAATAAATCAAGAACTTGTTGACCTGCTCATCCTTTTTTATAAGTAACGATTTTGTTAGAATATGTGGCTGACAAACAATAGCTATTCCTACCACCGCATTGCAAACGACCACTTCGAAAAAATCCCTAAAAAGCGGACTCGTCTTATTAAAGGTCTTTGTTAAATTTGGGTCTATTTCGCTTAGCCTTGATAAAATTGAATCTCCTCCTGTGGCCATGAAATATTCAGCTCCTGATCCTAACAACAGTATCGATACTATAATCATCATGACCGCCTGTAGCGAATTAGTATAGACCATAGAATTAGCTCCCCCGGCCAACATGTACGAGAAAACAATGATTACTAGAATAATAAGAATTGTAAGTTCATCGGCAGATACAGCTTTGGCGATTACCTTGGTAATCCCTACACAAATCAGCACGATAAACGTAATCAATAGAATACTTAGTAGTCCAAAAAATAATTTTAAAAATGAAGATTTGTATCGTTTGCCTACCCAATCTGCAATAGTCAGGGACTTCACGTTAACACCGAACTTACGAAACCGTTTCATGAGTACCACCAGTGCTACAAAAATAGCCAAGGGCATGACCACCCCGAACGCCAAATAGGCACTGACCCCATACAATGAAATAAACCCAGGATTAATGATAAAAGTCGCTGCACTAGTTAGTGATGCAGCCAATGAGAGAGCCACTGAAAATGAAGAAAATGACTTGCTTCCCAGAGCATAAGTTTCAATACTTTCATTTTTTATTCTTGACTTTATGACTAAGAAGAACAGTACGCTCGCGAATAGCACCAAAGAAATAAGCGTTAGTACTGGGTAGTATTCATTCATAGTTTATGATATATACATTAATTGGCCTATTAAATTCAATTTCCTTTAAAAAAGGAGGTGTCTAATTTTGAATTTATATAACCACCAATATAGAAACAAAGAAATCTATTACACATAGGGAGTCTGCAATTTTATGCTATGGACTTTTAATTCCTTAATCTTACAAAAAAGTAATCTCCGATGAATATATCTGATAGTTAAAATCATCAAGGGAATGTTCAACTTCGGCCAAACAGCCTATTTTCATAGAAAAATGGTATGAGAAAAAAATATGAGGATATTTCCAACAATTAGAAATGTAATCTAATAATCAATATACTATTAGTTTACTACGTAATTCACACATTATTTATTAATAGTCCATATATTATATAATATTTTTATAGTATTGATTATTAAAGTTTTATAAAAAAAAATATTGATTATGATAAATTAGTCTATCCTTACTATTTTATTTTTACTAATTTCATCTCACAAATAAAAGGATAGCTTTGACGTAAAACTTCAAAGATGGATATATTTAAAGGCAAGGTAGCTGTAATTACAGGCGGGGCCAACGGTATTGGAAAGGTAACCGTAAATAAATTTCTTAAAAATGGTGCCAAAGTAATATGTTGGGATATTAATGAAGAGGCAGGAAAACGTTTGATGGAAGAAAATAAAGGCAAAGACCTAAAATTTTACAAAGTCAATACCGTAAATAAAGCAGAAGTCAATCAAGCTGTCTCCAAAATAATAAAAGAGTATGGACGTATTGACATTTTAATAAATAACGCAGGAATAACCCGCGATGCCACCCTCAAGAAAATGACTTCGGAACAATGGCAATCCGTTTTAGATGTGAACCTAACGGGTGTTTTTAACTGTACTCAATCAATATCTGAACATATGGTTGAAAAAGGAAGCGGAAAAATCATAAATGCTTCCTCGGTGGTAGGATTGTATGGCAATTTTGGACAGAGTAATTATGTAGCCACAAAAGCCGGTGTAATCGGCCTTACCAAGGTTTGGGCAAGGGAGCTGGGTAGAAAAGGAATCAATGTAAATGCAGTTGCCCCTGGATTTATAGCTACTGAAATGGTAGATACTATTCCTGAAAAAGTAATTGCCGAATTAGAATCCAAAACTCCTTTAGGACGATTGGGAAAACCTGAAGATATCGCCAATGCCTATGTGTTTTTGGCATCCGAAGCAGCGAGTTTTATTAACGGGACAACCCTGAGTGTCGATGGAGGTTTAGTTATGTAAAATAAAGATTTGAAATTAAAAAAGTTTACGGAATTTACCGATTCACTGCTACCACATGAGGTGATGTTATTGGATTGTTCTGCTCAATTTCAAGATCTTGACCGGTCATCTATTTTTGAAATTATCAAGTACAATGTTTTATCAAAAGATAAAAAAAAGGAATTCGAACCCGATGTAGATAAGCGAAAGTATTCGCACCTAATGAGCTGGATGCAGGCTCGATTGGACGAACATTGTACAGATAACTATTACAAACGACTAAATTATTTCGACAACAGAATAAAGACCGATACCCTCTCTTCAGAAGAAGAAAAAGAATTACTCAAGCACATCAAAAATTATGAGCCACACCACTTCCATTTTATCCGGTTTTATGAAGTGGTCAAAAATTACCTGAATTTTTTGTTGGTTCGGGTAAGGTTGAACGATTATGATTTGATCAACAGATTTGTGCACAATTATCACGATGACTACATCCGCAGTAAGGATATCAGTAACCGAATGACGCAGGCAACTTGTGATATTGTTACCGATTACCATAGCAACAGACTATCTCAGAATTCCCTTAAATGGTCGCCTTGGTTGAAACGTTTGTTCGAGGACGAGTCTATAGATGGGTTCAACCATTACCAAGTCTTGATTCTCTTGTCGTATTTAGCACTGCTCAAGAATGATCTATTGCAACAGACCGTTTCTTATTATGATAGACTCGAAGACCACTTAAAAGACGGGTCATATTATTCTAGGAAGTTGTTGCTCAATTTTTATGGCAACCGGCAACTTATACTTATGAAGTTGCATAAATATGATGAAGCATTATATTATGGGCGTTTGTCCATCGCAGAACAGGGTCACGATTATATTATGTACCTTAATAACTACTGCTTTAATCTATTAAAGCTAGGACGACCCAAAGAAGCATTACAATTGCTTAAAGATGCGCTTCCTTTTGCCCGGCAAATGGCGAACAAATACAATAAATCACTATTCATTTCTTCTTTAGTAAAATGCTATAATGACAATGGGGAGTTTAAAAAAGCCAGGCAATATGCAGAAAATCAACTCGCTCAATTCGAGAGGGATATTTTAGAACATAACTGGAACAAGTTTTTTAGGACGTACCTTGAATCACTGTTAAATTTAGGTGATTTTAGACAGGCTAAGAAGACTATTAGACGATATGGACTTTTGGATAAGGAAAGTACCGAGCTTAAAATTTATTCGGGCTTTCCTTATTTTAAATGGTTTATGAACTTTATTGATTTTAAGGAGGGAAATATAAATGGTGTCCAGTTTAGAAAACTTATTCTCCGCGAAAAAGAACGGTTAGCCCTTTCCCACAACGTTAAACCCTCGGAAAGTGTTATGTCATTGTTAGAGGATGCTCTGAAGACGTAAAATCCAACAATATATACCAATTGTCTGTTATTGTTTTTGTGAAACTAAAAGGTCGAATTAGAAGAGTTTTAGATGGTTTTTCGAAGTTAGAGCAAACTGAGGCAACGATAAACCTCAAACCCCTAATGTTTTTTTTAGAGAAATAGGAGTAAACGAAAAAAGCTCTCAATTTCTTGAGAGCTTTTTGCGGTCTGGACGGGACTCGAACTTTTCTTGAAAACACCCTGTAAGTAAGGCCTGCCAAAGGGTCGTTTTTTGGACTCACCGCAAGGCTCACTTTTTAACAAACTTTAACATTTTAAAAAGGTGGAGATACCAATTAAAAGTAAAACAGAGCAAATTGTAAAATTCATTGCGCATGTAATTTACAGGCACAAATCTGGCAGTATCCGTATTAATTAATATTTTATGTATTTCGTTTTCCCAAAGATTAGTCGTTTTGCTACTTGAGTAAACTCTGCTAACAACAAACCAAAGGATACTTTTCTTACTTTACATCTTTCAATAAAGCCGAGAAATCATTAACAAAGAGAAATGGCTCTTTATAATCTGGGTTCTTTGTCCCGCCCATTCTTTCATTAGTGGGGCATAAATAACAAGTATTGTCATATTCAGGACTTAGTTATTGTAAAACCTTTTCTGTTTTTCCCTGCCATGGCCTTTTATTCCGATGGGGGAATAGTAACACCTATTCTCCCGTAAGAATATTAAATCTTCTATTTGGTTTGTTATAAAATTTCATTTCTTTTTGAAATTTTAAGTACCGACGTACCACCGCTCGGCATAACTTCAAACGCTTCTAAATTAATATTGAACTTTTTGTAATAAGCATGGAAAGCGTTTTCAATGAAGCTGTCTACTGCATCTTCATGAACTATATTCAATGTGCAGCCACCAAATCCGCCACCAGTCTGTCTTGCACCTAATACAGCATCGTTATTTTTTGAAAATTCTACTAAGAAATCCGATTCAGGACAACTAACGTCATATAGCTCGCTAATTCCTTTATGACCTTCATATAGTAATGCGCCAACTTTTTTCCAATCATTTGCTTTTAAAGCCTCAACAGTTTCAAGAACCCGTTCGTTTTCATCTAAAATAAAGGAGCATCTCTGAAAAACTTTAAGACTCATTTTTTGCTTATGTTCTTGTAACATATTCTTAGTCACATCTCGCAATGATGCTATGCTGGAATAGGCTACTTTAATAATTGCAACCCCTTCCTCACACTCTTGTTTCCGAATATTATACTCGCTAGAAGCCAAATTATGCTGAACTTTAGTGTTGAGCATGATAAATTTATAAGGCTTAATTTGTATGGGAATATGAGTGTAATCCAAACTTCTGCAATCTAAAAGCAATACATTAAACTCTTTACTTATTACAGATGCAAATTGGTCCATAATGCCGCATTGGGTGCCCACATAATTATGTTCTGCCGCTTGGGATAGTTTAACTATTTCAAGTTTTGATAAGCCTAAATCGAACAATTCATTTAGACCATAGGCAAGACCACATTCCAAAGCCGCAGATGAACTTACTCCTGAACCTATTGGCAAGCTACTTTCAATAATACAATCGAATCCTTTAACTTTATCTGTGCGAAGACCAATTTCATGAAGTACGCCTAACAGATAGTTTTGCCAGCCTTCATTACTTTTAGAAATATTCTTAAGGTCAACATACAATACATCTCCAAAGCCTTTACTTTGGATTCGGCATTGATTTTCTAATCCGTTTTTTCCTATACGAAAGGTTACTGCTTTATCAATTGCGGCGGGCAAGACAAAACCATTATTGTAATCAGTATGTTCCCCTATTAAATTAATTCTGCCTGGTGATTTGATTTCAATTTCATAATTGAAATTCTTAAGTTCTGACATTTCTAAATCGTGCGCTAAAAATTAGTAATCCTTTTTATATCATATAGAAGTGATTTAAACTACTTTCATTCAAATTCTTCAGCATAAAAATGAGTAGCATCTTTCACTAACATATCAATTGTTTTTAATTCCCTTTGCTTTCTATCTATATCCCAATTTAGGTACGTTAAGAAGTCTTCTAAAATGATGTTCTTATATTTTGTGACACTATCAATATCAAAATACAATCGCCCCGTTCTGCGAACAAAAAAGTCAGTTAAACTATTGGTCATTTCATTGTGAATACAAAACCATAATTCTGCCCTAATTATTCTTTCTAAAGCATCTTCATTTTTAAATGTCCTTGATTTCTGAAGTATAATTTCTGCTTGCTTACCAAATGTTGTACATAAATACCATGCATGATAGGTATTCACAACACCCAATTCCTTTAGTTTTAATTCTAATTCTTTTTGATATTTGGTTACATTTTTAGAATTATCAAGAGAAGGTGATACCAAAGATATTTTAGACGTATCAGACTTCTTTAGGTCAGTAGTATGCTTTTTCTTCATCGTTTTCAAAACCGCTTCAATTACACGATCTGCCATTCTACGGTAGCCAGTTAATTTACCTCCCGCTATAGAAATTAATCCGCTATCAGAAACAAATAGTTCATCCTTTCTAGACAACTCAGAAGGGTCTTTATCTTCTTCATGAATTAAAGGACGTAAACCTGCCCAGTTAGATTCTATATCTTCTATCTTAAGATGCACCTCTGGAAAAGTACTGTTAACCGCAGTTAGAATGTAGTTAGCGTCATCTTCTGTTGCTACTACCCTATCTAAACTACCAGAATAATTTGTATCTGTAGTACCAACGTATGTTGCTCTTCCTCTTGGAATTGCAAAAATCATTCTACCATCTGCAACATCGAAATATAAGGGTTGTTTTACCGGTAATTTCTCATAAGGGAATACAATATGCACACCTTTAGTCAAATGCAAATGCTTTTTGTTCATGGACTTGTCTTTGGTTCTTAATGTATCTACCCAAGGTCCGGCCGCAGAAACATAATTTCTAGCTTTTATTTTAAACCAATTTCCTGTATTACCATCTTTACAATTAAGACTTTTAATCTTATGATTCTCATCATAATTGAACGATTCCATCTCGCAATAATTGATAATGATTGCACCATACGAGGCTGCTTTTTTCAAAATCTCAATGGTCAGTCTTGCGTCATCTGTTCTGTATTCAGCATAAAGTCCGCCACCTAAAACAACTTTTTCATCAAGTAATGGTTCTTTTTCTATGGTCTCTGCTTTATCGAGCATTTTTCGTCTATCATCACCTTTAACATCAGCTAGAAAATCATATACCTGCAAACCAATTGAGGTCATCATTTTACCATATGTACCACCTTCTACCAATGGTAAAAGCATTTTTTCGGGTATTACTAAATGTGGTGCCAATTTGTGCACTATTGCCCTTTCAGAACCAGATTCTCTTACCAAGCCAATTTCAAATTGTTTAAGGTATCGCAACCCACCATGTATAAGTTTGGTAGATTTATTACTTGTACCCGATGCAAAATCGTTCTTCTCGACCAAGCAAACCTTTAACCCTCGTGAAGCTGCATCTAAGGCTATACCTGCACCTGTTACACCACCACCGATTATAGCTAAATCAAACTTACCATCCTGTAATTTTTTAATTTGCTCTGCTCTATCTAATACCGAAAATTCCAACATAGTATCCTCCTTCATTATCTTACTTTGTTTTTGTTCGTTTAACTGCTTTTTTCCAGCCCTTATAATTTAATTTTCTTTCCTTTTTATCCATTTTAGGGCTAAAAATTGTATCGACCTGCCTAATCTTAGCTATATCGTTCTTGGTCCAAATACCTGCTTTAATACCTGCCAGTAATGCCGCACCAAATGCGGTAACTTCTATCATTTTTGGACGATCTACCTGTACATTTAAAATATCTGACTGAAACTGCATCAAGTAATTATTTGCACTTGCACCACCATCAACCTTTAACGTAACACTCTTGTTCTTACAATCTTTTTCCATTGCACCAATTACATCTTTGGTTTGATATGCCAAAGAGTTTACTGTTGCCTTGATCAATTCTTCTCTACCTGTGTCTAAAGTCATACCATAGATACTGCCCTTTGCTTCAGAATCCCAATGTGGGGCGCCCAAACCGGCAAATGCAGGTACTACATATACATTCTTTAACGGACCAATGCTTTTGCAAATAGCTTCAGTTTCACTTGCGCTATCTATTACCTTCATTCTATCTCTTAACCACTGAATAGATGCCCCACCTGCAAAAATACTACCCTCTAAAGCGTAGTGCACAGGTTCATTTTCTAAACTGCATGTTAATGTTGTAAGCAAACCTCTTTTTGAATTTACCTGCTTTTTACCCGTATTTAAAAGTATAAAGCAACCCGTACCGAACGTACTTTTTGCGATACCTTCTTCAAAACCACCTTGACCAAATAACGCTGCTTGTTGATCACCTGCAACACCATAAATAGGAATAAGAACTCCCTTATAATTTATCGCCCCAAAATCTGAAGATGAGTTTTGAACTTTTGGTAATAATGATTTGGGGATATTTAATTCTTCAAGAAGTTTATCGTCCCAATCTAGCTTTTTAATATTATAAATTAAGGTACGCGATGCATTGGTATGATCAGTTACATGTTTTTTACCTTCTGTGAATTTGTAGATCAACCAACTGTCAATAGTACCGAACATTAATTTACCTGCTTCAGCTTTTTCTTGAGCACCTTCTACATTATCTAAAATCCATTTTAGCTTTGTACCTGAAAAGTAAGAATCAATTACTAGACCCGTATTTTGCCTTATATAATTCGTTAAGCCTTTTTCTTCTAAATCATTACAAATAGCTGTCGTTCTTTTATCTAACCAAACAATGGCTTTGTGTATTGGCTCACCTGTTTCTCTATCCCAAACTACAGTAGTTTCTCTTTGATTGGTAATACCAATAGATGCTATCTCTTTAGGGTCTATACCAGAATTTTCTACTGCCTCATTAAAGGTTTCTAATTGGTCGTTATAAATTTCTAACGCATCATGTTCTACCCAACCAGGTTGCGGATAATATTGTTTTAATTCTTTTTGAGCAATTGATATTATACTACCTTCTTTATCAAAAACAATGGTTCTTGTACTTGTGGTACCTTGATCTAAGGCTATGACATATTTCTTCATATAATTTTATGTTCTTTAAAAAATCAAATACGTACTTAATACTAATACAGTAATAATTAGACCAACTAGCTTAGCGTGTTTCCAAGGGGTTACATCTATTTGATCTGTGACTTTCGGATTATAATTATTTTTATTAGGATACATTTTACCCATTAGCAATAGAAACCCAACATTGATTACAAATAGAATTCCCATAACATGTAAAAAATGAGGATATGCCTGTGCCTTAATAATACCTAGTTCTTTGGCATTCGTAATACCATTTGCAGCAGCTTCAGCCATCGCAGTATCAATAAAATAGGGACTAAGTACAAACTGACTTACCAAATACATTACCACGCCACCTGTTAATACAATTTTCGCTGCTATAGCAGGCACATTCTTTGTCAACATACCTATTGTAACAACGGCTAAAATTGGCACACTTAAACTACCCAAAGATTCTTGTATATAAGCAAATAGACCATCTGGAGCGTTTGCGATAAACGGTGCCAAAATCATTGATATAAAAGCTAAAAACAATCCGAAAATCTTACCTGCCCTTACCATTTGGGTATCTGAGGCATTTTTATTAAAATATTGTCGGTATAAATCGATACCAAAAAGTGTTGAACTACTATTTAATAAGCTATTAAACGAACTTAAAATTGCACCAAATAATACTGCTGCGAAAAAACCTAAGAAAGCACCTGGCAGTACTTTTTTAACTAAAGCTGGGTATGCCTGATCTGGATTTTCTAATTCAGCACCAAATATATGCCAGGCAATAATACCTGGTAAAACCACAATTATTGGAATTAAAAATTTCACGAAGCCAGCTAGCATCATTCCCTTTTGACCTTCTGCCAAACTTTTTGCACCGAATACTCTCTGTAGAATAGATTGGTTGGTACCCCAATAATACATTTGCGCAATCATTAAACCAGTGAACAACGTACTAAATGGCAGATAAGAATCTACTTCACCCTTGGCATTAAACTTATCGGGATTGGCAGTCCATAATTCACTAAAACCATCAGTAACGCTTCCGTCACCTATAAGCATTAGTCCAAAAATTGGTATCAACAAACCACCAATCAACAAACCTATTGCATTCACTAAATCTGATATTGCAACAGCTTTCAATCCTCCGAAAATCGCATATACAGAACCTATTAGTCCAATAGACCACACGCAAATCCAAATTACGGTAGATTGAGAGACACCTAGCAACTCAGGCAAATCGAACATTGTACTGAATGCTATTGAGCCCGAATAGAGAATGGTGGGCAACAATACAATACCAAATGCAACCAAGAAAAGTAATGCTAGTATTGATTTCGTTTGCGAATCGAAACGTTCTTCAATAAACTCGGGTATTGTAGTTATACCTGACCGCATGTATTTTGGCAAAAGGTATATAGCGGTAAAGACCAAAGCAATGGCAGCTAGAGTTTCCCAAGCCATTACTAAAACTCCTTGAGCAAAAGACTGTCCATTTAACCCTACTATTTGCTCTGCAGAAAGGTTGGTTAAGAGTATAGATCCACCAATAGTAATTGCGCCCAAACTTCTACCTGCAAGAAAATAACCATCTGCAGATTTCTCATCGGTTTTTCGCGTATTGTACCAAGCTATTACTGCAACTAAAATTGTGAAACCTAAAAAAGAAATAATTGAGAGCATGCTTATTATGTTTTAGTTGTTAGTTTATTCTTGATTATTTGATACCCATTTGGGGTTGTCGATGCTTTTCAACACTTTACAAGGATTACCCACTGCAACAACATTCTCTGGTATATCTTTTACAACGACACTACCAGAACCGATTACAGAATTATTACCAATCTTTACCCCAGGGTTTACAATTACACCTGCACCGATCCATACATTATCGCCAATATGAATAGGTTTGGCAAATTCAATACCTGAGTTACGAGCTTCATATTCTAAAGGATGGGTAGCTGTCATTATTCTAACACCAGGAGCAATCATTACATTTTTACCGATATATACTGGGGCAGCATCTAATATAATGCTGCCGAAATTTGCATAAGCATTTTCTCCCCAATGGATATTGTAACCATAATCGCATATGAACGGATTTTCAATGTAAAATTCATTACCGGTCTCTGCAAAAAGTTTTCTAAATAACTTTTTTCGATTCTGCTCATCATCTGCTGATATCGCCGAAATCTCTCGCATTAACCGACGAGCACTCAATCTACCTTCAACCAATTCTGCATCATTAGGATTATAAGGAAGTCCCTTTGTCATTTTTTCTTTCTCGCTCATACTACAGTTTTATACTTTTTTTGCGATCAGAATGCCACACGGTGGTATGGCTATTTCTAAAATACCTCTAACAAACGATATTGATTTTTCTGCTACAAGATGACCTTGACAGTCAAATACTGAACATTGATAATCTCCAAAATCAGTAGCGTTTCTGACAATAACAGATTCAGCTATTTGTCCGTTTAAAATATGGAATTCAGTACTAACATTTTCTAACTCTATAACATAAGAATCATACACCCCAAATATTGCTTTTTCGGCTGTAGTGACTTTCTGTAGCGGATAATTGGCTAAAGGCTTATAGGGAGTGAAATCTCCATTCATTAAAATATCAGCATTTTTATTCCAATAATCGGTATAAAAAGCTATCATTTTCTTGTGCTCAAAAGATGCTTTTGAAATAAACATGGATAGTTGTGGAACCCCAAAAAGTGTATTGATTAATTGAAGTGCTGCTATTTCTACAGGTTCATTATCATGCCAGGTAACCATATCTGAGTGTACAGCGGTATTGCCACATAACATTCTAATATCTGCTATACGAATTCTATTCATAGTAGCATCGCCTGGGCAATCGAAAGCGCGAAGCATATTGCCAAATTTACGCATAGCCGGACCAACATATTTTTGTCTGAACTCGATAAAAATATCTGGTTTAACGGCTTGTAAATTCTTGATTACATCGGTCATTAACCTATCGACAGCTTCGTTTATTGAGGCATAGTCTCGCCCATTTTCCATACCTAAAGGTGTGCTTTCGTACAACCTAAAATCATCAATAAAATCAAGTTTTAATCCGTCTAAATTCCATTCTTTAACCGAATTTGTATAGATACCAATTAGATACTCCCTTACTTCTGGATACCTTGGGTCGAACACCGGTGCCCATCTATGATCTTCTGTTAAAAACTTGCCTGCAAACCTCTTGAACGCTTCTGATTTCGGTCCGCAAAATGGCACAGAATACCATATTGCAGCTTTTAGACCAGTATCATGAATCTGTTTTATATATGCCGCCATATTAGGTATACGTTCGGGTTTCCAATCGCCCGTATAGTCGTACCCTCTATTATTATCGAAAGTCTGCCAACCATCATCAATGATGATTGCTTTATACCCTAAATCACTCGCCAGCCTACATTCTTCTAATAATAGTTCTAAATCTAAATTTTGATGAAATTGATACCAGGTAGAATACAATGGCATTTTTGCAATTGCAGGAACCGTAGTCGGCTTTAAATCATCAAAAGTTTCCCACCATGTAGACACGTCTTTTAGCGCTGTAGTAAAACCAATGTTTCTTATATCTATTCGAATTTGTGCATCGAAATTTTCTATCGGTTGCTCTTCTTCAGAAAAGAATGTAATATGGCAATAGAAGTAATTATCTTCTTCTCTTATACGAGCATTCATTTGCAATTTGTTTATTGCATTTGAACACGCGAAGGTGATTATGTTTTCATCATTATGACCGAACAGACTTATTACAGGGGCATCAATAGAAATTCTAGATTCCATATGATCCAACTCCCAATCTGCCTGTATTCTTTTTGAGAAATCTGTTGTAGGTTTCCATACACCTTTTACATTTACTGCAGGCACTTTCCACCTTAATGTAATTGGTTTTGGAAATTTCTTTTCACTGCACGAGACGTGAAACTGATAAATTTCTAAGCCATCATCTTCACTTATTTTTTGGATGGAAGAAGACACGTTTGCATCACTACCAATAATTTCCATAGCTTCTATAGTAGCATCAATACTATCAACATTCATAAAAAAATTCTTTAATTAGTTCTCAAAAAATACTTTTGCTTCGTTATTATATTGGGTCACCATAAAAAAAGGCTTGCCCTTTTTATCATTGGCACGAATTATATGGTTCGATTGCCCCGGTACATAAAAACCAGAGTCTCTACTATCATAGACAACAAATTCGTTATTCACTCTTTCTATTTGTAAACCAGTAAGCGCATCTTGATTACCGTAATGAGTTTCTGCTGTAAGATCATTACCTACCAAAAGCACATCCAAATTACCGTCGTTATCTAAATCATCGACCAAAATATCTTGAATTGGTGCTACTTGACATTTATCTGGCAGCGCTACCAACCTGAACTTTCCGTTTCCTAAATTTTCAGCATAACTACTTTCAAAAATTGAAACTTGTAGGGTTTCTGATGACAGGTCTTTAATTTTCAACAACTCTTCAAAACTCACATTTGCGAAGTCTTGATACGAGGTGTGGTCATTCTTTAAAACAGTAAGCTGTTTCATAACATCATCTCTAGAATGCACCGGTAATAATTGCTCCCCTTCTTCTGTATTAAAATACTTTGCCAAAATAGGGTCAAAGCTTCCGTTCTTATCATAATCTCTGGTGTACACATATACTGGTTTGGCTTGTGTTGGTTTCATAAAACCATTAATACCTTGATTTCCTAAAATAAAATCGATATCGCCATCTTTATCCATATCAGCTGCTACAACCTTATTCCACCACCCAGATGTGTTTATTTTTTCATTTTGCTCATTTAGCCATGTTATGGTCATGCGATTTAAATCGCCCAAATTATTCTTGAAAATGGTGATTTCCATAAACTCCCCAACCACAACCAAATCTTTCCATGAGTCATTATCCACATCTTCCCATAGTGCGCTGGTTACCATCCCCAACTCTTTGAATAGTGATTGAAACTTTTTCTGAAATCTTCCTTTTTCATTTATCAAAAATGTACTTTCTGGTAGTAACGGATACTCTTTTGGAGTTAGTCTTGACCCAACAAAAACATCAATATCACCGTCTTTATCAAAATCATCTGCAGCAATCGTACTAGTACTTTCATGAATTGCTGGCACTAAACCATTACTTTTAGCAAACATTCCACTACCATTATTTAAATAGACTCTGTCTTGATAATTTGCAGAGCCATCTTCAAATCTATTACCACCGCTGGCAATATATAAGTCAAGATCGCCATCTTGGTCAACATCGATAAAAACCGCTGCCACATCATCATATTCCGTATCTAAAAATTGAACAGGCATATAAATACCTACAGTATTCTGAAACCATATGCTACTCGGTTTACCTTTACTACCGCCTATAAATATTTCATCGCCAGCAATACCATCAATATTTGCCGCTACTATACAAGAACTTTTTGCTGTAAGTTGCTTTACTAATAGATGCTGAAACGTGTACTCGTTTAAAGGAGTGTCATCTTGTTTATAGTTTAACAACGTAGTATCTGATTCAAAAAAAAGTGTTTTTTGTTTATGGCTTCCTATTTTTTTTTTTGCATCACTCTCCTTTAAAGTCAATACTTGATTGGCTTCTATAGTATACTTCATAGTGGTTTTACCATTAGGCCACTGTACTTTTAACGAATCAATAATTGTGTCTTTTAATCCGAAATGCACAATTGGCTCCATAGAAGATAAATACCCTCTAATTACAGAATGATATTGATGTTGAACATTGCCTTTTCTATAAAGTGAAATTTTGGCTCCTATCGCTTTTTCATTCTGTAAGCTACCGTTAAGGCGAATTCGTAGATAATTGTTTGACTTTTTATTTGATGTTGTATTCTCTAAAACAAAAGCTTTTTCATTTATATTATTAACGATCAAATCTAAATCGCCATCGTTGTCTAAATCTGCATATGCCGCACCATTCGAAAACGATTTTTTTTCTTTAATCCATTTTGTTGATACATCGTTAAAGTTATCACCTGTAACTTGCTCATATATAAAATTAGGCAAATGAATACCTGGCAATTTAGAGACAGACTCTTTTAGCCGTTTGCTTTTTGCTTCAGGAGTACCAAATATTCCGTTTTCATTAGAATAATTAATGAAGTCTAAATCTGTAATATCTTTTACATAACCATTGGTAATGTATATGTCTTTATCACCATCATTATCAAAATCTACCATTAATGGTGCCCAGCTCCAATCGGTACTTGAAATTCCTTTTTGAAAACCTACTTCGCTAGATTTTATTGGCTCATCACCTATAAAACCATTACCCATTTGAAGGGTGTTATGCATAAATTGGTTGGTATATTCATTAGTTTGCGACAATAAAAATTTATCATAATTCATACTGCCCAACATCGACTTTTGCCTTTTATACTGATCTGGCAACATATCAACAACTAAAATATCTGGTATGGCATCATTATTAATATCTGAAATATCTACGCCCATAGCGTTATAGGTCTCATGAGATACATATTCTTTACTAGATTCTATAAAAGTCGGATCCTCGTTCGATATCGAAGCATTATTAATGTACAGAAAATCATCTGTTATAAAATCATTAGACACATATATATCTGGTAAATTATCTTCATTAAAATCATGTATACCAACCCCTAGACCAAAACCTTTGCCCGTAATATGTAAACTGTCTGAAACATTTCTATAAACAGGATGGTCAATACCCATTACAGTTTCATTCTTTAAGAGATAATCTGATAAATGCCTTGGTAAATATCTTTTAGGCATTGGCGTATTTTTATCGTGTGTCGTATTACCGTTATGAACTATATAGACATCTAAATCGCCATCTTGATCATAGTCGAAAAAAACAGCTTGCTGCGCATAGTTCGCATCATCTAGACCATATGCCTTTGCCTCTTCTTTAAAAAACGGACTGCCTTCTGGGTCTAAACCTTGATTTACGAATAATAAATTCGGACAATCATTATTACAATTTGCACCACCGACATTTAGGTAAATATCGTCCCAACCATCAGAATTTATATCTACGACCGAAACACCTGCAACCCAAGAATCTGTAAAAAACTTAGCCTTTTCAGAAATATCTGTAAAAGCTAAATTTCCATTATTTAAATAAATTCTTGATGATACCTGGTTTCCTGTAAAAACAATATCTTGAAGTGAGTCGTTATTAAAATCACCTATACCAACACCGCCACCATTGTAACAATATTGAAAATCGATAATGTTGATTTCGTCGTTTTCTGTAATTGTATTTGAGAAATTAATGTGTGTTGTTTGCTCTGAAACAGCATTGAAAACAAAATCTTCGTTATTAGAATCGCAGCTACTTAAAAATAGCTGTAGAAAACATAATAAGGAAGCATATCTATTCATGAAAAAAAAGTATAATTTAAGTTTAAAGCCAAGTATCTCAACATACTTGGCTTATTAAACTCAACAACAAAAACTAACAAACTTTTTAGTACCCAGGGTTTTGTTTTAAATTAGGATTAGCATCCAATTCTGAACTAGGTATCCAAACTAACTCATGCTTACCAACTTCAAATACCCCACCACTTAATGATTTCGGATTTGCACCATGTAATGAATTAGCACCCATATAATCATCTGCAAGATCCCAACGAACTAAGTCAAAGAAACGATGTCCTTCACCTGCTAACTCCATAGCACGTTCATCAATAATTGCCTGACGCATATCGGCTTGACTTAAATTTAAATCTGTAATAGTTGAAATACCCGCTCTAACACGAACCTCATCAACAAATGGACCTGCAAGAGCTGGTTGATTATTTTCATTTAAAGCTTCTGCAAGCATCAACAAAACATCTGCATATCTAATAATTCTCCAATTGTTACCTACATTAGTACCTAAGAAATCTACTTGCTCTCTAGCCCCAAGATCTAAACCTGCATATTTTTTTGAAAATATTGGTTCTACTTCAGCATCATTAGCTACAGTAATATCACCTGCAAAATCTGTCAAGTAATCAGAACCACCATAACCTAAAGCACCAGGGTAATCATACACCAATGTTTCATTTCTACGAACCATGTCTCCGTTAGATTCAAATAAATCTTTCAACCAAGGATTAACCACATGACTTTGATCAGGCGATTTTGTTGGTGGTGCATAATCAATATGATAATTACCCATAGTACCTGTACCAGGTATATCTGTACCCCAAATAAAAGTAGTTTGACCTAAAAATTGAAGTTCGAATATTGACTCTTGATTATTCTCGTTCGTAGTCGTAAAGTTATCGGCATACTGAGCAGAAGGCAACAAACTATATGCACCGACTAAGCTTTGAAAAGCCGTAATTGCTAATGGATACTCTTTCATATACAAATAGCTCTTTCCTTTTAATGCTGTTGCTGCACCCGAAGTTGGTCTACCTAAATTATCTCCACCCCAAGTTTTTGGTAACATTTGCTCTGCCATTTCTAAATCGGCAATGATCTGCGCCCAAATAACTTCTGGTGTTGCTTGATTTACTAGTAAATTATCTAAATCTGGTAATGTCGTAATTAACGGCACACTACCATATAAATTTAATAAATACCAATAATCGAAAGCTCTTAAAAAATACGCTTGACCTACAAGGTTATTTCTAACTTCTGTATCGGTAATACCTTCTTCATTTACATTAGTGATAATATTATTACAGCGCGCAATAGATTTATACAACTGTTGAAAAGGCTCTGTTGCCCATCTATCGCCTGGGTTACCTTGTAGCGTTGACATTGCCGTATTACCTCCAAACGGAAATACGTTAAACTCGTCTGAACGCAATAAAGCACCAGTATGTACTATTCGACCCCAGAAAAAAGTATCTGTTATTGGGTGAAATGCACCATTCACTGCAGACTCTACCTGTGCTATTGAAGTACCAAAATTGGCAGTAGAAGTCGCATTGTTGTTTTCTTGATCTAAAAGTTCATCTGAACATGAACTTAATAAAACAATACTCGATAGCGCTAGGGCTAAGTTTTTTGATTTAAAAATATTTTTCATTGTTTTAAATTTTATGATTAGAAAGTAGCTTGTACACCAAACATGATTGTTCTTGCATTTGGATACGCTCTTGCATCCAATCCTCTACCTAATAATGGATTTACTCTATCTCTTAATCCTGGTACACCGGAGTTTCTATTTGCTCTTCCACCATTTGTTGAGGAAACATCTGGATCGTAACCGCTATAACCAGTAATTACGAATACGTTTTGCACATTCAAAGACAAACGAACATCTTTAACCCAGTCTAAACCAGCAAAGCCATCTCTAAAATTGTAACCGATATCTAAATTCTTCAATCTGAAGTAAGAACCGTCTTCAACGAAGAACGAAGAAGGAGCCTTGTTACCTGCAGCATCAGAAATTGAAGCTCTTGGTATATTTGTATCTGTATTAGAAGGTGTCCATGAATTCAACACATCGGTAAGCTTACCACCATCTTGCCATAAGATGCTATAATATCTACTTAAGTTATAAATTTCATTGCCTTGCACCCCGTTAAAACTAAGCGCAAAATCGAAATTTTTATACTCGGCATTTAAATTTAAACCATAAGTAAAATCTGGAGTTGGATCACCAATGTTAGTGATATCGTCTGCTGTAATAGCACCATCACCATTTACATCTACTCGTACAAAATCTCCTGTTGCAGGATCTACTTTATCTTCAACCACGTAACCGTAGAAAGCACCTATAGCCTCATTAGCGGTTGTTCTGTTAACTACACGTAAATCTTCATCAATTGCAGGACCTAATATTGGATTCGGTACATCACCCGCTTCACTCTTAAGGTTGAAAGAGAAGTTTGTACCAACAGTATAGGTAAAATCACCATCGTTTTTACGGTAGGTCAAATCCCATTCTAATCCGTTATTCACAAGTGTACCAGCATTTCTGGTTACTGGTAAACTAACACCACTTGTAGATGGTACATTTATAGCTACCAATACATCTTCGATGTTTTTGGAATAATAATCCATCGTAAAATTCATCTTATTATTCATGAAAGCTATATCAAAACCAATATCAAAGGTTTTTGATGTCTCCCAAACCAAATTAGGATCTGCCAATGTAGTTTGTGCTAAACCTGTTGCCAAACCGCCACCGAAAGAAGTATTCGATTGGTTCGCTTGAAAAGTAGCTTGTGTTGGATAAAATGTATCAGGATACGAACCTAAAATACCGTAAGAAGCTCTTAATTTGAAATAATTGATGGTTTCTGATTTCCAGAAGTTTTCATCACTAATATTCCATCCTGCAGAGAACGAAGGGAAATAACCTACTCTATTATCTGGTGCAAAACGAGAAGAAGCATCTCTTCTTAACGTAGCCGAAAATAAATACTTACTATCATAACCATAGTTTACACGACCAAAATAAGATTGTAACGCCGCGGTATTATTATTACCCAACAACACCAATTGCTCGGTAGATGGCAGTGCACCCACATTACGTATTACATTAGATGGTGTACCTTGACCATACACACCGTTACCTTTTTGTGTTTCTTTGAAATAAGTGAAACCTGCAACCGCACCTAATTTATGAACTCCAAATTCTTTGTCATAAGCCAATGTTGGTTCAACAAGAACATTTACATCTTCTTGCCTATAATCTGTCAAATCATTTTCTGTATTTACATTCAATACA
>RCMY010000113.1_pt1 | contig 74163 bp, 67 predicted proteins | sample 2041341 | NCBI WGS metagenome assembly RCMY01 (sample SAMN09708234, study PRJNA481090) | Marine sediment metagenome, whole genome shotgun sequencing project. | reverse complement strand
CGCTACGTGCCGTTCGTGATCGAGCCGGCAGCCGGTGCGACTCGCACGATGGCCGCCTTCCTCCTCGCGGCATACGACGAGGACGAGGTGAACGGCGAGAAGCGCACGGTCCTGCGTCTGCATCCGCGGCTGGCGCCGTACAAGGTCGCTGTGCTGCCGCTGAGCAAGAAGGACACGCTCACACCGCTCGCCCACGAGGTGCGCAAGATGCTCGCCGACAAGTACATGGTCGACTACGACGAGACCCAGAACATCGGCAAGCGCTACCGCCGACAGGACGAGATCGGCACTCCGCTCGCGGTCACCGTCGACTTCGAATCGCTCGAGGACAACGCGGTGACGATCCGCGACCGCGACACGACCGAGCAGGTTCGTGTCCCGATCGACGAGCTGCTCGCCACGGTCGCCGGCAAGCTCGGTTTCTAGGCGCTCGACGCAGACTTCCATGGCCGTCACCTACCTCGACAAGATCCTCGATCACCATCGTGAGATGGCGCGTGCCGACCATCGTTCTGTCGCGGCGCTGATGGACGAGGCGTCTGCGATGCCCGCAGCGCGTGGGTTCCGTGCCGCGCTCACGGGCGCGTCGAAGCTCGGTGTGATCGCCGAGATCAAGCGGCGATCCCCGTCCAAGGGTGACCTGAACGTCGGTCTCGATCCGGCCGAATGGGCGTCGATCTACGAGGCCGGGGGAGCGTCGTGTCTCTCGGTCCTGACCGATGTCGACGGCTTCGGTGGATCCGTCGACGATCTGCAGGCTGCTCGTGCAGCGTGCTCACTGCCGGTCCTCCGCAAGGACTTCACCGTCAGCGAACTCGACGTGCTCGACGCCCGCCTGATGGGTGCCGACTGTGTACTTCTCATCGCTGCGGCCCTCGATCCGGTCCAACTCGCCGGCTTTCACCAACTCGCCGTCGAGATCGGTCTCGACGTGCTCGTCGAGATCCACGACGAAGCCGAACTCGAACATGCGCTGGCCGCCGAAGCAACGCTCGTCGGCGTGAACCAGCGCGACCTCGTCACATTCCAGGTCGACCACGAGCGGGCGATCCGCATGGGTCGCGTCATTTCCGACTCGGCGGTGAAGGTCGCCGAATCCGGCGTGCGAGGCGCAGCAGATGCACGCAATCTGGAGGCGGCAGGCTACGACGCCGTACTCGTCGGTGAGAGCCTGATCACCAGCAAGGACCCCCAACAGGCACTCACCGATCTGATCGGGTGAGGACGCAGGCGTGCGGAGCGCGTCGAGTACCGATGACTACTCGTTGACTACTCGTTGACTACTCGTTGACCTCCAGGTCGACAGTCGGAACGTCGAACTGCACGTTGCCGTCGTCGTCGCTGTCCGACACTGCGAGGAAGACGATCGCGCCGAGTGCGGCGAGGAGACCGGCCGTGAGAAAACCGGTCAGAAACGCGGGCACACTGCTCTTGGGTTCCTGCACCTGCGTGTGCACATGCTTCTCGATGATGATCTGGCGGGTCGCCGGGTCGCCGGGTACTTCGGCGGACGGTGTGTAATTGGTCTCGATCGTCTCGGTCATGAGTACCGGGTACCCGAAGGCCGCAGCCGACAAACAGTCGGCGTTGTACGGTCGGGCCAGGTTGATCGACGCCCTCGATCTGACCGGCGAACAGTTCGCTGTCGGCCCGACCGATTCAGCTGAAGAGCTCGCGTCGGCCGGTTGCGATCAGGATGCGCTGGATGACGCCGGCAGGAAGCCGCGACATCAGGTCGAAGACCTTGGCATCCGGCCCGATCAGCGCCCGGCGACGGTTGCGTTCGACGGCCTTCAGGATCTGGCGCGCGGCCTTCTCGGGGCTGCTGCGGGCGAGCTTGTCGAACTCTTCCTGCATCTTGGCCGGGTCCTGCCCGATCGCCTGCACGGTGTCGTCGCGGCGGCCGCTGTTGACGATGTTGGTCTTGATGCCACCAGGGTGGATCGTCGTGACCGACACGTTGGAACCTTCGATCTCCAACTCCATCCGCAACGCATCGGTGAAGCCGCGCACGGCGAACTTCGCGGCGTTGTAGGCGGACTGGCCGGGAACGCTGAACAGTCCGAAGACGCTCGAGATGTTGACGACGTGACCCTGGTCGGCTGCACGCAGGTGGGGCAGGAACGCCTGGGTCCCGTGGACGACGCCCCAGAAGTCGATGTCCATCACCCATTCGAAGTCGGTGATCGACTGCTCCGCTGCGGTGGCGGCGAGGTTGACGCCGGCGTTGTTGATGATCATGTTCACCGAGCCGTGTGCCTCGACGACCGCGTCGGACCAGGCGAAGACAGCCGCACGATCTGACACGTCGACGGAGGTGGCGGTGACCTTGACGCCGTGCCCTTCGCACATCCCGACGGTCTCTGCGAGCCCGACGTCGTCGAGGTCGGCGAGTGCAAGGTGCGCTCCACGCGACGCGAGATCGACCGACAGCGCTCGGCCGATACCCGATGCGGCCCCGGTGATGGCGACGACTCGATCGGTGAAGTTCTTCATCCGATCAGTCTTGCAGCTGCGTCACAACAGTGCCTGACCCCGATGTGACTCAGGCGACGTGCTGGACGGGAGCGGTGATGCGGGCCGGGCGGGGATCGAGGTGGATGCCGGCGATCATGCAGCGGACACTGCCACCGGCGAGCTCGATGGTCGGCACACTCAACGGCAGCAGCGTGCAGCTCCGCGAGATCTGGTGGCGCTGCTCTGAGGTGAGGCTGGCGTGAGCACGCTCGGACAGCGCGAGCACTCGGCCAGCGCTCCCTTGGAGTTCGATCGCGTTGCCCGCGAAGTCGCGAATCTGGGCATGCGTGAGATCGATCACTGTGCGCCCGGGTGCTTCAAGACGTTCGACGACCTGCTGACGCCGTTCGACGTCGCCGATCATGTCGAGGCCGACCAGCGCGAAGTCGGTTGCCACGCACATCATCACGTTCGTGTGGTACACCGGCACACCGAATTCGTCGGCGGCGTCGAACGCCATGGGCTCGTAGCCGAAGTTGGTGCAGAACCGTTCGAGTGCGATCGGGTTCGCCCTGTTCGAGCGAGCCGTGTACGCAATTCGGGTGAGGTGGTCGAGGACCATCGCTCCCGTGCCCTCCAGGAAGACATCGTCGTGCTCGAGGCCCGAATAGTCGATGACATCCTGGACGCGGTATCGCTCCTTGAGCGTCTCGATCACGTCGCTGCGTCGCTCGGAGCGCCGGCTGGGGGTGTACATCGGGTAGATCGCCAGGTGCCCGCCCGAGTGCGTCGAGAACCAGTTGTTGGGAAAGACGCTGTCCGGACGATCGGAGGTCTCGTCTTCGAACAGGTGGACCCGGACGCCGACACGTTCCAGTGCCTCGGCCACGCTGCTGACCTCGGCGTACGCCGCTGCGGCGACCGCCTCGGGGTCGCGGTGCACGTCGAGCGACTGGAACGTGTTGTCCGCAGCAGTGTCCGGGTTGGGCTGGAAGTGGTGCGGTCGAACGAGCACCACCGAGGCAGGCGCCTGCATTGACATCTCAGACCGCCACGGGAGCGACAGCGGTGACGAGCCCGAACAGGTTCTTCGGGTCGTCTGGGTCGGCGATCAGGTCGACGAGTTTGTAGAAGTCGGTTCCCTCGACGGCGTCGCGGACGTAGCGCAGTGCCGAGAAGTCCTCGATCGCGAAGCCGACCGAATCGAAGATGGTGATCTGCTCGTCCGTGACGCGTCCCGGTGCCGTGCCGTTCAGCACCTCCCACAACTCGGTGATCGGGAAGTCGGCCGGCATCTGCTGGATCTCGCCCTCGATGAGGGTCTGCTCGGGGAACTCGACGAACACGTCGCCCTGCAGCAGGATGGCCGGGTCGAGTTCGGTCTTGCCGGGGCAGTCGCCGCCGATCGCATTGATGTGCACTCCCGGCGCCATCAGCGGGAGCATGTCAGCGGTGAGGATCGTGGCGTTGGTCTTGTCAGCGGTGCAGGTGGTGACGATGTCGGCGCCTGTCACGGCATCTGTAGCGCTGGTCGCCACGTACACCTCGAAACCGAGCGGTGTGGCGTTGCGGACGAACTTGGCCATCGCATCCGGGTCGGTGTCCCACACCCGCAGCGTGTTGATGCCGAGAGCTGCTCGCATCCCGAGGGCCTGGAATTCGCTCTGCGTGCCCGTGCCGATCAGTGACAGCACGGCGGCGTCCGGACGGGCGAGGTGCTTGGCGACCATCGCCGATGTGGCTGCTGTACGCATCGCGGTGAGCAACGTCATCTCGGACCAGAACGTCGGGTAGCCGGTCGAGACGTCGGCGAGGACCCCGAAGGCCGTGACGGTCTGGAACCCGTTCGCCGGATTCGTGGGGTGGCCGTTCACGTACTTGAAGGCGTACTCGACACCGTCGCTGGTCGGCATCAGTTCGATGACGCCGACATCGGAGTGGCTCGCGACCCGTGGTGTCTTGTCGAAGGTGTCCCATCGACGGAAGTCGGATTCGAGGTAGTCGACCATGCCGGAGATGATCTGCTCGACGCCGCGTGTCGCAGCCCAGCGGGTCATGTTGGAGACATCGACGAAACGGACAGCTGTGTCGCTCATGCGTCAAGGGTACGACTGAGCAGACTGCAACTGCTATGGCCAAATGTCTTCATTATGTCTAGCACAATGGTCAGATTGGTGAGTCGAGTTGTACGTTGTGGAGATGCAGGAGATGGACGACCTCGATCAACGGTTGCTGGCTGCACTGCGCGCCGACGGGCGCGAACCGGTCGCGACGCTCGCTCGGCGCCTGGGAGTGACCCGGGCAACGGTCAACAGCCGACTCGACCGCCTGATCCAGTCCGGCACGGTGCTCGGCTTCACCGTCCGAGTCAGAGAGGAGAACGACCCGCGCTCGGTCAGGGCGATCTCGCTGATCGAAGTCGAGGGGCGAAGCACCGATGACGTCATCAAGAAGCTGCGTGGCTTCCCGGAGATCCATTCGCTCCACACGACCAACGGCGGCTGGGACCTCGTGGCCGAGGTGCGCACCGTCTCACTCGGGAACTTCGACCGGGTACTCGGTCAGATCCGCTCCGTCGACGGCGTGGTCAACAGTGAGACCAGCCTCCTGCTGACGTCAGTGCTGCGCTGACACCACCAGGACGACCGCGATGTCGCGTCAGCGGCGTTCGTTCCAGAGAGCGAGCCCGGCTTCGACCCGCTTGATCGTCGTCTCCAGCACGGCGACACGCGCCCACTTCTTCTGGTTCGCCGCGATGACGTCCCACGGAGCGGCTGCGTGATCGGTCCGGTCGAACATCTCCTCGGCAGCTTCGTCATAGGCGCCGCGCTTGTCGCGGTTGCGCCAGTCCTCCTCGGTCAGCTTCCACTGCTTCAACGGATCCTGCGCCCGCGCCTCGAAGCGCTCGAGCTGCTCGTCGGGACTCACCTCCATCCAGAACTTGACCACGATGACGCCTTCTTCGACCAGGCTGCGTTCGAAGTCGACGATCTTGTCGTAGGCGCGTGTCCACTCGCGACGACTTGCGAAGCCCTCGACACGTTCGACCAGGACACGGCCGTACCAGCTGCGGTCGAAGACGCACATACCTCCCTTGCCCGGCACCTTCGCCCAGAACCGCCAGAGGAAGTGATGCCGCAGTTCACGCTCACTCGGCGCGGCATAGCTGTAGACGCTGTAATGGCGAGGATCGAGGGGTTCGACCATTCGCCTGATCGCCCCACCCTTGCCGCCGGCATCGGAGCCTTCCATCACGATGAGCAGACCCGGACCGATCTGAGCCTCGCCCCCACCTTCGGGAGCAGTGTGCCCACCGAGTTGGAGGCGGAGTTCCTGGAATCGCTGTTGAGCCGTGGCAAGCCGCTGGCCGTATTCCTGCTTGCTGAGGGAGGCATCGAGGTCGATCTTGTCGAGACGCGTCATGGCACGACGATACCGATCCCGTTTCGCGTCGCTGACGACAGGCGGATCATGTCGTACTGCGCAAACCCTCCAAGAGACGAGCGAAGTCCGCTGCCGGTGCTCGGTCGAAGCTGTCCATCGTCGAGAGCCTGAGGATCGCTTCGTCGAGCAACGCGATGGTTGCGTTGCGGAGTTCTTCGGCGTCGGCCGGCATGATGCCGGCGGCGGCGGAAGCGAAGAGTGGCTCGTCGAGATCGGGGAAGTACTTCTTTGCGATTGCTTCGTTACTCGAGACGTAGGCCGCCTCGATCCGGTCGACATCCGCCGCCGTGAACGGAAAGGTGGTCTGCGTGCCTCGGTAGGCCAGGTCGCCGACGAGTGAGGCCAAGGAGATGTAGAAGCCGTTGTCATGCATCGAGGCAAACTGGTCAGGGCAGCGCATTGCGATGGCCGTGATCGCGTCGGAGAAACTGGAGTTCACCAACTCCGTCGCGCTGCGAGGGGCGTCGACCGGCAGACGTGTCGCATGGACGAAGTCGGCAACGACGTCACCGCCATGGAGCAGCCCTCGGCCGTAGCGACGGACCTCGATGTTTTCCGCACCGAAGGTCGATTCCCAGTCGGCAAGGCTCAGGTTCCAGTTGGCGATCACGCCGAGTTGCTCGTCCAAGAAGTGTCCGGGGGAGTGATGGGTCTTGAGATACCACTGCTGCCACGCGGACACGAGATAGTCGAGTTGGCGGCGAACGTAGAACACGATCTTCACGTCCGCGTCGATCCTCCCGAGCAAGAGAGCCGTGCCTGTCGGGTTGCTGAGGTTCTCGGCGCTGAACAGGACGGTGGACAGATCTTCTGTGTGGGCGACATCGAAGAGGTGACGACACTTGGCCTGCCAGAGCCGGCGTGCTTTGCGTGGCTTCAACTGGCGCAGCGATTCGAAGAAGGCGATCTGCTGTCCCGCAGGTGAGCGATCGGCGCCGAGTTCCTCGTCGGGGACGAGAACGCCCGCATCACGCAGCGATGCAGCATGGATCCGCAGATGATTTTGAATCGCCGAGCTGCCACACTTTCCGGCACCGATATGGATGACCAGGTGCGTCATGAGTCTGAGGGTAGTGCCCGAACCTCGATCAAGCAGCGAGGTGTTGGCACCGAGACCAACGGATCTGACAGACATCACCGATCTTTGAGACTCGTGTATCTTCATGGTCATGACCTGGGCAGATGCACCTGTTCGGTGTCACGGAATCGAGGAACAGTGTTCGTGAAAATCTGCGGTATCACCAACGAAGACGATGCACTCCTGTCCGTGGCGATGGGTGCCGATGCGGTTGGGTTCGTGTTCGCCCCATCGACCCGTCAGGTCGCCCCCCAGAAGGTGTACGACATCACGCGCCGTCTCCCTCCGGAGATCCTGACCGTCGGTGTGTTCCGCGACGAACTCCCGTCCCGAGTGATCGAGTTGGCGCACAAGGCCGGCGTCAAAGCAGTGCAACTGCACGGTCGCGAGACACCTGCACAGACCAAGGAACTCGCCGGGCACTTCCGGTGGGTGATCAAGGCGTTCGGCGCCGACGACGAGAACCTGCCGAAGGCCGACACGTACGGCACCGACATGATTCTGCTCGACGCTCCGAGCCCGGGCAGCGGCAAGGTCTTCGACTGGTCCATCGCCGGCGACGCGCCCGACTCGATGAAGTTGATCCTCGCCGGCGGTCTGACTCCGGAGAACGTCGATGCGGCCGTGCAGGAAGTCCGACCGTGGGGCGTCGATGTGTCGAGCGGCGTGGAGAAGGAACCGGGCAAGAAGGATGCGATGAAGGTGAAACGCTTCATCGAGAACGCGAAAGCCCACGCGCCCGAGCAGTACCGCGGCGACGACGATGCGATGCCCTACGACTGGGACTTCGAATAGGAGTCACATCGTGCCGGTCAGTCTGTGCCTGGCACAGCGTGACCGCGGAGCAGTCAGTACCCTTCGGTCTCGATGAGCGCACGATCCGAGATGCAACTCGACACACTTTCGGCACCACCAGACTCGACGGGCAGGTTCGGGCAATTCGGCGGCCGGTTCGTCCCTGAGACGCTCGTGCCGGCCTGTCAGGAACTCGAAGTGGCATTCGGCGAGGCGTGGGCCGATCCCGCCTTCCGTGCCGAACTCGACGAGGTGCATCGGTCCTATTCCGGTCGCCCCTCGATCATGACCGAGTGCAAGAACCTGGGGGAGCAACTCGGCATCCGGTTGATCCTGAAACGCGAAGACCTGAACCACACGGGTTCGCACAAGATCAACAACGTCATCGGCCAGGCACTGCTCGCCAAGCGGATGGGCAAGAAGAAGATCGTCGCCGACACCGGCGCCGGTCAGCACGGTGTCGCCAGCGCAACCGCTGCAGCGCTGATGGGCCTCGAATGCAAGGTCTACATGGGTGCCGTCGACGTCGAACGTCAGGCGCTCAACGTCTTCCGCATGAAGCTGTTGGGCGCCGAGGTCGAGTCGGTCCACAGCGGAAGCCGCACGTTGAAAGACGCCGTCAACGAAGCCATGCGCCACTGGGTCGCGAACGTGAGTGACACGCACTTCTGCCTGGGCTCCGTCGTCGGCCCGCACCCCTATCCGTACATGGTGCGCCAGTTCCAGTCGATCATCGGCGACGAAGCACACACGCAGATCAACGAGATGACCGGGGCCATGCCCGACGTCGTCGTCGCCTGCGTCGGTGGCGGGTCGAACGCGATGGGCATCTTCAGCGGTTTCGTCGACGAGCCGGGCACTCGGCTCGTCGGTGTCGAACCCGCCGGTGGTGCAGCGATCGGCAAGGGCGTGCCCGGCGTCGTCCACGGCATGCGCAGCAATCTGATGCAGGACGAGTACGGCCAAGTCGAAGAGGCGCTGTCGATCTCGGCAGGCCTCGACTACCCGGGCGTCGGACCCGAGCACTCCTATCTCGCCGAGATCGGCCGGGCCGAGTACCCGAACGTGACCGACACCGAAGTGATCGCCGGGTTCCGCCTCCTGTCGGAGACCGAGGGCATCATCCCGGCACTCGAATGTGCCCACGCTGTTGCCTGGATCACCCGGGAGGCGCCGAAGATGCAGGGCCAGACCGTGTTGATGAACTTGTCCGGCCGTGGCGACAAGGATGTCGCACAGATGATGGACATCCTCGCCGACGAATTCGGTGTGCAGGACGGCAACGCGTGATGCCCGGCCGCCTCGAGACCGAGTTCCGCGACAAGCGTGCAGCGGGCCGCAAACTGCTCGTGCCGTACATCACCGGTGGCTACCCGGGTTGGCAGGACGCGATCCGCGCCTGTGCGGCCAACGGCGCCGACGCCGTCGAGATCGGCATCCCGTTCTCCGACCCGGTGATGGACGGCCCCGTCATCCAGCAGGCCTCACAGATCGCTCTCGAAGCCGGAGTCACACCACAGTCGGTCCTCGACGAGGTGCCCCGACTCGATGTCGACATCCCGCTCGCCGTGATGACCTACTACAACCTCGTGCACCACCCGGGGCCCGAACGATTTGCGGCGAACCTGCAGCGTGCGGGGATCTCGGCTGCGATTCTGCCCGACCTCCCGCTCGAGGAATCCGACCCGTGGTGTGCCGCGGCTGAAGCACATGGCATCGAGGCGATCATGCTCGCCGCGCCGACCGCTCCCGACGATCGGCTCCCGCGTATTGCCGAACGGGCTCGGGGATTCATCTACTCGGTCGGTCTGCTCGGTGTCACCGGTGAGCGCTCGTCGCTCGCCGAGACCGCCACCGACCTGGCCGCCCGGTTGAAGGCGATCACCGACAAGCCCGTCCTCGTCGGCGTCGGTGTCTCGAATGCCGAGCAGGCGTACCAGGCCACCCGTGTCGCTGACGGCGTGATCCAAGGGGCATCGATGGTGCGCCGGTTGATGGAATCGGGCCCCGACAGCGTCGGAGAGTACGTCGCCGAGGTGCGCGCCGCCATCGACCGCGACTGATCGCGGCCACAACTGCACGATCAGTTGCTGATGACCCGGGTGCCCAGCACCAGGTCGTGTGCGGTACGCCGATCATCGTTCGTCAAGGCCCACAGCATTCCGAGTCCGAACATCGCCACCGAGACGACGGCCAACACCGTGCGCAGCAGGGCCCGCCGGTAGCTGATCGTCTCGCCTGTTCGGGCATCGATCACGAGGATTTCCACCGCCCGCTTTCCGATCGATGCGCCGTGGGAGATCGACCGGGCGAAGACGAAGACCCACACGGTCCACAGCCCGTAGAACACGATTCGGGTGAACCGGAGCGATTCTGAACTGATGGTGCATGTCTCGTCGACGAGCGTGTCGCAGCCCGACATTCCACCGTCAGTGAAGATCCAGGAGATCAACACGGCAGGGACGGCGACGAGAGCGAAGAAGAGCAGCGAATCGACCATGAGGGCGCCGACGCGCTGGGGAAACGACGCTCGGCGATACCGGCCGACGAGACGTTGGGACGACGTGAGCGGGGCCGCACCGGGTGGCGTGGCCGGTGGTGTCGCCGGCGCAGCGCCTGCAGGATCGATGTCGGTCACGACGACCACGGTACTCGTCACCTGCGCAGTGGTGCCGGCGACGAGTACCCAGCCATCGGCAATGGGGCTCGACTCACCGATCGAGCCGGACCGATGTTCCAGAGTGGCGAAGCGCCACCCGGAGCCTGGAGGAGCGCGTCAGGAGCCAGGTAGTTGCCGGAGTCGAACGGGAAGTCCATGTGGCGAGTCGTGAAGACGGACGGATCAGACAGCGCGCTCCGGCCGAAGAGATCGTCGGGGTCGAAGGTGAAGCGTGTCGGGCCACGTCGGGGACCGGTGACATGTACCCGCCGGCATGGACACCACCGTCCATCTCGAAGTAGCCGCTGACGTCGCCGCCGTCGAGGTCGTCGACATCGACGGTGAGCGTGGTGTCGGCCGCCGTCCCTCCAGCGTCGTACCAGCGCTCGGCGTTCACGATCAGGCGATCACCGTCGACGAAGAGCCCATTGATCCGATCGAGGCCATCAGGGTTGCCGGTCGGAGCCTCGTCGAGCAGCGTCGTGAACGGTTGGAGCGCGGTCTCCACCACGGGCAGGTCGTCGATCCCAAGTGCCGTCAGTACAAGGCGATTCCGTCGCGCGAAGAAACTCATCGACTCGAGTATCGGCCATGTGCGGCACTGACCTGAGCCATCAGGCCTCACTTGTGTTTTCTCGGCTCCCTGGCACACTGCACACGTGTACGACTACATCATCGTCGGAGGCGGGTCAGCGGGCTGCGCCCTTGCCAACCGCCTCAGTGCCGATCCGTCGAACGAGGTGTTGGTCATCGAGGCCGGACGCCGCGACTGGAAGTGGGATGTCTTCATCCACATGCCCGCAGCCCTCGCGTTCCCCATCGGCAGTCGGTTCTACGACTGGAAGTACGAGTCCGAACCCGAGCCGCACATGAACGGCCGCCGGGTGTATCACGCCCGCGGCAAGGTGCTCGGCGGGTCGAGCAGCATCAACGGGATGATCTTCCAGCGGGGCAACCCGATGGACTACGACAAGTGGGGCGCGATGCCAGGCCTGGAGAACTGGGACTGGGCGCACTGCCTGCCGTACTTCAAGCGGATGGAGAACTGCCTCGCCGGTGAGGAGCCGGGACACCCCGGCCTGCGCAACGACGATGGCCCCCTCGCGCTGGAGCGAGGCCCAGCCGACAACGAACTGTTCGACGCCTGGCTCCGTGCCGGCGTGGAAGCCGGATTCAACCGGACCGACGACGTCAACGGCTATCGCCAGGAGGGGTTTGCACCCTTCGACAAGAACGTGCAACGCGGCCGCCGCCTCAGCGCTGCACGCGCGTACCTGCACCCGGTGCTCGACCGCCCGAACCTGACGTTGATGACGCGGGCACAGGTCGATCGTGTCGTGTTCGGTGATCCCGAGGAGCCGAATCGGGCGACCGGTGTCGAGGTCCGCAAGCTCGGCCTCGGCGCAGTGACGGGCAAGCTCGGTGACAGGTTGGCACACAAGCTCGGAGGTGGAAGCCGGATCATCGAAGGCCGCGAGATCGTGCTGTCCGGTGGAGCATTCAACAGCCCGCAACTGCTGCAGCTCTCCGGCGTCGGCGATCGAGCGCACCTGGACTCACTGGGCATCCCCGTGGTCGCGCACGTTCCGGGCGTCGGTGAGAACCTGCAGGACCATCTGGAGGTCTACATCCAGTACGAGTCCAAGCTTCCGGTCTCGATCCAACCGCATCTCGCCCACTGGAAAAAGCCGTGGATCGGTCTGCAGTGGCTGTTCCGCCGTGGCCCGGGGGCCTCGAACCACTTCGAGGCCGGAGCGTTCGTCAAGAGCAATCCGAGCGAGTCGTATCCGAACCTGATGTTCCACTTCCTGCCGATCGCGATCCGCTACGACGGATCGTCGCCGAGTCGCCCTGACGGAAGTGATGCGAAGATCGAGCACGGCTACCAGGTGCACGTCGGTCCGATGTACTCCGACGCACGGGGCACGGTGAAGATCACCTCGCGTGATGCGTCGAAACACCCGGCGGTGCAGTTCAACTACCTCAGCACCGAGCAGGACCGGCGCGAGTGGATCGAAGCGGTTCGCACAGCGCGCAAGATCCTCACTCAGCCTGCCTTCGAGCCGATGAACGCCGGCGAGATCTCGCCTGGCCCGTCTGTCGAGACCGATCAGGAGATCATGGACTGGGTCGCCAAGGACTCAGAGACGGCGCTGCATCCTTCGTGCACGACCAAGATCGGCCCGCAGAGTGACCCGCTGGCGGTCCTCGACCCCGAGACGATGAAGGTCTGGGGCACCGAAGGGCTGCGAGTCGTCGACGCCGGTTGCATGCCGAACGTGAGCAACGGCAACACCTACGCGCCGACGATGATGATCGCCGAGAAGGCCGCCGACCTGATCCTCGGCAACGATCCGCTCCCGCCCGACCACACCGAGGTGTACCGCGGCGAGACAACCGAAGGCAGTCGGCGGTGACCACGTACAGGCACACCACGTACGAGGAGCAGTCGTTGTCTGAGCAACCGAACATCTTGTTGATCATGGCCGACCAGTTGTCGGCGCCGTTCCTGTCGATCCACGGCGGGCCCGCGAAGACACCGAACATCGACCGTCTCGCTGCTGCGGGCACGACGTTCACGAGTGCGTACAGCAACAGTCCGCTGTGCGCGCCGGCGCGCTTCGCGATGATGAGCGGTCAGTTGAACAGCAGGATCGGGGCCTACGACAACGCTTCGGAGTTCGCCTCCAGCACCCCGACGTTCGCGCACCATCTGCGCGTTGCCGGCTACCAGACGTCGCTCGTCGGCAAGATGCATTTCGTCGGCCCGGACCAGTTGCACGGCTTCGAGGAGCGGCTCACCACCGACATCTATCCGGCCGACTTCGGATGGACACCCAACTGGGCCGACCCGGACGGCCGGTTCGACTGGTGGTTCCACAACATGGACTCCGTCGTCAACGCCGGCATCGCCGACGTCTCGAACCAACTCGACTACGACGACGACGTGGCGCACCAGTCGCTGCGCAAGCTCCGCGACCTTGCCCGCACGAAGGACGAGCGTCCGTGGATGCTGACGGCATCGTTCACCCACCCTCATGACCCCTACGTCGCACGGCAGCAGTTCTGGGACATGTACACCGACGACGAGATCCCGATGCCGAAGGTCGACTTGATCGCTGACCCCGACAACGATCCGCACTCGCAACGCCTGCGTCGTGTGATCGCCGCCGACACGACGGAGATCACCGACGACCAGATCCGCAACGCCCGCCACGCCTACCTCGCGAACATCAGCTACGTCGACCACCACGTCGGCGAGATGCTCGATGTCCTCGACCGGCACGGGATGGCCGACGACACGGTGGTCGTCTTCACCGCCGATCACGGCGACATGCTCGGTGAGCGTGGCCTCTGGTACAAGATGAGCTTCTTCGAGCACAGCGCCCGGATCCCGCTGATCATCAGCCGGCTGGGGAATGCCGCATCGGACAACGGGTCCCATGTCGGACTGCTCGACATCGCACCGACGATGCTCGACCTCGCCGGCATCGACGTGCCCGAAGAGATGGACGGGGCGAGTGTGGTGCCGCTGCTCGGCCGCCCGGCCGATCCGGATCGGACGGTGGTGGGTGAGTATCTCGGAGAGGGAGCGATCGCCCCGATCTTCATGATCCGGCGTGGTCGATGGAAGTTCGTGTGGTCGCGGGCCGATCCGCCGCAACTGTTCGATCTGGCGGCGGACCCGAGCGAACTCGTCAACCTTGCTGCCGACGAGGCACACGGCGGCATCGTCGCCGACTTCGTCATCGAGGTGCTCGAACGCTGGGACCCAGACGCGATCGAACAACAGGTGCTCGCCAACCAGCGCGCCCGGGCCACGGTCGATCGGGCACTCCGGCAGGGCCGGTTCGAAGCGTGGGACTACGTCCCCAAGAGCGACGCTGTCAACCAGTACATGCGTAACCACTTCGACCTCAACGACGTCGAACTCGGTCGCCGAAGATGAGGCGCGACAACTGGCATCAGATGCAGCGCTTCGCGGCGTTGATTCTGCGGAGCGGGCTGCCCTTCTGAGCGGAGGTCGCGGTGACAACTACTGTCGACGATGATGAGTGACCGATACGACGATCACTTTCGTCCCGACCTCGGCTCGCGAGACGTCACGCTCGATCGAGTGCAGGCCGTGGCATTCACGCCGATGGACATGCGGGCGCGCAATCAGTTGATCACGGTTGCCTACGGCGACATCGCCGACAGCATGGCCGAGTTGCTCGGGACCGCCGATGCGTCGTTCTGTGCGCTCGGCCAGTGGGCGTCGGCGGCCATTGCCGACTACCTGACGGTGCCGATTCCTTTCATTCGACGCATGGTCGCCCATCCGTTCGGGTTTGGCAATCGCCACATCTTCGCCGAGGTCGCTCGGGCCCATGTCTCGTTCCTCGACACGGTGGGTGCGGCACACAGGACGGGCGGCGATCTCGATGCAGCATGGGCAGCATGCGAGGCTCGTCTCCGAGCGGCGCAGCCTTGGCCACCAGGCACGCCGGCGACGGCACGGGACCGCCGCCCCGACGACGAGACTGCACAACTCGACGTGCGAGCAAAGGTCCGTTGGGACAACGAGTTCATGATTGACGGGCTCCGAGCTCAGTGTGATGCGCTCCGAACCGACGACCTTACGGCCAGGTCTCAGCTCATCCTGAGCGGCAACATCTTGATTGCCGCACATGAGCAACTGCAGTTGGAGAGTTCGATCTCGCTCGGCTTTCGCACATTCGTCAGGCAGTGCACGACGGCGTGGCGGCTCCTGGAGACCAAACATGAGTGGCACAACCACCCGCCTGGCGCTCGACGATTGCGGATCGAGTCGTGGTGGATTCGCTTTGCAACCCGTCGGCTGGTTGCCGTGTCGCTTCCGTGGGGCAGCGTGAAGGTCGGCGACGGAGTCCAACGTTCGGAGCACGCCGTCGACATCGATGGGGACGTCGCCAGAAAGCTGGCGCTGGGCAGTCCCGTTGATGGCCGTCCGTGCGTGTGCTGGGCCGACTGGAACGACCGGATGGCCTACATCGCAGCGTTGTTGGCAGCCGACCAGCGGCACCCTCGGTGGTTCGACGCGGCCGGCAAGGTTCGGCGGCCGGACACCTCTGCGAAGCTCGAGCAGTACATCGCCAAACGCGACCAGCGCGTCGATGCGCCCCACGTCCCTCCCGCCCGACCAACGTCGTGCGCTTGGTCGGATGAGGATCTCGATGCGCTCCGCATGCAGCCGTCGAACGAACGGGCGCCCGATCTCGTCGACCTTCCGTTGTCACGCGTCGCGAACTACGACGGGAAGCCGATCGATGCTGCCAACGCGATCGGTCAGCGAATGCTCGATGTCGCCGGCGATGTAGCGGCGCGCCTCGAGCCCCAGCGACTTCCGGGTGGGTTGCTCGATGACGCAACCGTTGCCGCAGCGCGCGAGACGTTCACGGCGAACGAGACGTCGATGTTCATGGGGCTGCTGTTCGGGTCGCTGCCCGATGCGTACGCCGCGGCGTCGGGCGTTCGGGTGTTGGGCGCAGTCAGCGATTTTGCTGCCGACCCATTTCGTCGCGCGGGTGAAACAGCACGCTTTCTGCGCGACCTGCTGACGCCTCCGGACGACGCGCCGGGATCGATGGATCTCGATGGGGTCGCGGTTCGCTCGGTCACCGGTGTTCGCGGCATGCACGCAGTGGTCAGCGAACGCTTGTTGGTCGATGGCTGGGACACCGAGCAACACGGGATTCCTGTCAACCAGGAGGACGTTCTGGGCACGATGTTCACCTTCGTGCTCGGACCCTTCGAGATGTTCGACAGGTTGGGAATGGACACGCTCGAGCGGGTCCGTGACGACTACACCCGGTTCTGGTGCGGGATCGGGCACCTGCTCGGATTGCCGTACGAGGTGGTGACGGTTCCCCACGGAACCGGGCGCCGGGCGTACACGTACGCCGAAGCCACTGAGGTGATGGCGCTGATCCGGCACCGCAACCACCGGGTGTCGCTCGATGGTGTGCGCTTGACCGAGGCGCTCCTCGACGGCATCGGCGAAGGCTTCCCGCGATGGATGGACTGGCTCCCTCTCGGCATGGTGCTGTCGGTCGGTGATCCGGACATCAACAGCTACCTCCTCATCGGTGAGGGCCGGGGCCGACGCCGCGCGGCGTTCGTCGGAGCCATGATGCGTCGAATGTTCGGGAGTCGATCGACTCGACGTCCGGCACGCTGGCTGATCGAACGGGCTGGCGACTACTGGGTCGCGCCGTTCATCGACATCGGAGCGTCGATGCCGTTCCGTCGGGCGCCGACTGAACAAGAGATCGAGGGAGTCGCAGAAGCGGTCGGCGTTGTCAACGCCGAGCTGTGGCCAACAGGTTGCTGACCGGCGACTGGCCTCAACGCAACGCGTCGATGACTTCGTCCAAGAGTGGTCGTGTCATCCTGATCCCGACGGGAAGTCGACCCAGCTGGAGCCGGGCTTCGGTCATTGCAACGACGTCGGTCGGGGAAAGAGGATGGGCGCCCTCGGTGCCATCGACGGCCGACAGTGTGCGTCGGGCGAGGTCTGGCTGACCCATGGTGAGCAGCAGCAGAGCGGCTTCGCTGAGGGCGTGGCGGAGGTTTGCGTCGAAGCGTGCTCGGCTCCAGTGCTCGATGAGTTCGACGGTCATCGCCGCGGCTTGGTCAGTGCGGTCGAGGCGTCGGAGGCAACTGACCACCGACGACATCGCGAGGCCCTGCGACCAGAGGTTGTCGACGGAAACGGCGAGGCGGATGCTCTCGTTGTACGAGCGGATGGCTTCGGCCGGTTGATCAGCCGACTGGACGGCGCCAATGGCGTGCTGGGCCCATGCGAGCAGCGATGCGTTCCCGCTACGTTCGGCGATCGGGAGACACTCGATCGCCGCTCGAAGCGCCGCCTCGCTCGCGCCGGAGTGCACGAGGCCGAGGGTCAGGTTGCCCAGCGTGAGCACTGCTTCGTAGTCGTCGTCGCGGAAGTTGGGTCGACTCATCAGTTCGGCGAGCGTGCCCCCTGCCTCGTCGAATCGGCCTTGTTGAGCAGCGAGGTTGAACTGGGCGTTCAGCGCGCGAAAGACGGGGGATGTGCAGCGTTGGTCGGAAGTGCTGAGCGACGCAGCTGCCCATCTCTCGCCGTCGGTGAAACGTTGGTCGGCCCAGGCCTGCAATGCGGCGGTTGCTTGCAGTTCGGCGAGGTCGACCAGATCGGAGGCGCCGTCTGTGACCAGGACGCGCTCTGCCCAGCCGAAATGTTCGAACTTGAGACGAAGTATCGAATAATCGTGCATCTGAATGGCGAGCGCACCAGCTCGGGCGAGGTCGGCAGCCGTGCACAGCGTCTCGAACGACTGGGCGAGGTGATGTACGGAACTGGCCAACCGGACGACAGCAATCTCTTCACGGGCGGTGCGGAGGTCTGGTGAGTACTGGTCGGCGACGCGCGCGACGGCGATTGCGGTGGAGCGTTGAGCCTGTTCGAGTTCGTTCCGGTCGCTGAGCCGTTCGATTCCTCGTGTCCGAACTGTCGAGAGCAACCGAAACGTCGGGTTGCGCCGTTGTTCGCGATGCAAGAGCGAATGATCGACGAGCGTCTGGATACTCGACAGAGCGCCGTCAACAGTTCGTTCCTGTGCGACATCGAGCACGTCGTCGAGCGTGAACGGCCCGGCGAGAACAGCGAGCTGTTCCAGCAGCTCGACATCTTCGTCCGGGAGGCCGACGAGAGAGTCGTCAATGGTGTCGGCGAGCCGGCGGTGTCGCTCATCGGTCCGGCGAGGTGCGGCCAACATCGCCAACGAGGAGCGCAACCGTTCAGTGATACGGGCCGGGTCGAGCACGCGGAGTTGAGCGGCCACGAGTTCGATGGCCAAGGGTAAGCCATCGAGCTGCTCTGCGAGTTCGTCGAGGTCGCGGAGTTCGATTGCCGAAGCGGGGCTCGCACCGAACGCTCGATTGCGAAGCAATCGGCAGGCTGCATCGTTCGGCAGGCCGCCGAGATCGAGTCGGGTTTCGCTCTCGCACCCGAGCGCTGTTCGGCTCGTGACGATGATTCTGATGTCGCTGAGTCGACGAATCAGCGCTTCGGCGAGGCCGGCAACGGTGTCGGCACTGTGGTCGCAGTTGTCGATCACCAATGTGGTTCGCCGGCCGCTCAGCACTTCTGCGATGTGCTCGATTGGATCGGTCGAAGTTCGCAGGCCCAGTTGCTGAGCCAACGCGGCGGCAACACCCGCTCTGGCCGATGCGCTCGTGAGGTCGACCCAAACCTGCTCGACGTCGGGGTCGGCCGCAACGAACTCTGCGACGAGCCGAGTCTTGCCTGCACCGGCGGGTCCGAGAATTGATACGAGCGGGGAGTCCTCGACGAGTTCAGCCAATCGATCGAGGTCGCGCTCACGGCCAAAGAAGCTCGACGCCGGGACCGGCGCTCGGTGTCGCGCTGGCAACAGTGATGGTGTCGGCGATGGGGCGGAAATCGGTGTCGCCGCACGCGCTGCGTCGGAAACGTCGCCGTGCCCTGAACCGGATGAGCCTTCGAGAGCGGAGTCGTGGGTGAGGATCGCTGTTTCGAGTCCGCGAAGGCGTGGGCTGAGGTCGAGCCCGAGTTCGTCGCCAAAGACCTGTGCAGCGCGCCGAACCTGGCGGAGGGCCTCGGCGTGGCGGCCGGCGGCGTACAGAGAACGGAGGAGTAGTTCCCAGCGGCGTTCCCGAAACGGTTCTGCGGCTGTGGCGTCGGTGGCGAGGGCAACGGCGCGGTCAGCATGACCGAGTTGCAGGTGCGCATCGATCAGGCGTTCTTCGGCGTCGAGTCGGCGTTGGTCGAGCAGCGTGATTGCGCTCGTGAGTGCGGGTGAAGCTTCGCACTGCTGAAACGGGCGCCCGTGCCACAGACCGAGCGCCTCGGTCAGGCTGTCGACGGTTCGCTGCGGATCTGCACCGGACGAGCCTCCCGCCTCGTCGACAGCAAGGTCGAACTGGCTGATGTCCAGTGCGTGTGGCTCCGCAATGAGGCGGTAGCCGTCGGCCTCGTGAGCGATGTCGACGGTGCCACCGAAGCGCTCGCGCAGACGGTTGACCACAACGCGCAAGCCGGTCCCCGAGGTGGGTGGAGCGTCGGTGCCCCACAATTCGTCGCTCAATGCGTCAGCGGTGACGCCGCCGGGATATCGGGCGATGAGGAGGGCGAGCACGTGTGCCTGCTGACCACGCAGGACCCTCGTCGAGCCGTCGTCGGCGCTGAGCGCAATGGGTCCCAGCGCTCGGAGTCGCATCTGAGCGGAGTGTAGATGCACCGCTGATTCGGCGCCGCGTTGGGGTCGTCGTAAACGAGGCGTCTTCCCATGTCTGTCGCGGCGTTACCCGTCGTTTACGGACAGGTCGTCTGCTGTTCCCAGCGGCAAATCCGCCGCTACCAACAACAGGAGACAGAACAATGCCGAAGAACGGAACAGCAGTTGCCGAACGGTCGAAGCGCAAGATCATGAAGCTCAAGGAGGCGGGCTCGTTCGGCGTCGAGTTCGTGACGAAGGGGATCAAGGTCGTCAATCTCAGCGACTACGGCGTCGAGGATGACTCGTACTCGGGGACCACCGAGGTGCAGGCGATGAACGGCGGGACGTCAGTGAAGGAGTCAATCCAGATGAAGGACGGTGTCCTGGTCACGAGCGTGACCGTGAAGTCCGGCGGGTCCTCCACGACGACCACCACGACGACCGACACGACCTCGGGCAACTCGACGACGACGACCACCACGACGACCGGTGACGGCGAGACGACCACGAACACCGAGATCAACGAATAGGACGGATTGGAACGACCGGAGTTCACGTCATGTACACGCACTACCTCCGGGCCGGTCAACCGGTCGCGGTGTGGCTCGCCGAATCGGCATGGGTCGCGCCGCGGTCGGATGTTCGATCGACTCCGACGGGCGGCTGGTCGATCCGGTCCCTTTCGGCGTCGCTCGACCTGCACGTTCGTTCCGACGTCGATGACGCCGCCGCCGAACGGGGCACGTCGCTCGCAGATGCAATCGTTGGCGCCGAACGGCCTCGCCGCGACGCGTTCGATGAACGGGCCGAACGGTCAGCGTCGACAATCGACCGGACCGACGTCGACATCGACCCATACGTCGTCGCCGAGCGAACGCTCTGGCCGGTGGCCATCGTGGCCGATGCCGACACCGTGTTGTACCCCACCGGCGAGATCATCATCGAGTTGCCCCTGGCAGCTCAGCACGACGTGGCGACCATTGCTCATGCGGTCGGGTGCGAGGTCGATCGATCACTGACCTTCATCCCAGGGGGATGGGTGCTGCGGGCACGGGCCGGCACCGACGTGTACCGAGCGGCGATCGATCTGGCCGAAGTGCACCGGTGCTCGGTGGCGCACCCGGTCTTCGTCGAGGAGTTGGGCGAACGATTCCCGCCACCAACGACGACTGCGCCGACGCCGTCGACCAATGGTGAGGCGACTGGCCCTCAGAGTCTGCAGGGGAGTCCGGCGTTGCCAGCGATGTTCGGCAACCAGTGGCATCTCGATGTAGCGGGGGTCATTGCGGCATGGAGGCGGACGCTCGGTTCGACCGACATCGTTGTTGCCGTCGTCGACTCCGGTGTGAACGAGGCACACGAGTGCTTCGGTCCGGGGCGGTTCGTCGAGGGGTATGACTTCGCCGACGGTGACGACGACCCGTCGCCGTCGACGTCGAGCCACGGAACCGCGTGTGCGGCCCTGGTGGCCGCAGGGTCGCCGACCAGTGCGATCGTGGGCGTGGCGCCTGGGGTTCGTCTCATGCCGATTCGTCGGGGGTCGCTCGCCAGCCACCTCGCTGTGGCGGAGGCGCTCGTCTGGGCGACCGAGCACGGTGCCGACATCATCACCTGCAGCTTCGGCTACGACGGTCGCCCGTGGGTGCTGCCCGATGTCGTTCGTGGAGCATTCGCACACATCACGACGACAGGCCGTGATGGCAAGGGGACGGCGATCTTCTGGGCGGCGGGAAACGGTGACGAGTCGATCTCGACCGATGAATGGGCATCGTCGTCACACACGATTTCGATCGGAGCGGTCGGCGACGACGGTCGCCGGGCGAGCTACAGCGATGTCGGCCCCGAACTCGACTTGATGGCGCCGTCGTCAGGTGGACGTCGCGGCATCGCGACCGCTGTGAACCTCGGGTACACCACATCGTTCGGTGGCACGTCTGCTGCTGCGCCGATTGCGGCGGGTGTTGCTGCCCTGGTCTTGTCGGTGGCACCGGAGTTGACCGCCATCGAGCTGCGCCAACTTCTGATCGACAGCGCGACGACGGCCGCTGGTGACTCGCGCTCCGGGCACGACCACGAGTACGGCCACGGGGTCGTCAACGCCGCCGGAGCGATTGATCGCATCAACGTTGCTGAACAACTGCTGCGATCGATCGGCCTCGTCGATCGACAACCAGACCTCGACGCGATGAACGCCTGGCTCGCCACTTCTGAGGCGGGGCGCCACATCTCGATCCTTGTCGCTGAACGCGAGTGGGACCTCCTCTTGCTCGCGAACGACGACAACCCGTTGCACCGTTCGGCACTTGCCGTTGCCGTCACGGGATGCGCCGACATCGGCGCACAGTTCTCCGGCGGGACAACCCCGTCGGTTTCAGCTGACCTCGTGTCGGCACTTCACACGGTCGCTTCGGCGATCACCAACCAAGGGAAGACACCATGACCAAGACAACCAACACCAACTCGCTGCCTGCAGCGAGCGCCGAGGAACTCAATGACGTGCTCGGCAAACTGACCGACCTACTGCAGGGCGGCAACGGCAAGTTCCCGAACGGCGGCGGCTCCGGCCCGATCGTCCTGCCGGGCCCCGGCCCGGATGATTTCGGCGTCGCCGACCGAGCTTCGATTCGTCACGCCAAGAAGTCAGCTCGCGACGAAGTCGCACATCAGTTCATGCTCCTACAGATGCTTCCCCCGCTCACGCAGTCCGATGCGAAGGCGATGGAAGAAGACGTCATCGAATCACTGAAAGAACTCGTTGATCTGCAGTTCCTGCCGACGCGTCGGACCGAGATCCAGGAATTCATGGTCGAAGCAATCGAGCATGCACTCGCACAGCTCGACGAGACGGATTCTCTCGAAGACGCCGTCGAGCTGATCCTGTCGATGCTCGACGACGCCGGTCTGCTGGACGAGCGCGACGAGCGGAATCCATTCGCGGTCGCTCTGGGGGCAATGGCTGCGCCCGCGTTGGTCGGGCTGGTGATCGTTTTCATCGGGGCGACATCTCTGGGGTATCTCGTTGAAAAGGACAAGCGGGAGCAGCAGGGCAAAGGTGACAAGAACGTGGCAGCTCCGAGGGGCCGGGCGCCTGATCCGTCGACTGGGGAGCGCAGTTTTCTGCCGGTACCGGGCGACGATGGACCCGGGATTCCGCTGCCGGGCGGGTCCAAGCGTCCGGGTTCACCCTGGCCGTGGCCGGGTCCGGCAGGCTCCGGCGGCGGCGACATCTTCGACATCCTTGGCTCGGTGTATCCACGGCCGGACGTCCGGGCAGCATTGTCTGGATCGGTGAGCGCAGCCGCTGCGTACGTCGCTCATGACGAGGAGGCTGCGAAGGCCCTGGACGTCCTGATCGGTATCTCGGAGATCGAAGACGCCGTCAGCGAGGCCACAGGCGAAGAACGCGAACCGATGACTCTGCTGACGGCCGCGATCATTCTGGGAGGTACAGCCCTGGTCGCCCTTGCGGGCTACAACTTCGGAAAGTACCTGGCGAGCGATCGCGGAACGGGCGGTGGCAAGAAGCCCGAGGGCGAGAGTGAGCCGCAGCAGGGCGGAGGCAAGGAGGTCCGACCCCGCCCGTGAACCTGGTCGATGCCGAGGTGCCACCGACCCGGTGGCACCTCGGTCGGTGCGCCGCCGTCTGTCCCGCTCGCCCAGCGTCATGGGAGTGCCACCTCGCGTGCCGGACGTCACCTCAGTTGCTCAAGGTCGCGTGACATCTCGACGATGGACACCTGTGCGACAGCGACGAGATCGGTCCGTGTGATGAACCCAGCGATCACGCTTCCGCGAAACATCGCCGACGGAAGGAGATCGCGTGCTGCCATCGGAGCATCTCCGCACGACTGCGCGCTGCCGAGAGGTCGAGAGATCGCACTGCCTGGCCGTGGCACGACCTTCGTGCGAGAGTTCGTCGGCCCGCCGGGTGCACCCACCGTCATCTTGCTCCACGGTTGGGGCTCAACGGCCGACCTGACCTGGAATCGCAGCTACCGGGCACTGGCGCGTCGATATCGGGTCATCGCCCTCGACCATCGCGGTCATGGCCGCGGCATGAGCACGCGCGATCGATTTCGACTCGACGATTGCGCCGACGACGTCGTGGCGCTTGCCGACACGCTCGGCATCGAACGCTTCATTCCCGTCGGCTATTCGATGGGTGGGCCGATCGCATCACTCGTCTGGAGGCGCCACCGCACCAGGGTGGACGGACTCGTGCTGTGCGCGACGAGCCGCCGATTCAACCACAAACCCACACGCCGAGCAGCGTTCGTGGTGCTCAACGGCACGTCGTCGCTTGCATCGCTTGCTCCGTTTCGCTCGATCTCGCAGGTGTCGCAAGCCGCCTGGTCGCGCCGACTCGAACAGCGTCACGACAGCGCCTGGGCAATCGAACAGATCGCACGACACGACTGGCCGCAAGTGCTCGCAGCAGGTCACGAGATCGGCAGATTCGACTCGACCAGCTGGATCGGCGGAGTCGACGTCCCCACCGCAGTCGTCGGCACCCGACACGACGATGTCGTCCCGACCACGCATCAGATCGCGCTCGCCAACGCGATCACCGACTCGACCATCCATCTCGCCGAAGGTGGCCACATCGCCTGCAGTGTCGCCAACGGACCATTTGTCTCCGCGCTGGTCAACGCCTGTGGATCGGTGGTCGAGCGCGTCGAGCGTCCGGCGACGCCAAGCCTGTTCAGCGTTTGAAGAAGCGGCGGAGGGCGTCTCGGTGATATGCGGTGAGCCAGGCGAGTGATCCGCCGAGGAACATCAGCGCCATCACCCAGCGGAACGCCATCTCGGCGCTGAAGTCGGCGAACACCTGGACACCGCCGGCGACCATCGCCACGACGAGCACGATGACGCCGACCGACCAGATCACGCCGACGGCACGATCGTGACCGCTCACGAGTCGACCGAGATCGACCGGATCAGCTCTGGGACTTCTGGCGGATGATGTTGAGCGCCGAACCAGCCTTGAACCACTCGACCTGTTCGGGGCTGAACGTGTGGTTGCACTCGAAGGCAATCGTCGAGCCGTCTGGCTTCACGATCTCGCACTTGATGGTCTCGCCGGGCACGGGCGGGAGTGACAGCACGTTGATGCGGTCGTCTTCGTCGATTTTGTCGTAGTCGGCCGGGTCGGCGAAGGTCATGGGGACCATGCCCTGCTTCTTCAGGTTGGTCTCGTGGATCCGAGCGAAGCTGCGGGCGATCGCGACGAGGCCCATGCGGAAGCGGGGCTCCATGGCCGCGTGCTCGCGGCTCGAACCCTCACCCATGTTCTCGTCACCGATGACGACCCAGGCCTGATCGGCTTCGTGGTACTGCTTGGCCGTTTCAGGAAAACGCTCGATGGCGCCCGTGAGCTGGTTCTTGCCGAAGCCGACCTCGTACGCCGTGCCGTCGGACTGTGCGAAGGCGTTGACCGCACCGAGGTACAGGTTGCCCGAGATGTTCTCGAGGTGCCCGCGGTACTTGAGCCACGGGCCGGCCATCGAGATGTGGTCGGTCGTGAACTTGCCCTGGGCCTTCACCAGTACCGGCAGGTCGTTGTATCGGTCGAGCGACACGGGCTCGAACGGCTCGAGCAACTGCAGACGGTCAGACGTGGGGCTGACGGCGATCGGCACATCGTGGCCGTCGGCTGGGGGAGCAGTGAACGTCTCTTCGCCGGGGTCATAGCCGGCGTCGGGCAGCACCTGGCCGACCGGTGCATTCAGGCTGACCTCTGTGCCGTCGGGAGCGGTGATCGTGTCGGTTGTCGGGTCGAAGTCGAGGCGACCCGACAGTGCAATCGCCATCACCGTGTCGGGCGACGTGACGAAGGCGAGCGTGTTGGCCGAGCCGTCGTTGCGCTTCGGGAAGTTGCGGTTGTACGACGTGACGATCGTGTTGATCTCGCCGGTGATCGCCTCGGGGCGGCTCCACTGGCCGATACACGGGCCGCAGGCGTTGGCGAGCACCGTGGCGCCGATTGCCTCGAGGTCGGCGAGCAAGCCGTCGCGCTCGATGGTGGCGCGAGTCTGCTCGGAGCCGGGCGTGATCATCAGCTCGATCTTCGAGGTGAGGCCCTTTGCAGCAGCTTGGCGGGCAATGGAGGCGGCACGAGTGATGTCCTCGTAGGACGAGTTGGTGCAGGAACCGATGAGCGCAGCGGACGGCACGAGCGGCCAGCCGTTGGCGCGAGCGGCATCGCCGACGCCGGCGCCGACCTTGTGGGCGAGGTCGGGGGTGTGCGGGCCGTTGATGAGCGGCTTGAGCTCGTCGAGGTCGATCTCGATGACCTGGTCGTACAGCGCGCCGTCGTCGGCGCGGAGGTGTTCGGCGACCTTGTCGGCGGCGTCAGCGAGTGCTTCGCGGCCGGTCGACTTGAGGTACGCGGCCATGTTGGCGTCGTAGCCGAACACCGACGTGGTGGCGCCGATCTCGGCACCCATGTTGCAGATGGTGCCCTTGCCGGTGGCGGAGATCGAGTCGGCGCCGGGGCCGAAGTACTCCACGATGGCGCCGGTGCCGCCCTTGACGGTGAGCTGGCGGGCGACTTCGAGGATGACGTCCTTCGGGGCGCTCCAGTCCGACAGGCTGCCGGTGAGCTTGACGCCGATGACCTTCGGCCACTTGACGTTCCACGCGAATCCGGTCATCACGTCGACGGCGTCAGCGCCACCCACACCGATGGCGACCATGCCGAGGCCGCCGGCGTTGGGGGTGTGGCTGTCGGTGCCGATCATCATGCCGCCCGGGAAGGCGTAGTTCTCGAGGACGACCTGGTGGATGATGCCCGAGCCAGGTCCCCAGAATCCGATGTCGTAGTTGGCGCTGACGGACCGGAGGAAGTCGTACACCTCTTCGTTGGTGTCGATCGCGACGCCGAGGTCGATCTTGGCGCCGACCTTGGCCTGGATCAGATGGTCACAGTGGACCGTCGACGGCACGGCGACCTCGGGGAGGCCAGCGGTCATGAACTGGAGCAGTGCCATCTGTGCGGTTGCATCCTGCATGGCGACGCGATCAGGGTGGAAGTCGGCGTAGCTGTCACCACGTTCGAGTTCCTGGTTCGCCGGGTCGGAGAGGTGATTGACGAGAATCTTCTCCGTCAGCGTCAGCGGACGATTCAGTCGGTCACGTGCGATCTGGACATTGCCCGGCAGGGCGGCGTAGACACGCTCGACGAGTTCGATGGGAGTGGATGCACTAGCGGAGGCCATGTAGACAACTATAATACAAGTTCATGGCTTCGGCAAAGACCCCTGTGCACGCCACGAACGCTTCAGTCGTGCCGCCGCGCTGGGTCGCGATCGATCATGTGCAGCTCGCCATCCCAGTCGGTGCAGAGGACGACGCGCGGCACTTCTATGTCGGCGTCCTCGGATTCACCGAAGTACCCAAGCCCGAGGTGATGGCCGCTCGCGGTGGTGCCTGGTTCGAAGCCGGAGACGTCCGCATCCACGTCGGCGCCGAAGCAGCGTTCGTCGCAGCTCGCAAGGCACACCCGGCGCTCACGATGGCCAACCTGGTCGAGTTCATCGAGGCCAGCGGCCTCGCAGCGACCTGGAACGACGAGATCGTCGGCGTCGTGCGCTGTCACGTCTTCGACCCGTTCGGCAACCGCCTCGAACTGGTGCAGGCATGAGGCACATCCGCTATCAGGAGATCGCCGACGAGCTCCGGCAACGGGCCCGGAACTCCCCACCTGGTTCGGTCCTTCCGTCAGAAGCCGAGATGTCCGCCGAGTTCAGTGCCTCGCGCGTCACCGTCCGCAGAGCTCTGGAGCTGGTTCGCGACGACGGGCTGATCGCGGCCCGGCAGGGCTTCGGTTGGTTCATCGCCACCGAGCCCGTCCGCCAGAGTCTGCAGTCACTCGGCACCATCGAGTCCCAGATCGAAGGCGTCGGCAAGCTCAGCGAACGCAAGGTCAGTGAGTTCGCATTCGAGCAGGCACCGGCTCGCGTGCGCCGCCTGCTGCGGACTGATCAGGTGCTCCGGGTCAAGCGAGTGAACCTCGCCGACGGCGAGCCGTTCGCCGTGGTCACGGTCTGGTGCCCTGCCCACCTCGGAGCGAACCTGTCGCGAGCCGATGTCGAGAAGCAGCCGTTCTACGAATTGCTCGACATCGAACTGCGCGGCGCGACCCAGACCATCGGCGCTGACTCCGCCGAGCCGGCCGACGCCGAACTCCTCGGGATCCAGGTCGGCTCGCCCCTGCTGCGGTGCCAACGAGTCACCACGGATCGTCAGGGCGAGGCCGTGCTCGTCAGTGAGCATCTGTTCCCGGCCCATCTCACCGAGTTCGTGGTCGACCTGCCGCAGGCCGAGCCGAGCATGACGCCGTCGGGCTTGCGCCTGGTCGACTGAAGCGGTTGGACGACGCGGTCGACTGACTGGTTTCGTTGCGTCTCCCACGACGTGATCGTTCTACGCTCCGAGCATGGGAATGTGGAAGACCTTTCGGTCGGTGGTCGAGTTCGACACGATCACGTTGGATCCGGTGGAGCGCCGACTGAAGAAGGCGGCGTGCGTCGAGGACTACCGCCGGATCGCCAAGCGGCGCCTGCCGTTCGGTGTGTTCGACTACATCGACGGCGGCGCTGAAGACGAGCGGACGCTGGCGCGCAACGTCACGTCGTTTGCCGACATCGAGTTCAGACCGCGTGTGCTGCGCGACGTCAGCAACATCGACACGAGCACCACCATTTTCGGCCGACCGGCGTCGATGCCGCTGATCATGGCGCCGACCGGCTTCACCCGCATCGCGCACTCCCAGGGAGAGCTGGCCGTCGCTCGGGCCGCTGCTCGCGCCGGTGTGCCATGGTCGCTGTCGACGATGGGCACGCGGTCGATCGAGGACGTCGCAGCGGTGAGCGACGGCGAGAAGTGGTTCCAGGTGTACACGTGGAAGGACCGTAGCCTCGTGCGCGACCTGATCGAGCGGGCCAAGGCCTCCGGCTACACAGCGATCTGGCTGACCGTCGACACCGCCGTCCTCGGGCGACGCGAACGTGATGTCCGTCGGGGGATGACGCTGCCACCGAAGATCGGCCTCGGCACGATCCTCGACGGTGCAATCCACCCGTCGTGGACCATCGACTTCCTGCGCAACGAACCGATCACCTTCGCCAACGTCGTCGGCAAGAACGACGAGGACGGCAGCACAGCGGTGTCGCTCGCCGAGCACGTGGCGCGACAATTCGATCAGGCACTCTCGTGGGACGACATCGACTGGCTCCGTTCCGTCTGGGACGGGCCGATCGTGCTCAAGGGCATCCAGACCGTCGCTGACGCGAAGCAGGCCGTGGAGGTCGGCGTCGAAGGCATCGGCATCTCCAACCACGGCGGTCGACAACTCGACGACGCGCCGGCACCGATCTCGCTCGTCGAGCCGGTCCGCCAGGCGATCGGTGACGACGCCACGATCATCTGTGACGGTGGCATCCGTCGCGGGAGCGACATCGTGAAGGCCGTCGCGCTCGGTGCCGATGCGGTGTCGATTGGACGACCGTACTTCTACGCGTTGGGTGCCGGTGGTGAGCGTGGCGTCGACCACCTGCTGGCTTTCATGCGCGAGGGCCTCGAACGCACGATGGCGTTGAGTGGCGTCCGGTCGCTCGCCGAGATCGATCGAGACCTCGTTCGCTGGAAGTAGTCGAGGTCCAGCCGGCGATGTCCGCCGGTGGGTCGATCGTCAGTCGCCAGGGGCAGGAAGGATGTCGAGTTCGTCGATCAGTTCGTCCTCGACGGCGTTGTCGTTGATCTGATCGACGACATCCTGAGCCTCGTTGATCGGAACCAGCAGCGGTGAGGCTGGTGCCGGCACGGTGCCCGCTGCGGGCGTCGGCGTCGGTTCGGTCGGGTCGGACCCGCTGATCGACTGGTAGCCGATGTATCCGATCGCGGCGATTCCCGCGAGGAGCACGAGCGTCACGATCATGCGTGCCGGGGACCGACGCTTTGCCGAAGCCGGTGTCGCGACGGCGGCTGCCGGTGCTGCGGCTGGAAGCGAGTCGCCGGTGAGCGGCGGTGCGGGCACACCCGGGGCGTGGAGTTCGGGCAGTCCAGGGAGCGACAACGGCGTGCTCGCCGGCGGGGCGAGCGCCGATTCGAGAGTCGGCGGGGCCGGCGAAGGTGCGGGCGCGACCGGCGGAGGTGCGGTCGGGGCTGGTGCGGTCGTGGCAGTGATGCTCGATGCCGCCGGCCCCGCAGGGCCAGGGAGTGTGGGCATCGTGCGACCGTTCACCGTCGGACCGGGCAGCGTCGGTGGTGTCATCGGCGCAGACGCAGGTGGTGCGGGCGGCACTGGAGTCGTGGTACCGGCATCGACACCTGACTGCCCATGAGCAGACGGCAGCGTCGGCAACGTCGGCACACTGGTGGCGCTTGTGTGTGAAGTCGAATCGTCCATGGTGATGCATCGGCACGATCGGTCGGAGTCTTGACAATTCTCTGAATCGTTCGCGTCGCAGTGGTCCTGCGACACTCACCGAATGGCACTCGACCCCGAACGCGTCACGATCACCATCGAGGACGGCATCGCCGACGTCAGGATGACCCGAACGGACAAGCGAAACGCGCTCGATGCGAAGATGTTTCTCGCGCTCCAGGAAGCGGGTGAGCAATTGAAGACCGAGCCCGGCGTGCGGTGCGTCGTGCTCTCCGGAGACGGCAAGTCGTTCTGTGCAGGGCTCGACATGAGCTCGATGCAAGGCCTTGCGAACACCGGCGGCGATGGCGGTGATGGTGCTGAGGGTGGTGATGCTGAGGGTGGTGATGCTGAGGGTGATGGTGCCGACGGTGACAGCTCGAAGGACTCCGGTGATCCCGGCAACCTGCCCGAGGGTCGGATCACGCACCTCGCCCAGCAGGTCTGCTGGGTCTGGCAGGAGGTGCCCGTTCCCGTCATCGCTGCGGTGCACGGGCACGCACTCGGCGGTGGCATCCAACTGGCGCTCGGCGCCGACATCCGCATCGTTCATCCCGACACGAAGATGTCGGTGCGCGAGACCTACTGGGGGCTCGTGCCGGACATGACCGGCACGTTCCAACTCGGCAAACTGGTCCGGCCGGACATCGCCAAGGAGTTGACCTTCACCGCGCGGATCTTCTCCGGCGCCGAGGCCTTCGCTCTGGGGCTCGCCACACGCCTCAGCGACACGCCGTACGACGACGCCATGGCAATGGCCCGCGAGATCACGGGAATCAGCCCGACGGCGGTGCGCGGCGCCAAGGAACTGATCAACAACATGGCAGCTGATGGCGCTGCTGAGCAGTTCGCCGAGGAGCGTCGCCTGATCCGGGCGGAGATCGGCAGTCCAAATCAGAAAGAAGCCGTGATGGCGAGCTTCGAGAACCGCGCCCCGGTCTTCGTCGACTGAGCGGGAGTCGAGTGGGGACAGTTTTCGAAACGGAGCCGCCGACGCAACGTGGGCTGGCATCCTGATCGCGTGCGCGTCTGGACCCAACGGCTGCTGGTCGTCGCCCTGTATGCCGGGGTGGCCAGCGCGTTCTATGTGTCGGTCGACTGGGGACGCAATCTGCAGCGCGATGCCCCCGAGATCTTCCTGGGTGCTGCGCCGCTCGTCGGACGGAACTTCCGTGACTCCTGGGAGTGGCGGTTCGGTTGGGGCCTCGTGGGCGCCGGGATCGTCGCGATGGTCTGGATCGCGCTGGCGGCTCGGGGTTGGTTTGATCGTGCCCGGCTGCGCGTCGTCGTTCTGACGACCGGGGTCGTCGCCGGCATCTTCGCCACCCTGCTCGCACTGACCGACGGCCGAGACGGCGTCTTCTTCGGTGTCGAGGACGACACCGAGTACTTGGCAAACCTGTCGATCACGCCACCCGCCGGCGACTTCGTCCGCAACTTCGTGGTCGACATCGACAACTACTCGGTCCACGTGCGCGGCCACCCGCCTGGCTTCGTCGTCCTGCTCAAGACACTCGACGCACTGTGGCTCGGCGGCGCATGGCCGGTGATGTTGATCACCCTCGTGTCGACCGTGCTGCTCCCGATCGGTGTCCTGATCGCAGTGTGGGCAGTTGCCGGGCCGTCGCTGGTCCGCCGGTCCGCACCTTTCCTCGTGGTCGCGCCCTACGCGATCTGGATGATGACGTCCGCCGATGCGTTCTTCGCGGCGCTGGGAGCATGGGGTGTTGCCTTCATCGCGCTCGGTGTCCGCCGGAACGGCAGGGGAGCGACCTGGATCGGAGCGATGGGCGGTCTGCTGCTGTCGACGTTGCTGTTCATGACCTACGGCGGAGCGATCTATCTGGTGCTGCCCACCGTGATCGTCATCGCGGGCTGGATCATGCGTCGATGCGACGGCAGCACGGCTCGGTTCGGTGCGGGGTCGACCGCGACCGTGGTGGGCGCCGTCGTCACGGCCTTTCTCGTCACGACGATGTGGTTCGCTGCAGGCTTTTGGTGGTTCGACGGCGCAGAAGCGACCCGTGAGGAGTACTGGGACGGCACCGCACAGTTTCGGATCTGGAACTACTTCATCTTCGCCAACCTCGTCATCGCCCTTTTCGCCGTCGGCCCGGCGACCTTCATCGCCCTGACCCGGCTGCGTGAACGGCGGCTGTGGATCCTCGTCGGCGGCGCGCTGCTCGCCGTGATGATCGCGAACCTGTCGCAACTCTCCAAAGGTGAGACCGAGCGGATCTGGCTGCTGTTCTACCCGTGGCTCGTCGTCGCCGGTGCCGGCCTCGTGAGCCGGGTCCAGATTCGTCGCTGGACCGTTCCCGCGAATGCGATGCTCTCGGGTTGGCTCGTCGTCCAGGCCGCCAGTGCGATCACGCTGCAGGCGGTCCTCGTCACCAAGTGGTGATCGGATCGCCTACGGCGACCGGCGGCTCAGGCAACCCACCGGCTGGCGCCGGCGCGATCAGTCTCGGGCTGCGCCCGACTCGCTGACGCTCGTCACAAGTCAAGGCATCTGCCTAGATGGCTGGCCGAGGACCGACCGTTTCGCGTAGTGGGGCAGTACGGAACTCTCGCATACCGTCGTCGAACCCGATCGCTGCCGTGAACCCGAGTTGCTCCTGCGCCCTGGCGGGGGACGCGAACACATGGCGGATGTCGCCGAGGCGGTGGCCACCGACCACTTCGGGCTCGGGGGCACCGTCGGGCCGCAGCGCCTGCGCCATGTCGAGGATCGTCTTGGGCACGCCGGTGCAGACGTTGAACGCGCCGTGTGTCGCCACCGGGTTGGTGAGCGCCAGCACGTTGCAGTGGGCGATGTCGGACACGTGGATGAAGTCGCGCCGTTGACCTCCGTCTTCGAAGACCTTCGGCGCCACGCCGCGCTCGTACGCACTGCGGAAGATGCTGGCCACGCCGGCGTAGGGCGTGTCACGCGGCATCCTCGGCCCGTAGACGTTGTGGTAACGCAACGAGGTGCACGTGGACCCCGGGTGTTCGCGGATGAAGGCGTGGCACAGGTGTTCCTGCGCAAGCTTGGTCGCCGCGTAGATGTTGCGCGGGTCGAGCCAGTGGTCCTCGGGTACCGGCTCGCCCGTCAGTCCGGCGCCGCACTCCGGGCAGGGCGGCTCGTAGACACCCTGTTCGAGGTCAGCCACGTGGCGCGGGCCCGGCCGCACCACGCCGTGCTCGGCGCAGCGGTAACGCCCCTCGCCGTAGACGACCATCGACGACGCGAGCACGATCGGACCGTTGAACCCGTGTTCGTGGAGTGCCCTGAGTAGGACGGCAGTACCGCCGTCGTTGCGGGTCACGTACTCCTCGACGTCGGCGAAGTCGACACCCAGCCCGACCTTGGCCGCCTGGTGGCAGATGGCATCGACGCCGTCGAGTACGCCGGGAATGTCGAACGTGGACCGATCGCGGACATCGGCCCAGTGGTAGATCGCTGCATCGTTGAGCCCTGCCGGAATTCCGTCGTGAGCGGCCGGGTCGAGGTCGTCGACGACGATGACGTCGTGGCCGAGCCCGATCAGTTCGTCGACGATGAACGACCCGATGAATCCGGCGCCGCCGGTGACGAGAACCTTCATGAGCTGGTGTTCAACGGTCTTCCGGATTCGGAAAGTCGAATCGGCAGCCAGCGTCCCATTCGCCGGTCACGAGACAGCTGCCGACGCCCACCTTGTCCCAGATCGCTGACCCCGTTGGTCTCCATGATCTTGCGGCTCATGAGCGCAACCTACATGCGCTCCGAATGGGCGTCAGATGTTCGCCCAGAAACGTTCGACGGTGTTGACGAAACGTTCCGGATCGACCAGGTGCGGATAGTGGCCGTGGTCCGTCCACACGTCGATCAGGGCGCCCTCGATCCGATCGCCGAGCCACGCGCCGTAGTCGTCACCCGGGTCGATGCCGAACAATGCCAGGTACGGCGTGTGCCGGTCGGAGTACCCGGCGAGCGCCATCTCGACGGTCTGACTGATCTGGTCGACGGGCTCCGTCAGGATCACGTCCCAGACGCCGAGCACCACGTCCTGATCGGCTCGGCGACTCGACCCGATGCGCTCGCGTTCGGCCTCGGAGAGCAGCTCACCCTGCATGGATTCGAACATCCCGTCGATGACGAGTTGATACTGGTCGGGGTCACGCAGCATCGGCTCGGCAGGGCTGAGCATCTCCTTGAAACCATGCAGCTGCAGCGACTGGTCGATGTCGACGACGCTCGCCACGTCGGCGACACCACCGACAGCGGAGACGACTGCTCCACCCAGGGAGTGTCCGATCAGATGCGGTGCAGTCACTCCCGCCGCTTCGATCACGGCGATCACGTCGCCGGACATCACCTCGAGGTCGTAGCGGTCGCCCTTGCCTGATTGGCCGTGGCCGCGCAGATCCATCGTGATCACGTCGTGGTTCGCCGCCAAGAGTGCGGTCACCGGGTCGAACGAGGCGGCAGATTCGGTGATGCCGTGCACCAGCACGACCGGGCTGCCGGTGCCACGCCGGCTCCAGGCGATGGTCGTGCCGTCGGCAGCGGTCGTGGTCTGATCGTGTCCCATCCCCGCAGTCTCGCGAACCCGTAGCCTCCGAGCCGTGCCCGACGTGATTCTTCCCGCACTCGACGAAGCGGCTGCGATTCCGTGGGTGCTCGGCAGGATGCCCGCCGGCTACCGGCCGATCGTGGTCGACAACGGTTCGACCGACGGCACCGCACAGTTGGCCGAGGAGCACGGAGCCCTCGTCGTGGTCGAGGAGCAGCGGGGCTTCGGGGCGGCGTGCTGGGCGGGGTTGCAGGTAGCGACGAGTGACATCGTCTGCTTCATGGACTGCGACGCGTCCCTCGATCCACTCGCACTCCCACTGGTCACCGCCTACGTCGAGCACGGCGACGCCGACCTCGTGATCGGTGCCCGGATCGCCGACCGGGGGGCGTGGCCACCACACGCCCGCCTCGCCAACAAGGTGCTCGCCCTCGAGGTGCGTCGCAAGACCGGGCTGCGCCTCGACGATCTCGGTCCGATGCGCGCCATGCGGCGCGAGGCGCTCCTGGACCTCGCCATGACCGACCGTCGATCGGGATGGCCGTTGGAGATGGTGCTGCGGGCGGTCCATGCCGGTCTGCGTGTCCGGAACGTTCCCGTCGAGTACACCGAACGCTCCGGTCGCTCCAAGGTCACCGGCACCGTCGGCGGGACCGTCCGTGCCGTGAAGGACATGAGTCGCATCCTCCGCGAGATCTCATGACGGTCGACCGCGATCTGCACCTGACGGTCATCGCCAAACAGCCGATCGCCGGCAAGGTGAAGACCCGGCTCTGCCCGCCACTGACCGCCGAGCAGGCCGCCCAGATCGCAGCGGCATGTCTGCGTGACACATTCGAGGCGGTGCGCGTGTACACCGAGCAGCACAGCGACGTCCGCCCGGTCGCGCTGATCGAGGGAGACGCAGGCGCGTGGATTCCCGACGACTTCGACGTCGTGCACCAGCGCGGCGACTGCCTTGGGGAACGTCTCGCGAACGGGTTCGACGACCTTGGTCCGGGCCTGATCGTCGGGATGGACACACCATCTGCCGGGCGCCACTTCGGCGCATCGATCGACGCACTCCGGAGCGGTCGAGATGCAATCGGCATGACCCATGACGGCGGCTACTGGGGGATCGGGCTGGCTGTTCCCGGCCGGGCCGTTTTCGACGGCGTCGCGATGAGTACCGGTCACACCGGCGCCGACCAGTTGGCCCGACTCCGAGAGCTGGGACGGGACGTCACCGTGCTGCCGACGGTCCACGACCTCGACCGCTTCGACGACATTCCGTCGATCGTCGCCGACCTGCCAGGCAGTCACCTCGCCTCGGTGGCGATTTCTCTGCTCAACCGGCGCTGGGGCTGACCGACGAGGGAAACCGCGCCGAACGAAGTCGAAACGGTTTCGGAACGTCCCCGGGGCGGTCGAGCGAGATGCCACACTCGCCAGGTGAACGACAAGATCTCTCAGCTCGCAGCGCGACTCGACGAACGGGCGCAGCCGATCGTCATCGGCAGCACACGCGTCCTCGTTGCACTGATGTGGTTGGCGAACGTGCACTGGAAGGTGCCGCCGAACTTCGGGGAGGACACCGGAGGCGGGTTGTACAAGTACTCCCTGTCGGTCACCAGGAACTCGCCGTTCGCACCGTTCACCTGGGTGACCGAAGAGATCATCCTGCCGAACTTCCAACTCTTCGGATGGTTCACGCTGATCGTCGAGATCGCGCTGCCGCTGCTGTTGCTCATCGGGTACAAGACCAAGCTCGTCTCGCTCGCCGGTGTCGGCCTCGCAATTCCGATCATGTTGTCGGTCATCTATTACGACCGAGCTGACGAATGGTCGTGGGCGTACCTGCTGATGATCGGTGCCCACCTCCTGCTGTATGCCTCCGATGCGGGCAAGTTCATGGGCCTCGACGGTGTGCTGGCAAAGGGCCGCACGGCCCAGGAACGCAGCCTCGTCGTGATGGGTGCTGTCGGCACGGTCGTCGGCGTGCTCGGTCTCTTCGTCGCCCGCTCGGTCGACTTCGCCGGCGACCAGGTCAAGCTGCTCGGCAGCGATGCGGGCTTCACGGACGGCGACAACCTCGTGCGTCGCTGGGAACTCAAGTTCCTGTGGTTCAATCCGCTGTGGGCGATCCTCACGATTGTCTTCGGCATCCTGCTGATCGTGGGAGCCACGCGGATCGCTGCGGCCTACGCCGGAGCTGTTGGTTTCGGACTGATCGCGATCGTGATCTTCTTCATGCAGACCTTCGACTACGTCCGGGCACCGGACGGCAGCGTCCAGACGATCGGCACCGGCTCGAACGTTGCGTTCTGGGGCGCGCTGGCGCTCGGTGGTGCACTGGTCGGCCGTCGCCTGCAGTCGACGGAGATGTGACTCCGCCCGTTTGCGGCACAGAACTCGTGGACAGGTCTGCAGCATCGGCCCGCAAGCGAGAGACGACTCGACGAGGCTGGAGTTCAGTTGATGAATGCGCTCGAACCGAGCGCGGCGTCATCATGCTCAACGAATGCCCAGTGCGGCGTCGTTGCCGGCGGGCATGCCCTGCAGCGCACCGAGCAGTGCATTGGCAGGGACGTCGAGCGGCAGGATCGTGCGGGTGAGGAGCAGGTCGGTGTCGAGTCGGCCGTTGCTCACCGTCGGTCCGAAGCTGCCCCAGAAGGCACCATCCGCAGTGATCGTCAGCTCGCTCGGGATGTCCTGCGCTCGGGCGACCACGCCCAGCTGCAACTCGTCGGCGCGTCCACGGCGCACGATCGGACGGATCAGATGATCCTCTGCGGCGACGCCGAGGCTGGCGACGAACGCCTTCAACGGGTCGAGGGCCGGATCGTCGAGATCACCGTTGGTCGTGGTGGCGATCCGGACGGAGATGCCACGCTCGATGAGGCGAGGCACGCACTCGACGACCTTGCGGAAGTTGTCCTCACCGCGGGCCATGTCGTTGACGTCGGGAAGGTGCGAATCGAGCGAGATCTGCAAGGCGATGTTGTCGTGATTCATCCCATCGGTCTTGCTGATGCGATCACCCTGGAACAGGGTGCCGTTGGTCAACACGACGATCGGAAGGTGGTCAGCCATTGCACGAACGGCGTCGGGCATCCACGGCAGCAGGAATGTCTCGCCGCCGGTCACCCCGATGCCGGTGAAGCCCAGTTCGGCCCCCTGGCGGGCGATCTCGACCATCGTGTCGTGATCGACCTCACGTCGCTTGGACTTCGGCGACGACTCGGTCAGGCAGTAGCCGCACGCAAGGTTGCAGTGATAGTTCGAGTAGACCCAGATCCGACCGGGCATGTCGCCAGCACGAATCGCATCGGCGATCGGGCCGGTTGCGGTCGTGGCCGGAGCATCGAGTGTGGGGGCGCTCAAGAGAGTCCTTCTGCGGCGAGTCGGGTGAAGACCTCGGGCGAGGTCGGGAGTTCGAATCCGGTGGCGAACCGGTTGAGGAAGAGCGTTGCGCCGATGGTGATCGACAGTTCGATCAAGCTGTGCTCGTCCCAATGCTCACGAGCCCGGTCGTAGATCTCGTCGGCGATCGGGCCGGTCGCCCCGGCGTTCGCATCGATCCAGGCGATCAGTGCGAGATCCCCGTCCTCGGTGAAGGCGTCGGCGAGTTCGAGTTCACCCCGCAGCGCCCGGACCTCGTCGGAGCTGAGCCCGACGTCGAGGGCGACGGTCGTGTGGGAATTGATGCAGTACTGGCAGTTCTGGAGCGCCGAGGTTCGCAGAATGGCGAACTCTTTGGCCCTGACACCTGTGGACCCTGCGCCGAGTGCAGCGCCGATGAATCCGATCGTCGGGCCGACCATCTCGGGGACGTTCGCGAGTGCAGCGACGATCGGCCCGGGATCACCGTCGGCGAAGAACTGCTTGACCGGGATCGGAGCCGTCTCGTTGTCCAGGAGTTCGATGCGCGACATGAGGGCCATTGCTATCAGTCGTCACCGCGTTCCTCGCGGCGTGTCCTCCTTTGTGTTGTGAACATTCAGGAGCCGAGTCGAAACGTCCGACTCGGAGTCAGCGGAGGTCGCTCACTGTCGTACGCTTCAGGTCATGGCAGTCGTCGACGCACAAGAACACTGGGAACAGGTGTGGTCGACCAAAGCGGTCGACGACGTCAGCTGGTTCCAGGCCACCGCTGAACCCTGAGCGTCCTGGGTGCGTCGCGTGTCGACGCCAGCAGATCACGTCGTGGTCGTCGGAGCAGGCTGCTCGGCGTTGATCACCGGTCTGGTCGATGACGGCTACACGATGATCACGGCGCTCGACATCTCCAGCTCCGCACTCGGGCGACTCGTTGCGGCACTCGGGAGTGACGCATCGAAGGTGCGAACCGTCGTGAGCGATGTCTGTGAGTTCGTCGCCGACGAGCCGTGCGCTGTCTGGCACGATCGGGCGACGTTCCACTTCCTCACCACGGCCGAGCAGCAGGAGGCCTACGTCGCACGGGCGAGTGCGGCGATCGAACCCGGCGGCCACCTGGTGCTCGCCGGGTTCGCACCCGACGGGCCGGTGCAGTGCAGCGGACTCGATGTCGCCCGCCATTCACTCGACGATGTGGCGACCATCTTCGGCAGTGACTTCGAGATCGTGGAGCACGCCGAGGTCGACCACGTCACGCCGTGGGACTCGACGCAGCGCTTTCTCCACGTGCTGCTGCGAAAGAGCTGAGAAACAGATCCGCGATCGAGCGCTGAGCAGGGCGCGGCATGTCATGCTCGCCGACCAGGACGACGCCGACAGCACCGACACCAGCGCTCCCGCCGATCGCTTCGCTGACGGTTCAGGCCGTCTCCATCGTGATCGAGCGAAGTCGATCGAGCCGGTCGTCGTCACCGCCGAGGTAGTGGGCCAGAACTCCCAATACCGACTCGACGTCGAGTGACCCGGCGGTGTGCATTTCTTCGAGGTCGGCCCAGTCCTTGGTTCGGTTGAAGAACGCTTTGAAGACTGCGAGATCTCGACACGCGAGGAACGGCACACGTTCGCCGGCAAAGTCCTCGAATCGGGCACGACGTGCTGCGTCGGCGTGGAAGTCGGTGGTGTTGAAGAACACGTCGACGGGCGTCTCGCCCCACCACAGCCGGGTCTGGCCGTCGCGGTCGATTGCTGCACGATCATCGTCCGTGACTGCGATTGTCGCGGGGAGGGCGTCGTAGACCGCGGGCGCCTGTTCGATGGTGACGAAAACGTTGACGTCGATGTCGATGGTGCCGCGCGCTCGTTCGGTGCACCACGCAAGGGCCAGTGCACCACCGAACGCGTGCGGGATCTCGGCGTCGGACAGGGCCCGGTGGAGTCCAGTGATCTGCTCGATGAGATTCATGGTCGGCCGAACACCGGGGCAGCAAGACGGTCGTCGTGGCGAGCCGGAAACGCGGACGCGAGTTCGAGGACGCTGACGAGTTCGTCGCCTCTCGACAGCGTGGCGCTCCCACGATGCCGACGGCACAGCTCGACGTCGACGGCGAAGCCCGCGGCGTGCAGTATCCGGTCCAGCGTGGCGACGTTTGGTGTCTTACGGCCCGATTCGTACGCAGCCAACGTGGAGTGCGACGTGCCGGCTCGCTCGGCCAGTTGGCGCAGTGTCAGTGCAGAGGCGCTCCGAGCCGACTTCAGAAGCTGGCCTGCATGCATGATCGTCATGGTATCCGAGCAGATACCACCCTGCAACGAGTGAGAGGAAGTCTGGAAGGAACCCGGTCCATTTCACGTTCGAACGATCCAGCGCAGCGAGCTGATGACGCTCTAGGATGATCCCTCCGCTTGAGCCAGCGTTGTCTCGAGCATCCGTAGCCGAACACCGACTTGTGGATGTGACAATGCAGCAGCCCCCCGGCCCCTCGGGCCTCTACGACCCCCGACAGGAACACGACTCCTGTGGCGTGTCGTTCGTCGCCAACCTCAAGGGCGTCCGATCCAATGAACTCGTCGTCACCGGCCTCACGGCCCTGACGAACCTCGAACACCGCGGCGCCACCGGTGCCGAGCCCGACTCCGGAGATGGCGCCGGCATCCTGCTGCAGATTCCCGACCGCTTCTTCCAGGAGGTCACCGACTTCGACCTTCCGGCCGCCGGCGCCTACGCCGCCGGTATCGCTTTCCTGCCGGCAGATGCCGGCAACGCGAGCCGGGCCATGACAGCGATCGAAGCAAGCGTGGTCGCTGCCGGCCTCGACGTGCTCGGCTGGCGCGACCTCCCGATCAACCCCGACTGCCTCGGCACGACATCGCGTGCAGCGATGCCGACGTTCAAGCAACTCTTCGTCAGCGACCCCGACGGGGCAACCGGCATCGACCTCGACCGTAAGGCGTTCGTCGCCCGCAAGACCTCGCGCCGCGAACTCGTCGGCGACCTCGACAGCTACTTCTCGTCGCTGTCGAGCCGCACGATCGTCTACAAGGGCATGCTGACGACACCTCAGCTCGGTCAGTTCTTCCCCGACCTGAGCGACCCGCGCGTCGAATCGGCACTGCTGCTGGTGCACAGCCGGTTCTCGACCAACACCTTCCCGTCGTGGCCGCTCGCCCACCCGTACCGGTTCGTCGCACACAACGGCGAGATCAACACGGTGCAGGGCAACCAGAACTGGATGCGCGCTCGCGAAGCCATGCTGGAGAGCCCGCTGCTGCCCGGTATCGACCGGGCCTTCCCGATCTGCACCCCCGGCTCGTCCGACACCGCGCGCTTCGACGAAGTGCTCGAACTGCTCCACCTCGGCGGCTACCCGATCCACCACGCCGTGCTGATGATGATCCCCGAAGCGTGGGAGAACAACGAGACGATGTCGCAGGAACAACGCGACTTCTACCGGTTCCACGCAGCGATGATGGAGCCGTGGGACGGGCCCGCCTCGGTCACGTTCACCGACGGCGAGATGATCGGTGCCGTCCTCGACCGCAACGGTCTGCGCCCCAGCCGCTACTGGGTCACCGACGACGACATGGTCGTGATGGCGTCCGAAGTCGGTGTGATCGACATCGAGCCGAGCAAGGTGGTTGCGAAGGGTCGCCTGCAGCCCGGCAAGATGTTCCTGATCGACACCACTGAGGGACGCATCGTCGGCGACGAAGAGATCAAGACCAAGCTCGCCAGCCAACACCCGTACGGGCAGTGGCTCGCCGACGGCATGACCAACCTGCCGGACCTGCCGGACCGCGAGCACGTCGTGTTCAGCCACGACAGCGTGCTGCGCCGTCAGCAGATGTTCGGCTACACCCACGAAGAACTCAAGATCCTGATGACCCCGATGGCAGCCAACGCCTACGAGGCCCTCGGGTCGATGGGCACGGACACGCCACTCGCCGTCCTGTCCGATCGCCCTCGCCTGCTGTTCGACTACTTCAAGCAGTTGTTCGCCCAGGTCACCAACCCGCCGCTCGATGCCATCCGCGAGGAGGTCGTCACATCGGTGAGTTCCTCGGTCGGACCAGAGTCGAATCTGCTCGCACCCGGTCCCGACAGTTGCAGGCAGCTCGCCCTGCCGAACCCGATCATCGACAACGACGAGCTGGCGAAGATCATCCACGTCAATGACGACGGCAACCACGAGGGCCTCCAAGCAAAGGTGCTGAGTGGTCTGTACCGGGTCGGCGACGGGGGAGCGGGCCTGACCGCTGCCATCGATCGGATCTGCGCCCAGGCATCTGACGCCATCGAAGCCGGCGTCCGAACCATCGTCCTGTCCGACCGCAACGCCGACACCGTCGACGCGCCGATCCCGTCACTGCTGCTGACCGCGGCCGTACACCATCACCTCGTACGCACGAAGCAGCGCACGATGATCGGCCTCATCGTCGAAGCAGGTGACGCCCGTGAAGTGCACCACATGGCACTGCTCATCGGCTACGGCGCCGGAGCGATCAACCCGTACCTCGCGTTCGAATCGATCGAGGACCTCATTGCCGAAGGCATGCACGGCCTCGGGGCCATGGATCCCCACCAGGCGATCCGCAACTACATCCTCGCCTGCAACAAGGGCGTGCTCAAGGTCATGTCGAAGATGGGCGTGTCGACGGTTGCGTCGTACACCGGCGCTCAGATCTTCGAAGCGATCGGACTCGGCAACGAGGTCATCGACCAGTACTTCACCGGCACGGTCAGCCAACTGGGTGGCATCGGCATCGACCAGATCGCCGCCGAAGTCGCCGCTCGCCACAAGATGGCGAACCCCGACCGCCCGGAGGAACGCGCCCACCGCAAGCTCGAACTCGGCGGCGAGTACCAGTGGCGTCGCGAAGGCGAACAGCACCTGTTCAACCCCGAGACCGTCTTCAAGCTCCAGCACGCAACGCGTGCCGGCCGCTACGACATCTTCAAGGAGTACACCAGCAAGGTCGACGACCAGTCGAAGAAGCTGATGACGCTGCGTGGACTGTTCCAGTTCCGTGATGGCGCCGACGCCCCGGCGTCGATTCCGATCGACGAAGTCGAGTCGGTCAGCGAGATCGTCAAGCGGTTCAGCACCGGTGCCATGAGCTACGGCTCGATCAGCGCCGAGGCGCACGAGACGCTCGCGATCGCGATGAACCAGCTCGGTGCCAAGTCGAACACCGGCGAGGGCGGCGAGGATTCCGAACGCCTCTACGACCCGGAACGCCGCTCGTCGATCAAACAGGTCGCTTCCGGTCGCTTCGGTGTCACCTCGGAGTACCTGACGAACTCCGACGACATCCAGATCAAGATGGCCCAGGGCGCCAAGCCGGGCGAGGGTGGTCAGCTGCCCGGCCACAAGGTGTGGCCCTGGATCGCCAAGACCCGGCACTCGACCCCGGGCGTCGGTCTGATCAGCCCGCCGCCGCACCACGACATCTATTCGATCGAGGATCTCAAGCAGTTGATCCATGATCTGAAGAACGCGAACCCGTCGGCTCGTGTCCATGTCAAGCTCGTCGCCGAGACCGGCGTGGGCACGGTGGCTGCGGGCGTGTCGAAGGCCAAGGCCGACGTCGTCCTCATCTCCGGTCACGACGGTGGCACCGGAGCGAGCCCGCTCACGTCCCTCAAGCATGCGGGCGGCCCATGGGAACTGGGCCTCGCCCAGACCCAGCAGACGCTGATGCTCAACGGTCTGCGTGATCGCATCGTCGTCCAGGCCGACGGTCAGCTCAAGACCGGTCGCGACGTCGTCATCGCTGCGCTGCTCGGCGCAGAGGAATACGGCTTCGCCACTGCGCCGCTCGTCGTGTCGGGCTGCATCATGATGCGGGTGTGTCATCTGGACACATGCCCCGTCGGCGTCGCCACGCAGAATCCGGAACTCCGTTCCCGGTTCACTGGCAAGCCGGAGTTCGTCGTCAACTTCTTCGAGTACATCGCCGAGGAAGTCCGCGAGATCATGGCCGAACTGGGCTTCCGAACGATGGACGAGATGATCGGCCATGTCGAAACACTCGACACCCGTGATGCCGTCGACCACTGGAAGGCTTCGGGCCTCGACATCTCCCCGATCCTCTCCGTGCCGCTGAACCCGTACGGCCAGACGATGATCCAGTCCGTCGAGCAGGACCATTGCCTCGACGAAGCACTCGATCAGGAGTTCATCCGACTCGCACAGCCGGCGATCAACGACGGCCAGCACGTCGCCATCGACCTCCCGATCCGCAATGTGAACCGCACCGTCGGCACCATGCTGGGCCACGAGGTCACCAAGCAGTGGAAGGGTGAAGGTCTGCCGGACGGCACGATCGACATCACGCTGACCGGCTCGGCCGGACAGAGCTTCGGGGCATTCGTTCCCGCCGGTATCCAGATGCGCCTCGTCGGCGATGCGAACGACTACGTCGGCAAGGGGCTCTCGGGCGGGCGACTCATCGTCCACCCGCACCCGCTGTCGCGTTTCGCCGCCGAGGATCACGTCATCGCCGGCAACGTCATCGGCTACGGCGCGACCAGCGGAGAGATCTTCCTCCGCGGCAACGTCGGCGAGCGGTTCTGCGTTCGCAACTCCGGTGCACTCGCTGTCAGCGAAGGCATCGGCGACCACGGTTGTGAGTACATGACCGGGGGCCGTGTCGTCGTCCTCGGTGAGACCGGACGCAACTTCGGCGCCGGCATGTCCGGCGGCATGGCCTTCGTCTACGACCCGAACGGCGAGTTCGCCGACAAGGTCAACTACGACATGGTCCGCCTCGAACCGTTGGAAGCAGCGGACCGAGCGTTCCTCCACGACACCGTCACGCGGCATCGCGACCTCACCGGTTCGACGGTCGCCGCGAGCATGCTCGCGTCATGGGAACTGAAGGTCAGCGAGTTCCGCAAGGTGATGCCGACCGACTACAAGCGAGTACTCGGCGTCATCGCCGACTCCGAGGCGGCAGGCCTCGACGAAGAAGCGACCGCCGAGGCCATCATGGCCTCGGCGCGGTCCTGAGAGAGAGAAGTAGGACGACATGGGCAAGCCAACCGGATTTCTCGAGTGGGGTCGCGAGACTCCCGCACACCGACCTGTTCCCGTGCGACTGCGCGACTGGAAAGAGGTCTACGAGCCCTTCGATGCAGAGGTGCTCAACCACCAGGCCGGACGATGCATGGACTGCGGCATCCCGTTCTGCAACAACGGGTGCCCGCTCGGCAACCTCATCCCCGACTGGAACGACCTCGTGTTCCGCAACCAGTGGCAGGACGCAATCGAGCGACTGCACGCCACGAACAACTTCCCCGAGTTCACGGGGCGGCTGTGCCCGGCACCGTGTGAATCGGCATGCGTGCTCGGCATCAGCCAGGACCCGGTCGCGATCAAGCAGGTCGAGGTCGAGATCATCGACCGCGCCTTCGCCGAGGGGTGGGTGACCCCTCACGTCCCGTCGGTTCGTACCGGCAAGCGCGTCGCCGTCGTCGGGTCCGGCCCGGCCGGCCTGGCAGCTGCGCAACAGTTGACCCGCGCCGGCCACGACGTCGTCGTGCTCGAACGAGCGGACCGCATCGGCGGCCTCCTCCGCTACGGCATCCCCGAGTTCAAGATGGAGAAGCGTCACATCGACCGCCGTCTCGAGCAGATGGAAGCCGAGGGGACCGAGTTCCGGACCAACGCCGTCGTCGGTGAGAACGTCGACATGGAGGTGCTGCGAGCCAGTCACGATGCCGTCGTGCTCGCCTGTGGTGCAACCGCATGGCGCGACCTCCCGGTTCCCGGCCGCGAGTTGGCCGGGATCCATCAGGCCATGGAATACCTGCCCGAGTCCAACCGGGTACAACTCGGCGACCAGGAACAGTCACCCATCGACGTGAACGGCAGGCACGTCGTCATCATCGGCGGTGGCGACACCGGCGCCGACTGCCTCGGTACGGCACACCGCCAGGGAGCTGCCTCGGTCACACAGCTCGAGATCATGCCGCGACCCTCTGACGAGCGGAACCCGCAGCGCAACCCGTGGCCCCAGTTCGCGATGGTCTACAAGACCACCAGCGCCCATGAAGAGGGCGGCGAGCGGATGTACAGCGTCAACACCGAGCGTTTCGTCGACGACGGCAACGGCAACGTGAAGGCGCTGGCGCTGCACGAGGTGCAGTTCGTCGACGGCCAGTTCCAGAAGGTGGAGGGCACCGACCGTGAGATTCCTGCGGATTTCGTGTTCCTCGCGATGGGCTTCGTCGGCCCGGAGAAGGGTTCGTGGCTCGACGAGTTGAACGTCGAGTACGACGCCCGTGGCAACGTGGTCCGCGACGACAACTACATGACCAACCAGCGCGGTCTGTTCGTCGCCGGCGACATGGGGCGTGGCCAGAGCCTCATCGTGTGGGCGATCGCCGAAGGACGCGCCGCGGCCGCAGGTGCAGACGCGTACCTCATGGGCGAGACCTCGCTGCCACGGCCGGTCGCTCCGACGGATCGCCCGTTGATGTGAGCAGCCGTCGTCCCGGCCTGCCACCGCTGGCTGCACCAGAGCGCCTACGCTTGGCAGCATGCAAGTGAACCGATTCGGGAAGTTGGGCAGCCTGAGTGTCGTGTCGTGGCCACTGGTCGTCGGCGCCCTCGTTCTCGCGAGCTGCGGTAGCGACACGGCGAGCAGTGCAAGCGTCTCGACGATCAGCCTGGATGCAACGAACTACATCGTCAAGGATCCGGTCACCACGACCACCGAGCCGTTGTCAGCCGACCCGGGCGACGGCATCGTGGCCGGGTCACAGACCTATGTCGTGCAGTCGGGTGACTACCCGCTCAAGGTGGCCAACGACTTCGGTGTACCGGTCGAGGACCTTCTGAACTTCAACGGTTGGGCGACCGCGAGCGAGTTCCCGTTCCCCGGCGAGGAGATCAAGATCCCACCAGGCGGCACGACGCCGGGCGCAGCGGCGCCGGCTGCCGACGCCGCAGTCGATCCCGCCACCGATGCCGGGGGAGCAACCGAAGCGGTCGGCGAGACGATTCCCGAGGCCGGCTCGAACTGTGAGCCCGGCTCGTACACGATCGCTGCGGGCGACTTCGAGAACAAGGTGGCGAGCAAGTTCGACGTGACGCTGGACGCATTGCGCTCCGCGAACTCGGGCACCTCGGGCTACTCGGCGTTCTACCCGGGCCTCAAGATCGTCATCCCCGCCAAGTCCAACTGCTGACCAGAGTTACTTCGGGGTCGGGAGCGGCAGTAACGCTCTGTTGGTGACGCTCAGAGACCTTGGAAGATGTAGTTGTGCGCCAGGACGTGGTCCATCGTCGCTGACGGGTCTGCGGAGTACTGGTGCCCGGGGTACAGCACCGTGTCGCCGGGGACCTTGGCCAGGAGTTGCAGACTCTCGATCATGTGTTTGCTGTTCGAGCCGGGCAGATCGGTGCGTCCGCAACCGTCGAGGAACAACGTGTCACCGGCGACGAGCTTGCCGTCGACGAGGAAGCACTGGCTGCCAGGTGTGTGTCCCGGGGTGTGCAGCAGCGTGATGTCGATGCCGCCGACGCTGACGACGTCACCGGACGTGTGCTCCATCAGGTGCTCAGGGCTGATGTGAGTCGTCTTGCGAATCCACTCGGTCTCCTCGGCCTGGACATGGATCGGGCAGTCGACTTCGTCGAGCAGCGCGGTGATGCCGTCGATGTCGAAGCCCATCATCGAGCCGCCGATGTGGTCGGCGTGATAGTGCGTCGCGAGAACACCGGTGACCTGCATACCGTCGGCGCCGACGACCTCGATGAGTTCGGCGGGAGAGTAGGCCGGGTCGACGAGGACGCATTCACCGGTTTGGCGGTCGCCGATCGCATAGGCGAAGTTGACCATCTGGGTGGCGATCTGATCGCCCTGTGCGAAGTCTCGACCCGACAACAGTTGGCGGAAGTACAGACGGTCGCTGCTGGAGTTCGGAAGGGAAGCGTTCTCGGTCACCCGGTCAGCGTACGCTGGAGGGCGTATGAGCCTCCAAGCAAGTGACGTACACGAGTTCCCCCCGATCCGCTACGGGGTGGTCGGTACCGGGATGATGGGCGTCGAGCACATCCAGAACATCCTGGCCCTTGACAACTGCGTCGTCACCGCCGTGGCCGACCCCCATGCCGCCTCGCTCGACTGGGCTCAGGTGGCCGTCGGACTCGAGACGCCGCTCGCGAAGTTCGAGACGATCGAAGAAATCATCTCGTCCGAACTCTGCGATGCCCTCGTCATCGCCTCGCCGAACCACACCCACCACAGCGTGCTGATCCCCGCCATCGAGTCGGGCCTGCACCTGCTCGTCGAGAAGCCGCTCTGTACCACCCTCGCTGATTGCCGCGAAGTGCTCGACCTCGCCGCACAGCGTGCGATGGACCACGGTGATCAGGTGATCTGGATGGGGCTGGAGTACCGGTACATGCCGCCGTTGCGCCGCCTGATGGCCGAGCTGGAGTCGGGCACGATCGGCGACGTGAAGATGGTGGCCATTCGCGAACATCGATTCCCGTTTCTGGTCAAGGTGGACAACTGGAACCGGTTCTCCAAGAACTCCGGTGGCACCCTCGTCGAGAAGTGCTGCCACTTCTTCGACCTGATGATGCAGGCCACCCGCAGTCGGCCGGTCCGGGTGATGGCGTCGGGCGGCCAGGACGTCAACCATCTCGATGAGGTGTACGACGGTGAGCGCTCCGACATCATGGACAACGCCTACGTGATCGTCGAGTTCGCGAACGGCAGCCGCGGCATGCTCGACCTGTGCATGTTCGCCGAGGCGAGCAAGAACGAACGAGAGATCGTCGTCGTCGGCGACCGCGGAAAGCTCGAGGCGCTCGACACCGAGAGCATCGTCCGCATCGGCAAGCGCACCGACGACATCGTCAGCGGCATCAACGTCGTCACCGAGGAAAAGGTCACCGACGTGAGCATCAAGCACCAGGGGCTGCACCACGGCGCGAGCTACCTGGAACACGTCGACTTCGCCGAGGCGATTCGGGCAGGACGCTCCGCTGACGTGACGCTGCTCGACGGGCTGTGGGCAGCAGCCATCGGATTCGCCGCGCACCGTTCGATCGAGACCGGCTTGCCCGTCACGATGGACGAACTGCCCGAACTGGCCGGGCTGGAATTCACGCCGTGACATCGGCGCCAGCGTCGAACGCGTTGACCGCGTTGGCACCCGGCCAACCCATCGTCTACGGCGGCGACCGCGTCACCACCGTTCCTGCCGAGCTGGCGGATGCCTTCGCCCCTGGCGATCGACTGGTCGTGGTCCAGACCGATGGGTCGCTGCTGCACATCCCGGCCGCCGAACACGCGATCGTGGACCGGGCCGTCGAAGCGGCGACCGTGGGGTTCGCGGAGCTGGCCTCGTGCTCCGACGAAGCGATCTCGGACTTCTTCGAACGCTTCGCCGGCAGACTCGACGACGATGCCGCATTCGCGCCGATCGCCGCAGCGAACTCGGCAGACATGGAGCGGGCCGCCGCCCGCGGCAGGTCCACGACCCGGTTGGAACTGTCGGCCACCATGCGCTCGGACATGGTCCGTGGACTGCGCGGCTGGCGCGATGAGCACATCGCCCGAGACGCGGTCGTCGAATCGATCGATCACGGCGGTTGGGCCGTCGAAGCCCGACGCGCACCCCTCGGTGTGGTCGGATTCGTCTTCGAGGGCCGCCCCAACGTCTTTGCTGATGCCTGTGGGGTCGTGCGCAGTGGCAATGCGGTCGTGTTCCGGATCGGCTCCGATGCGCTCGGCACGGCCGTGGCGATCGTCGAGCATGCCCTCCGCCCAGCGCTCGCCGGGGCAGGTCTTCCCGAGGGCGTCGTCCAACTCGTCGAATCCGCTGCGCACAGCGCCGGACACGCACTGTTCAGCGACCGCCGCCTGGCGCTGGCTGTGGCTCGCGGATCGGGTGCCGCCGTTGCACAACTCGGCGCAGTCGCCACCCAGTCCGGGGTGCCGGTGAGCCTCCACGGAACCGGTGGTGCGTGGGTCGTCGCAGGCGAGATGGCCGATGCCGACGCACTGACAGCGGTCGTCACCCATTCCCTCGACCGCAAGGTGTGCAACACCTTGAATGTGTGCGCCATCCCTGCGTCGCGGGCCGCCGAGCTCGTCCCCGCCTTCCTCGCCGGCCTCGACGCTGCCGGGGCTCATCGATCGGCACCGCCACGGCTGCACGTGATCGCTGGTTCGGAGCCACACGTGCCGGACGATCTGTTCGGGCGCGACGTGGTGATCGAGCGGGCGGGCGGGCCATCGACCGAGCCGTCTGCGTCGGTGCTGCCCGAGGTCGACCTCGCCATCGAATGGGAGTGGGAGAACTCACCGGAAGTCACCCTGGCCGTGGTCGACGACGTCGCACATGCCGTCGACCTCTGCAACAGGTACAGCCCGCACTTCACGGTATCGCTCGTGAGCAACGATGCTGCTGAGCACGATGCGTTCTACGACGCCGTCGATGCGCCGTTCGTCGGCAACGGGTTCACCCGCTGGGTCGATGGTCAGTACGCGTTGAACGCTCCGGAACTCGGTCTGTCGAACTGGCAGGGCGGGCGCATGCTCGGACGGGGAGCGATCCTCTCGGGTGACAGTGTCCACACGGTTCGCTATCGGGCCACCGTTCGCGACCACTCGACACACCGCTGAGCGCGGCCACGCGGCGAATTCGCCGCAGTACCGTGGTCTCGTGACATCCCCGTTGTTCCCGGCACCGCTGCGTGCCGGGGTCGTCGTCGTGCTGCTCGCCGTCGCTGCGTGTGCCGCGCCGGTCGACGACGTCACGACGGCGCGCATCGACCCGATCGCGGACACCACACCGCCAGCCACCGACACGCCGGTCGAGACGGCCACGGAACCATCGACGACGGCATCGGACGATCCGCCGGCGCCAGTCGAGCTCTTCACGGGTCTCGGTGACCAGCTGTTTCCGGAATTGGGCGCGCCGGGTGTCGATGTCCAGCGCTATGACGTGGTGCTCGACGTCGACGTCGAGGCGGGAGCGTTCGACGCCGAGGTCGGGCTCACCGTCGCCGTCGACCTCGGGCTCGATCAGCTGGCACTCGACGCACGCGACTTCGACGTCGACTCGGTGACCATCGACGAGCGCCCGGCAGCGTTCGAGCAGACACTCGACGAACTCATCATCGATCTGCCTCTGGACCGAGCCGAAGTGGTGACCGCCTCGGTCGTCTACTCCGCAGTTCCCGACGGCGGCCTGTCACCCGTTGGCCTCCCCGCTGGATGGTTCCCGACCGAGGGTGGGGCCTACGTGCTCAACGAGCCGGATGGCGCCCGCTCGTGGCTACCGAGCAACGATCACCCGTCCGACAAGGCGACCTGGCGGTTCGAGATCACCGCACCGGGCGCTCGGACCGTCTCGGCGAACGGCACGCTGGTGCAGACCGGCAGCGACACCGAACCATGGGTCTGGGAGAGCACCGACCCGATGACCACGTACCTCGTCCACCTCGTGATCGGCGACTACGAGTTGGTCGAGGGTGAACCGGTGGTGCTGGCCGACGGACGCGTCCTCCCGGTGACGAATCTCGTTCCTGCTGGCACCGCAGCGGACCACGAGATCTACTTCGAGCAGACCGCTCCGCAGATCGCCTACTTCGAGGAGTTCTTCGGCCCGTACCCACTCAGCGAGTACGGGCTCGCCTTCGTCGACAGCCCGCCGGGACTGGCCATGGAAACCCAGGGCAGATCGCTGTTCGCCGCCCGCGACTTCGCACGGGGTGATCTCGGCTTCATCCAGCAGTTGCTGTTGGCCCACGAGCTCGCGCACCAGTGGTTCGGCAATGTCGTGAGCCCGGCGACGTGGAGCGATCTGTGGCTGAACGAGAGCTTCGCGACGTACGCCCAATGGATGTGGCTCGACCACGCCGACGTGGCGCCGCTCGATGGGCAGGCAGGTGCTGCACTACGTGGCCGCCAGGATGGCACGGAGGCGACGGGAGCGCCGTCCGTGCCGAATCTGTTCGGGTTCGAGACCTACGACGGCGGCGCCGTGGTCGTCCACGCCCTCCGTCTCGAACTGGGTGACGACGACTTCTTCGCGCTGTTGCAACGCTGGCTGGTCGACAACGCGAACACGTCGCAGTCGACGGGCGACTTCATCGCGCTCGCCGAGGACGTGGCAGGACGCGAGCTCTCGACGTTCTTCGACGACTGGCTCTACGCCACCGACCTGCCCGACGAGTTCCCGGGCTGACTCGTTCACTCGCCGTATTCGTGCTCTGGGGCCGGGTAGATGCCTGCTTCGACTTCCTCGCGATAGGTGCGGGTGGCATCGAGGAGCGTCTCGCGGATGTTCGCATACTGCTTCACGAACCGGGGGATACGGCCCTCGCCGAATCCGGCCCAGTCGGTCCAGACCACGAGTTGACCGTCGCACAGCGGTCCGGCACCGACCGAGATCGTCGGGATCGAGAGTTCCTCAGTGACTCGACCCGCGATGGCTGACGGCACCATCTCCAAGACGACCGCGAACGCGCCGGCGTCCTCGACGGCGTGCGCGTCGGCCAGCAGTTGTTCCTCGGCTTCGTCACCGCGGCCCTGGATGATGTGGCCGCCCAAGCCGTGCTCACTCTGCGGTGTGAAGCCGATGTGGGCCATGACCGGAATACCGGCGCCGACGATCTTCTCGATCTGCGGGGCGCTGCGGACGCCGCCTTCGAGCTTGACGGCCTGGCAGCCCGTCTCCTTCATGAACCTGATCGCCGTTTCGAGTGCTTGGCGACGGCCGTTCTCGTACGAACCGAACGGCATGTCGGCGACCACGAGTGCTCGGCTGGCGCCACGGACCACGGCAGCAGTCAGTGGGATGAGCTCGTCCATGGTGACGGGGATCGTGGTGTCGTACCCGAACACGGTGTTGCCGGCGGAGTCGCCGACGAGCAGGAAGTCGATACCGGCTTCGTCGAAGATCGATGCCGACATGAAGTCGTAGCTGGTCAACCCGGTGATCTTGATGCCGTTCTCCTTCGCCCGCTTGAAATGGCGGGTACGAACTCGTTTGAGGGCTGGATCACTCGATCCGCCGCCGTAGGGGCGTTGCTCGTCAGTCACGCTTCCCACCGTAGACGCTGCACGGTCGAGATACCCTGGCTCCTTTCCATGACACCATTTCCTCCTCCGACGGGCCCGCCCGTGACGAGCGTTTCGATGGCCGCAGCGCCCGAGTTCGCGCCTGCCCAAGACCCTCACCCGACGCTCCCGGTGCAGGTTGCGATCGGCGCGATGGTCGTTCTGACCGTCTCGCTGATCGTCTCCAAGTACGCACTCAATGGACTGGTCGACTTCGAGTGGCCAGTCGTCGTCTACGTCGCGCTGCTCGGGCTGATCGGCTACGGGCCATCGTTGCTCTGGGTTCGTTTCGCTTCGAAGAAGTGGGGTTCGGGCCGATTCTTCGAAGATGTCGGCCTGCAACCTCGGTTTGCCGATCTCGGCTGGGGGCCGGTGGTCTGGCTCGCTGCGATCGGGACGCAGATCCTGATGGGCGCGATCGTGCTCGGTCTCGGCGTTCCACTGTCGAACAACACCGATGGCATCGGCGAATTGACCGACGACCGGACCTACGTCGTCTCGATCGTGATCACTGCGGTGATCGCTGCGCCGTTCGTGGAGGAGATCGTCTTCCGCGGCCTCGTGATGCGGGGTCTCCGCAGTCGGATGCCGGCGGTCCTCACGATTGCGCTGCAAGCGGTGCTGTTCGGTGTCGCCCACATCGATCCGGTGCGCGGTGTCGGCAACATCGGGTTGGTCGTGGTCCTGTCAGGTGTCGGCGCAGCCTTCGGTGGTGCTGCCTACCTGCTGCGCCGCATCGGCCCGACGATCGTCGCGCATGCGATCTTCAACGGTGTCGTCCTGTTGATCGTGCTGACCAACCTCATCGAACGACTCCAGAACGCGGCCTGACTCCTTCGTCGCCGTCGCACCTGAGCGTTCAGACTTCGAAGAGGTCGCGGTTGTCGATGAGGCGGACATCGCCGAACCAGACCGCGGTGGCGACTCGGACCACGCCTGGCAGATGTTCGACGCTGGTGAGCGCGTCGACGTCGGTGAGGTCGTCGGCGTCGAAGACGGACACGTACTCCAGCGACGCCAGTGGTTCGTCGTCCACGACCCGCTGCGCGGCGGCCCGCACCGCCGCTGCCGATTCGCCTGAGGCGGCTGCAGCGATGGCAGCATCGAGAGATCGAGGAACGGCGACGGCGGCTGCGCGTTGCTCGGGGGAGAGACGCACGTTCCGGCTGGACTTGGCGAGGCCATCGGGATCGCGCATGATCGGGTGCCCGACGACGTCGATGCCGAGGTTCAAGTCCGCAGCCATCTGGGTGATGATCCGGAGCTGCTGGTAGTCCTTCTGACCGAAGATGGCCACGTCGGGGCGCACTGCTCCGAACAACTTGGCGACGACGGTGACGACGCCTTCGAAATGCCCGGGCCGGTTCGGTCCCTCCATCACGTCGCCGAGTGCTCCCGGCACGACGCGAGTCTGGAAACCCACCGGGTACATCGCCGCGGCGGTGGGCGCGAAGACCGCTGCGACGCCCGCTCGCTCACACGCGTCGACGTCGGCGTCGATCGGACGCGGGTAGCCGTCGAAGTCGGCGGCCTCGTTGAACTGGAGCGGGTTGACGAAGATCGACACGACGACGTCGTCGGCTCGCCTCGCTGCGTCGGCGACCAGGGCCAGGTGCCCGTCGTGAAGCGCTCCCATCGTCGGCACGAAACCGATCCTGCGACCGTCGGCGCGTCGGGCAGCGGACCAGGCCAGCATGTCGGCGGGTGTCGCGAAGATCTCCATCGGCACGAAACGTAGTCAGCGCACTGCGGCGGGACACACATCGCGGTACGCCACGGCATCGCCGAGCGTGGTGGCGGCGAGGACCGCATGGGTGCACGCCGCAGCGAAGGTGTCGGCCGCAGCAGCGAGCAACAGGTTCAGCGCCTGGTGGCGCACGATGCCCGGCAGGTCGTGCCGTCCGGTGGCGAGGCCGAAGACGGTGTCGCCGTCGGTCATGGAGTGAGCAGGCCGAACGGCGCGAGCCATGCCGTCGTGCGCCACCGACGCCAGCTTCGAGGTCTCGGCCTTGTCGAGCCGCGCCGTCGTGGCGAGCACGCCGATGGTGGTGTTGAGATTGCTGAGACCTCCCGCACTCTTCCCCGCCATGGCATCGGCCAGGGCGCGTCGTTCGTCGGCGGTCGGGCGTTTCATGCGCAGGCCACTCGGCTCCCACGGTAGGCCCGAGGTCGGATCGATCACGGTGCCGTTCGGGTTGGCGACGACGAGAGCTCCGACGGTGACCTCGATGGCGGGTTCGTCAGCCGAACCGGGCACGACGACGACCGTCGATGCCGTGCCGACGCCACCCTGCAGCCCACCGGCTCGCGCTCCGGTGCCCGCACCGACCGAGCCCCAGCGAGTCTGCTTGCGCCGTGCGTTGCGTGCGGCCCTGTGGCCGAAGTCAGCGTCTGGACGATGCGACGGGTCACCGCCGCGCCCGAGGTCGAAGATCACCGCTGCGGGGACCACGGGGACGACCTGTGGTCCCCCTGCCGACGTCGTGCCGACGGGGAACCCGAGGCCCCGCTCCTCGAGCCACGCCATCAGTCCAGAGCTCGCAGCGAGCCCGAAGGCGCTGCCGCCGGTCAGACAGATGCCGTGGATCTCCTGGATCAGGTTCTGCGGGTCGATCGCATCGGTCTCGCGAGTGCCCGGCCCGCCACCGCGTACGTCGACTCCGGGAGTCGCTCCGCCCTCGGCGATGACGACGGTCGTGCCGGTCTGCCAACTGCGGCCCGTCCGCTGGTGGTGACCGACCGTGATGCCGTCGACGTCGGTGATCGACCCGAACGGGAGCCAGCCTGGGTCCGGGCCGCTCACAGCTCGACGTGCTCGCCGGCGAGCCACTGCTCGCGCAGCTTGTACTTCTGGATCTTGCCCGAGCCCGTGAAGGGGAACTCCTCGACCGCGAACCACTGGCGCGGGGTCTTCTGCGGTGCCAGGTGTTCGCGTAGATAGTCGAAGAGTGCAGCCTTGTCGACGGTGTGGCCGGGTGCCGGGCGAATGAACGCACCAACGGTCTCGCCCCACTTGTCGTCGGGCAGTCCGACGACCGCGACCTCGCCCACGTCCTCGCGGCGGAACAGCAACTCCTCGAGCTCCTTCGGATACACGTTCTCACCACCGCGGATGATCATGTCCTTCAGGCGACCCTCGACGGTGCAGTACCCGCGATCGTCCATGGAGGCGAGGTCACCGGTGTGCAACCAACCGTCCTTGTCGATTGCCTCGGCGGTCGCCTCCGGCATGTCGAAGTAGCCGTGCATCACGTGATACCCACGGGTCACGTACTCACCAACCGCCCCGATCGGCAGTGTCTCGCCACTCTCGGGATCGACGATCCGGACCTCCACGTTCGGCATCGGCGGACCGATCGTCGCCGACTTGTCCTCGATGGTGTCGATCGGCCGTGTCATCGATGCGACCGGCGAGCACTCGGTCTGGCCGAACACGATGGTGAACGGCGCACCCAACTGGTCCTCGAAGGTGCGCACGAGGTGCTCGGGCACGAGGGAGCCGCCGGAGCAGATCGCCTTGAGCGGGGTGAGGTCGGCCGAGGCGAAATCGGGGTGTTCGAGGATGGCGACCAGCATCGTGGGGACGCCGAGCATGGTGTTGGATCGATAGGTCTCGCTCAACTCGATGACGAGGCCGGGATCGAAGACCGGCACAAGGACCTGGGTGAGTTGCTTGGAGACACACCCCATCACGCCCATGACGCTGCCGCCGGTGTGGAAGAGCGGCATCGTCTGCACGTACACGTCGCGGTCACCGATGCCGAGACGATCGATGTAGTGGTGCCCGTTGTTCACGAGGCCACGGTGATGGAGCAGCGCCCCCTTGGGGAAACCCGTGGTTCCGGACGTGTACTGGAGCATGACCGCATCGGTCGGGTCGACCTTCGGCAGGTCGCCGGTGAAACTGTCGCCGCCGGCCAGGAAGTCGTCCCAGTCGTCGAAGCTGATGATCTCCTCGAGGTCGGGACAGTCGGCTTGTACCTCGCGAGCGGTGGCCAGCATCGGACTGCCTCGGTGTGACGACGTCACGAACAGCGCCCGCGACTTCGACTGGCTGAGCACGTACTCGAGTTCCTGGCGCTGGAAGGCCGGGTTGACGGTGACGATCACCATTCCGGCGAGGGCGCACCCGAATTCGAGCAGTTCCCACTCGGGAAGGTTGTGCGCCCAGACGGCGATGTGGTCGCCAGGAGCGAAGCGGGACAGCAGTGCTCGAGCAGTGCGCTCGGCGTCGGAAAGGAACTCGGCGTAGGTCCACTGCCGCCGGTCGGCCACGTCGAACCCGTCACCGAGTGGGAGGCCTTCGATCAGCGCGACCTGGTCCGGGGCCGCAGCTGCAGCCTCACGCAGCAGATCGCCGATGGTGATGTCGCGTACGGGTGGCACCGCCTGACCGGTGGCGTGTGAGACGGTGAGCGGTGTTTGACCCATGCCTGCACAGTACGCGTCGGGTCCCGGCCACACCTGACCGACATTCGGTATCGTCGCCCCGTGCTCGAACGTGACCCGGTGCCCGACACGCCGCGCCAGCGGTTGCTGACCGGTGCGAAGCGAGCAGCCGGCGATCTGGTCCACCTCGGGTGGGACGCCGTGCGCGAACTGGGAGCGATCGGGCCCGACACCCGGCGCGGGAAGCGGTTCGGACGCCTGGGCGCGAACAGCGTGATCTGCTTTCCGCCCAACACGATCTTCAACGAGCAGTACATCCACATCGGCTCCGGCACGTTGTTCGGCCCGCAGGTCACCCTGTCGGCCGGCATGGTTCCCGGCCAGGCCATGATCACCGACCCGGTGATCTCCGTGGGTGACCGCTGCCTGATCGGCAAGGGGAGTGGCATCGTCGGCCATCTCGAGATCACGATCGGTGACGACGTCTGGACCGGCCACCACGTCTACATCACCGACCAGAACCACGGCTACGAGAACCTGGATCTCCCGATCTCACAGCAGGTCATGCCAGAACGCCCGGTCGTGATCGGCGACGGCTCCTGGCTCGGGCACGGCACCGTCGTGCTGCCGGGTTCGACGATCGGTCGCCACGTCGTCGTCGGAGCGAACAGCGTGGTGACGGGAAACCTGCCCGACAACTGTGTGGCGGCCGGAGTACCCGCGAAGGTCATCCGACAGCTCTGACCGGACGAGCCGGCAACGCCGTCTCAGAGGACGCCGGCGATGGGCGGTGCGCAGCTCGTCATCTGATTGTCGATCGTGAACTTCTCGATGCGTTCGGTGATCGGCACGTTGCTCACGCCGGACTCCGTGAACGGCACGTTGTTGCCGGCCCGGAGCCGTTCGGCGTAGTTGTACCGGTCCTGGAGGAGCGTCCGGTAGTCGCTGATCCAGTCGGGCACGATCGCCATGCCCTTCGGATCCGTCGGCGGCGTCGCCATCAGATCGTCGAGCATCTGGGACAGCAAGTCGGTCGACTGGACCACGAGATCGGCGCGAACACCGAGATCGGGGTCAGCAAGCGTCTCGAGCCGTTTCAGTTCGGCCTTGACGGGCACGCAGATCGTCTCGGCACGCTCCGCCCAGGCACGATCCTCGATCCTGTTCACCGAGTCCTTCGACGAGAAGAACAGTGCCCACGTCCAGAATGCGACGAACAGCACGGCGCCGATCGGGAACAGTACCTTGAACGGTGTGATCCCCGCTTTGCGTTCGGTGCGGCGAAAGTGACCGTACTCGTCGAAACGCGGATCTGCCTGGTCGTCGTGTGTCACCACAATTGCTGACGCTATGGCGTCGAGACGCTGGTAGAAACGCGACGTGCCCGACGTGACTCCATCCATCAACGCGTCCTTGACGGGCACTTCGCGAGCAAAACGCAACTGGCAGCTGATCCGCTCGATGCTGTCGCTGCACCCCAAGCCGTTCGTGATCGCCTTCTCGGGTGCCGCCGTGTTCGCTCTCGCGACCGTTGCGTCGAGCTTCGCGATCCGGTGGGTGATCGACAACGTGATCGTCGTGCGTTTCGAAGAGGGCGAGGTGGCCACATCTGCGGTCGTCACCGGGTTCTCCCTCATCATCGGCATCGGCCTGATTCGTGCGGTCGGGGTCGTGTTCCGGCGTGCCTTCGCCTCGATCGGCATGTGGCGCGTCGCCCAGACCTACACCAACCAGGTCCTCGACAAGCTGGTGACGCAGCCGCTCGGGTGGCACCGACGTCACGCCGACGGTGACCTGGTGGCGCGGGCCGGCGTCGACACGGAGGCCACGGTCAGCGTCATCGCACCGATCCCGTTCGCATCGAGCACCGTCGTCATGATCTTCGTCTCGACGATCTGGCTCTTCCTGATCGACATCCCGATCGGCATCGTGGCGATCGTCGTCTTCCCGATGCTCGTCATCACGAACGTCGTCTACGAGCGAGCCGTCGCGGTCCACTTCACCGTTGCCCAGGGACGGCTCGGCGAATTCTCCGCCGGCGTCCACGAGAGCTTCGAGGGGATCCAGCTGATCAAGGCCTACGGCGCCGAACAGCGCGAGACCGAGCGGTTGTCCGCACTGGCCGGCGAGATCCTCATCCCGCGGGTCACGGCGATTCGGATGCGCAGCTGGTTCGAAGCACTCCTCGACCTCATTCCGACGCTGACGAACATCGCCCTCGTCGTGATCGGAGCGATTCGGGTGCGGTCGGGCGACGTGACGATCGGGGAGTTCTCCGGTGTCATCTTCCTGTTCACCCTCCTCGTCCTACCGTTGCGGCTCATCGGCTATGCACTGTCGGAGCTGCCCCGTTCGATGGCCGCCTGGCAGCGCATCCAAGCCGTTGTGACCGAACCCGTCGAACCCGACCCGGAGCGGGGGATCGTGGTCGCCGACGACGGTATCGGCGTGGCGTTCGACGACGTGGTGTTCCGGCATGCGGACGCGGAGTCCGATGCGCTGCACTCGGTCACGATGACCTTGCCGGCCGGATCGATCACCGCGCTGGTCGGGCCGACCGGGTCCGGCAAGACGACGCTCGCCGACCTCGCCGCCGGTCTCGTGGCACCGACGTCGGGAACCATCGCGATCACGCCGGGTGCCCGATCGATCGTGTTCCAGGAAGCGTTCCTGCTCGCCGGCACCGTGCGCGACAACGTCGAGTTCGGGACAGCGATGACCGACGACGACATCTGGGAAGCCCTCCGGATCGCGGCAGCTGACGACTTCGTGCGGAGCCTGCCGAATCAACTGGAGACCGTTGTCGGTGAACGAGGGGTGAGCCTCAGCGGCGGACAGCGACAGCGAGTCGCCCTCGCTCGAGCGCTGGTCCGTCGTCCGGCACTGCTCATCTTGGATGACACCACCTCGGCACTGGATCCGGCGACCGAGGCGACCGTGCTCACCAACATGCGAACGACACTCGGCGCGACCACCGTGCTGCTCATCGCCTCACGACCCTCGACGATCGCGCTCGCCGACGACGTGATCTTTCTGTCGGCGGGGTCGGTGACCGGACACGGAACTCACGACGACCTGCTCGCCAACCTCGGCGAATACCGGGAACTGGTCGAAGCGTTCGAGGCCGATCGACAGGATGCCCGATGACCGACACGACGAGTCGTCCCGGCGGAGCGTTCGGTACCGGCAACACCGATCCGGCGCTGACCACGATCCGGCGTGGGCTCGAAGTTGCTCCGGTGCTGCGTGAGGGCCTCGGGCTGACCTTCGCGCTCGCGGCCGTCGGATCTGCGGGGCGGATCGTCGTGCCGGTGCTGATCCAGCAGGCCATCGACAACGGAATCGTCGGGCGCGACGACGTTCGTGTCGGATACGTCGTGCAACTGGCGTTGGTCGCCGTGGTCGCCGTGACCGTGGCAGCGCTTGCGTTGCGTCAGGCGCAGGTTCGCCTGGGTGAGCGCAGCGAACAGGCGCTCTATGACCTCCGGTCCAAGCTGATCGGCCACATCAACCACCTGAGCCTGGCCGACCACAACGAGGAGCGCCGCGGCGGACTGGTCGCTCGCGTCACGTCCGACATCGAGACGCTTGCCCAGTTCTTCCAGTGGGGCGGGATGTCGTGGATGCGGAGTTCGACCCTGATGATCATCGTCGCCGTCGCAATGCTCGCCTACGACTGGATGCTCGCATCGATCGCCTTTGCGATCTCGCTCCCGTTGGCGTTCGTGCTGCGTACCGTGCAGAAGCGCCTGGTCATGGCGCACGGCCAGGCACGCGAGAGCAACGGCGTCATGCTCGGTGCCATCGCCGAAGTCGTGTCCGGTGCGCCCGCCATCCGTGCATACGGAGCCGGACCCATGCTCGCCGAGATCGTCGAGGAGACGACCGAGCGCAGGGCTCGGGACCAGATCAAGGCCGCTCTCTACGGTGCCTTTCTCTTCCCGTCGGGAGAGATCTTCGCGGTGTTCACCGTGTCGGCCGTGATCGGGGCCGGAATCTGGCGCGGGCCGGGCGAGGGGCTCACTGCCGGTGCTCTGGTCAGCTTCGTCTTCCTCACGTATCGCTTCCTCGAGCCGATCGCCGAGTTCACCGAGATCATCGACCAGACCCAGACCGCTGTCGCCGGGCTGCACCGGGTCCTCTCGGTCCTCGACCTCCCGATCACACCGACCGAATCCGACGAGCCGATCGCGCTGCCGCCAGGTCGACTCGACATCGCACTCGACGGCATCGACTTCGCCTATCCGGTCCGTGCCGACGAACAGGGTGCGGCCGATCCAGGCGGCGTGCTGGTGCTCGAGGGCATCTCGATCGCCATTCCTGCGGGCCAGCAGGTCGCGATGGTCGGGTCGACCGGGTCGGGCAAGACGACACTCGGCCGACTCGTGGCGCGCTTCGCCGACCCGACCGCAGGGTCGATCAGCCTCGGTGGTGTCCCGCTCACCGATGTCGCGCGTGCCGACCTGCGGGCGCGTCTGGTCGTCGTCTCCCAGGAACCGTTCCTGTTCGACGACTCGATTGAGCGCAACGTGGCCTTCGCCCGCGAGGGTGCGACCCGAAGCGACGTCGAGAAGATCGTCGCCGACCTCGACGTCGGCGACTGGGTGGAGACACTCAGCGACGGTCTCGACACACGCGTCGGCGAACGCGGCAGTCAGCTCAGCGCCGGCGAGCGGCAACTCGTCGCATTGCTGCGCGCCGGGCTCGCTGACCCGGACGTGCTGATTCTCGACGAGGCGACATCGAGTGTCGATGCGCTCACCGAGGTCCGGATCTCCAGGGCGCTCGATGTGCTCGCATCGAGCCGGACGACGATCGCGATCGCACACCGGCTGTCCACGGCGGCACGCGCCGATCGCGTGCTGGTCCTCGCTGATGGCATTCTCGTCGAGGATGGGCATCACGACGAGTTGATCGCCGGCGACGGGGTGTACGCAGGGCTGTACGACGCGTGGGTGTCGGCAACGACCGTCGGCGGCTGAATCAGGTGCCGGGGTCGGCGCCGTAGGGCAGCGGCCCGCGGACCGCACCGACGATGCAATCGAGTTCGAGTTCGCCGATCTGCCGGGACGCCTCGAACTCGGCGGATGCCCCCGAATCGAGTTCGTCGAGTTGCACGGTGGCCTGCTGGCGGGCGTTGTCTGTGCCCGGACGGACGAAGTACACCCGCACGGTGAACGTGGCGGCATCGTCGCTCGTGTTGGTGATCGTGCCCGTTGCGGTCAGTTCGCCGTCGTCGAGGACGCACGAGGTGATCGACGCGTCGTGATCCGCAGGGTTCTCGAAGCGTTCGACGGCGCGCAGAAGTGACACCGAGAAGGCGACACCGCCAACACACACGAGGAGACCGACGGCGCCGGTGATGATTCCAGCGAGCGCAAATCCGGCTCCTTCGCCCTGGCCGGAAGCGGCGCGCTTGCGTCCCTTCACGCCGAGGGTGATGGCGAGCGTGGCGCCGATCACGCCGAGGACCACGATGAAGGGCATCCAGCCGATACAGATCGCGATGATGCCCAACACCATCGACGCCGTCGCCGTCGAGTTCTTCTGCTGTCCGTTCGCTGTGGCGCCACCTGTCCTGGTGCCGGCAGGCGGTCGTGTCGGTCCGGAGGATGGCGATCGCGGCATTCCAGGTGGAGCCGGCCGATTTCCGAGCGGATCGACGAACCGCTCGCCTGCTGTCGAGACGTCAGCGGTCCATGCGTGGCCGTTGTGATATCGCAGCTCGAAGCGTGCCCTCGGGTCCGGATGCCAGCCCGGTGTCGTGCCAGTGTCCACCATCCGGGCGCAACCTAGCGCCCAGCAGGACCTTCGCAGATAGGTTGCGCCGACATGGAGATCGTTCTCATCCGTCATGGCCAACCCGAATGGATGCGTGACGACCTCAACGTCGAGAATCCGCCACTCACCGACCTCGGCCACCACCAGGCCCGTCGCATGGCCGAGGTGCTCGCGACCGAGACCTTCGACGAGGTCCTGGTCTCACCATTGCAGCGAGCCCGCCAGACCGCCGAGCCGCTGTATTCGGTGCTCGGGCGCGAGGAGACCATCGAGCCGTGGCTCCAGGAGATCGGCGATCCGAACTGGCACGGAACGCCCTACTCGCGCGCCCAGGAGGCGTACCGTGAACTGCTCGCCCGACCGTCGCTGGAACGTTGGAGCGGCCTCGAGGGTGGCGAGTCGGTACGTGAGTTCGCCGACCGGATCATGGGCGGCGTGAACGGCTTCATGGCAACACGCGGCGGGGTCCGTACGGATGGCGAACTGCCGGTCTGGCAGCTGGCCAAGCCTGATCAACGGATTGCCATCATCGCCCACGCAGGCACCAACTCGATGACGATCGGGCATCTGCTCGGCGTCGAACCGGTGCCGTGGCAGTGGGAGCGGTTCCAGCTCAACCACACCTCGATCACTCGCCTCGAGACGTTCGAACTCGGTGACGGCCACGCCTTCGGCCTGAGCACCTTGGGGAATTCTGAACACCTTGCCCTCGACGACCGGACACGCTGACCGGCCACGATTCTTCGACGCTCGAAAACTAGGGTCACGAGATGAGCGACCCCGCACTGATCGAGACCGACCCCGACAAGCTGAAGATGTTCGGCTTCAACGTCTTCACCCAACTCAGTGGTGCCGTCACGGCCGGCATGATCCACCTGGGCGACCGGCTCGGCCTCTTCACGGCGCTGGCCGAGGCCGGTGAACCGATCACGACCTCCGAACTCGCTGATCGGCTCGGACTGTCCGAGCGGTGGGTGCGCGAATGGGCGTACAACCAGGCCGCGGCCCGTTTGCTGGAGGTCGACGACAGCGACGGGCCCGGCAGCGAACGGTTCGGACTGTCACCCGAGGGCGTGGCGGTCCTGGCGTCTCCCGATCACCCGGCGTCGGGAATGGGCATGTTCCATCGCTTCCCGCAGACGATGGCCGCACTCGAGGTGATGCCCGAGAGCTTCCGGACCGGGATGGGCCATGACTACGACAGCCACGGCTTCGAGGGCGCCGTCGGCATCGAACGGAGCTTCGAGCCGTGGAACCAGGCCCACCTGATCCCGACGGTGCTCCCGCAGCTCGGAGACACCGTCGAGCGGCTCGACACCGGGATCAGGGTGGCCGACATCGGCTGCGGCGCCGGGGGAGCCGTGCTGCTGATGGCGGCGGCCTACCCGAATTCGACCTTCGTCGGCTACGACATCAGCCGACACGCGCTCGACCGCGCCGAAGAGCGGCGAATCGAGGCGGGGCTCACCAATGCCCGTTTCGTCGATCCGCGCGAAGATCCGCTGCCGACGGACGGCTCGGTTGATCTGATCACCACGTTCGACTGCATCCACGACATGGCACATCCGACGCAGGTCATCGCATCGATTCGAGAGGCACTCGCCGACGACGGCTCGTGGCTGTTGGTGGACATCAAGAGTCGCGACACGTTCACGGACAACGTCGAGCAGAACCCGATGGCTGCACTGCTGTACGGCATCAGCGTCTTGTCGTGCATGTCCTCGGCGCTGTCTGAACCAGAGGGTGAGGGTCTCGGCACGCTCGGCCTGTCGGCAGCAAAGGCCGAGAAGATGGCCAATGCAGCCGGATTCAGCCGATTCCGAACACTCGAGGTGAAGCACAACCTGAATGCCTTCTACGAGGTGCGTCCGTGAGTTCCAGAACAGCGAGTGAGCCGACCCGTCTGAGCAAGCTCTCACGGTCGATCGCTGGCAAGGTCGCCATCGTCACCGGTGCGGCCAGCGGGATGGGCCGTGCCACCGCACACCTGTTCGCCGACGAGGGAGCGTTTGTCGTCGTCGCCGATCTGGGCGCTGATCGAGTGGCCGCCGTCGTGGATGAGATCACTGCGGTACACGGCCGGGAGCAGGTGTTCGGCATCGAGTGCGACGTTGCCGATCAGGACGGCTTGAGGGTGCTGATGGCGTCGACGGTCGGGCGATTCGGCCGCCTGGACATCGTCGTGAACAATGCCGGAGTCTCGATGATCACTTCAGCCTTTCAACCCGACGACGAGTTCGAGTCCAACTGGGCCCACACCCTCGAGGTCAACCTGACGGCTCATGCGCGATTGATCCGGTTGGCGACGCCGCACCTGATCGAGTCGGGAGGAGGTCGCGTCGTGAACATCGCCTCGACCGAGGCGATCGTCACGACCGCCGGCCTCGCTGCCTACGCTGCCAGCAAGGCCGGGGTGGTCGGCCTGACGAGGAGCTTCGCGGTGGAACTGGGGCGACACGGAGTCACCGTGAACTGCATCTGTCCGGGACCGATCGACACCGGCATGACCGCTGGTATCGACGCCGACGCGAAGGCGACCTACGCGCGACGAAGGGTTCCACTGCGCAGGTACGGCAAGCCCGAAGAGGTCGCCCAGATGACCCTCAACCTGTGTCTGCCGGCATCGAGCTTCGTGAACGGCACCGCGATCCCCGTCGACGGTGGGATGAGCATCAGGCACACATAGCGCGTCGACACGTCACGACACGTCACGACACGTCACGACACGTCAGCCGGCCCAGCCGTCGTTGAGTCCGGTCAGGCCGGTCGGGTCATGACGACCGATCGCCAACTGTTCGAGGACGCCGAGCCCGCGATGCTCACCGAGTCCGCCACCAGTCGTCGTGGCCCGCACGATCGACTGCACATGGATGTGGTGGAACGCGTTCGGATCATCGACCGGCAGCCGCCAACGGTCGCCGCCGACGACCAGTTCGCCCTTCCACGCACCGTGGCGCCAGTCGGGGTGTCCGTAGCCGATGCCGAGCATGTGGAAGTCGAAGAGCGGTTCCAGGCGGATCGTGGACGGCTCGCCGGCCCACGGAACGAAGTCGATCTCGAACCACTCGGCGCGCCGGGTACCGGGCTGCCAGCCGACGCGGTAGTCGACGGATCGCATCGCCTCGGCGGGTTCGGCAACGGTGGCGGTGTTGGCGCGAGCGACGTAGCCGGTCTCGTGCCATCGCTTGCCGTCGAAGAGTTCATTGACGTCGAAATGCGTCGAGAAGGTCTCGAAGTTGAGTGGTGCCCACAACCAGTAGAACTGCGGGTCGGCCACCGGGGCGCCCGTCGCTGCAGGCTCGCCGACCGGACGGACTCCCCAGGACCGGTCGCGGCTGCCGACGGTCTCGCCCGGGTCGAGGTCGATCACGTCGCCGTCGATCTCGATCCAGCCCTCCCAGTCGCCGAACTGGGTCATGCGCGTCGAGTCCATCAGGACGCGCTGTCCGATCTGGTTGAAGAAGTGTGGCTCCTGGATCGGCGCAGATCGGCGCACGAACGTGAGGTCGGCGCGCAGACCGTGTTCGGGGGCGTCGACGGCGATACGGAGGGCATTGAGCGGCTCGATGACGTCGATCTCGATCGGTCCGACGACGTTCGCTTCGGCTCGATCCAGCGGTGCCCGGCGTGACGCATGGACGTTGATCTGCTCGGCGTCCACGGTCTGGCCGTCGACGACGACACTGAAGTGGGCATCGGCGACATGGCGATTCGGGTACAGCCCCATGGCCAGTGCGAAGAACAGGCGAGTGTCGCGGGTGTAGCCGTTGAAGAAGTAGCGGTCGTAGTGGTTCAGGTCGGTTCCAGCGGTCTGGGAGACCGGGTGTGACGTCTGATGGATGGGAAAGTCGTCGAACGAACTCAGCACTCGGCTGACGCTAGTCGTAGCCTTGGGTTGCATGTCAGAGGGACGCTCACCGGCACAGTCTGCAGGGTGGTTGCGCAGCCTTCGGCGCTACCGGCAACTGGCGATCGCGACGACCGTCGGGATCTGTGTTCTCGTGGTCGCCGGGGGAGTGGTTCGGCTCAGCGGCAGCGGACTCGGGTGCGACGATTGGCCGAACTGCAACCAGGAACGATTCATCGACGTGTCGTCGGGTCACACGGCGATCGAGCAGCTGAACCGGCTCCTGAGCGGCGTGATCGGGTTGCCGACGTTGCTGCTCGTCGTCGCTGCGTTCCGGCATCGAGACAGCAGCGGGCAGCGTCGACTCGGGCTGCGCTGGCCGGCGATCGGGGTCCTGGTGTCGGTGTTGGCCAACGGTGTCGTCGGTGGCATTGCGGTCCGCGGCGATCTGCATCCGGCGCTGATCCAATCCCACTTCCTCCTGGCGATGGTCTCGATCTCGTTCGGGATGATCGCCATCCACCGTTCAGCGGAACAGCCGTTGCGTCGACCGGACTCGGCGACGGGTGAGGGTGAACTGCGCAATCGGATGGCGGTGGCGGTGGCGGTGCTCACCGCAGCGGCATTGGCGACCGGAACCGTGGTCACGGGCGCGGGTCCGCATGCCGGCGATGAGGAGGCCCGTCGGTTCGGATTCGACATCTCCACGGTCGCTCGGATCCACAGCGTCACCGTGCTCGTCACGCTTGCGGTGGCGATCGGTCTCGCCTGGCGTCTTCGGTCGGGCGGACCCTCCGCAGTCGTCTCGACACTGTCCGCGTGGATCTTCGTCGGGTTGCTCCAGGGCCTCGTCGGCTACACGCAGTACTTCAACGGTGTGCCCGAACTCCTGGTCGGTGTGCACATCGCCTTGGCCACTGGGTTGTGGGTGCTCACGATGCGGCTGGCGATACTCGCCCGAAACACCGTGTTCGCAGAACATGCACACGAAGTTGCGCGGGCACCTCTCCAAAACGCCTAGAGTACCGCTCCGTGTTGCACAGGTCTCAGGGGGGACCGCCACAGAGGCGGGACATCTCCACATCTTTCCAGCGATCCGGTCCTCCGTTCAGCGGACGTTCCTGGTCGACCGTCCTGCTGTCGCTCGTGGCGGCGCTGATGGCCGTACTCGCCATCGGCGGTCCCGCTCTGGCGCAGGATGCCGACGGTGAAACCGTGGGTGGAACGATGCGTGCCAAGGACGACGCCGGCGAAACCGTCTTCGTCGAGGGCGTCGAGTTCACGGTCTTCGATACCGACGGCAACGCAGTCGGTACTGCGGCCACCGATGCCGAGGGCGTCTGGGTCGTGGAGCTTCCCGGTCCCGGCGTCTACTCTGTCGAAGTCAACGTCGACACCTTGCAGGGCTTCGAGTTGCGCAACCCGGACAACAACCCGCTGACCGGCGTCGAGGTGCAGACCGCCACGCAGAAGAACACGCTGTTCCCCCTCGGTGAACGAGTCACCGCCGAGTCGAACAGCATTCAGGCGGTGCAGCTCTTCGTCGACGGCATCAAGCTCGGCATGATCATCGCCATGTGTGCCATCGGCCTGTCGCTGATCTACGGCACCACGGGCCTGACCAACTTCGCCCACGGCGAGATGGTCACCCTCGGCGCGATGATCGGCTACGTCTTCCACGTCACCTGGCAGTTCGACTTCCTCGGCAGCTGGATGACGTCGCTGCTGTTCGCCGGTCTCCTCGCCACCATCATCACCGGAGCCGTTGGCGGCCTCTTCAACGAACTGGTCTGGAAGCGACTCCGAAACCGAGGAGCGAGCCTGATCTCGGCACTCGTCGTCTCGATCGGTCTGTCGATCTTCTTCCGCTACGTCTTCCTCTATCAGTTCGGCGGTCGCGCCGGCTTCTACCGTGACTTCCGCATTGGCAATCAGGTCGAGTTCTTCGGACTGTTCACGATGCTCAAGAAGGACATCTTCATCGTCATCTTCGGCGCGCTGATCCTCGTCGGTGTCGCCACGGCGCTGCGCAAGACCCGAGTCGGCAAGGCGATGCGAGCCGTCGCTGACAACCGCGACCTCGCCGAATCGTCCGGTATCGACGTCGAGCAGGTCATCAAGTACGTGTGGATCGTCGGCAGTGCGTTGGCCGGCCTCGGCGGTGTGCTCTTCGGTCTCACCGAGAACGTCAACTGGGAGATGGGCTTCCGTCTGCTGCTCCTCATGTTCGCAGGCGTCACGCTCGGCGGACTCGGTACCGCCTACGGCGCGCTGCTCGGCAGCCTCATCGCCGGCGTGTTCATCCAGATGTCGACGCTGATCATTCCTGGCGACATGAAGAACATCGGCGCCCTCCTGGCGTTGATCATCATCCTCCTGGTGCGCCCGCAGGGCTTGTTGGGTCGAGCGGAACGGATCGGATAGGGGATCATCATGGATTGGGGATCAATCATCGAGAGCCTCTTCAGAGGGCTCATCGGCGAAAGCTTCATCGTCTTCGCTCTGGCCGCCATCGGCCTCAACGTGCACTTCGGTTTCACCGGGCTGCTCAACTTCGGTCAGGCGGTGTTCATGGCCGCCGGTGCCTACGGCCTCGCCATGATCGTCGCGACCATCGGGCCGGCTGCCAACCGCAACTTCGGATGGGACCTGAGCGAGAGCACACTGTTCTGGCTCGGCATCTTCGTCGGCGTGATCGTCTTCCCGGTGATCTTCGCCCTCGTGATGGGTATTCCGACGCTCCGCCTGCGAGCCGACTACCTGGCCATCGTCACCATCGCCGTGGCCGAGATCTTCCGCATCGTGGTCCGGTCACCCACACCCGGCATCAAGAAGTGGACGAACTCTTCGGATGGTTTGACCGGGTTCTCGGGCACGTTCTACGACATGAGTCCGTTCGGTACGCAGGATCGATACCTGTTCAACCTGTTCACCGGTAACCAGATGTTCCTGGTCATCGTCGGCTGGGTCGTGTTGGCCATCGGTGCAGCGATCTGCTGGCTGCTGATTCGGAGCCCGTGGGGCCGTGTCCTGAAGGCAATTCGTGAAGACGAAGACGCTGCACGCAGCCTCGGCAAGAACGCGTATTCGTACAAGATGCAGGCGCTGATCATCGGCGGCATCTTCGGTGCCGTCGGCGGCATGATCCGAGCCATCGGCTTCTCGGTGGCGCAGCCCGACAACTTCATCACCGACGTGACCTTCTTCGTGTGGGTGGCGCTGATCCTCGGCGGAGCCGGCAAGGTGCTGGCACCGATCGTCGGTGCAGCACTGTTCTACGCCGTCCTCAACTCCTCGGACACGTTCCTGCGAGAAGCAGTGGCGTCCGACATCATTCCGACCTCGCTGATGACCGGCACCCAGGTCGGCCAGGTGCGATTCATGATCATGGGCCTTGGCCTGGCGTTGCTCGCAGCGTTCCGCCCGCAAGGCATCTTCGGTAACAAGGAAGAGATGGCTCTCGATGACCGGTGACCAGTTCGACAAGGACTTCAGGGACGATCTGATCCCCGATGCGGGGCCCGTCACCGGTGCGCCAGGGGAGGGTTCCGACATGAGTGTCGCGATCTCGGAGAAGATCGCTCACGTCGACTCTGTCGCCGCCCGTGCAGCCCTGGCCGACGTGCCGTGGGAACCGGGAGCGAAGAAGCCTGACCCGATCCTGGTCGCCGACAATGTGGTGCGGCGCTTCGGCGGTCTCACCGCGGTCGATGTGGAGCACGTCGAGGTGCAACGAGGTGTGATCACTGCGCTCATCGGGCCGAATGGTGCGGGTAAGACGACGCTGTTCAACCTGTTGACCAACTTCGACACGCCGGACGGTGGCACCCGAGTCTTCGACGGCGAGAACATCGACAAGGTGCCCGCTCACAAGATCGCCAACTACGGCATGGTGCGCACGTTCCAGCTGACCAAGGCGCTGTCGAAGATGACCGTCATCGAGAACATGAAGCTCGGCGCGACTGGCCAGAAGGGCGAGTCGCTGTGGCGATCGGTGCTGCCGTTCACGTGGCGCGCGCAGGAGAAGGCGATCGAAGTCCGCGCCGACGCCCTGCTCGACCGCTTCAAGTTGACACACATGCGTGACGAATTCGCCGGGACGATGTCGGGCGGTCAGCGCAAGTTGCTCGAAATGGCCCGTGCCCTGATGGTCGAGCCGTCGATGGTCATGTTGGATGAGCCGATGGCGGGCGTGAATCCGGCGCTGACGCAATCGTTGCTCGGTCACGTGACCGGCTTGCGCGACGCAGGCATGACCGTGCTGTTCGTGGAGCACGACATGGACATGGTGCAGGAGATCTCCGACTGGGTGATCGTGATGGCCGAGGGCCGGATCATCGCCGAGGGCCCGCCGGCCTCGATCGGCCAGAACCAAGCAGTGGTCGACGCATACCTGGGCTCGAACCATGACTCTGCACTCGATCTCGACACTGAACTGTGAGCTCTGACGATGTCTGACACCTCCTCCACTCCTGCCGGCTCCGCCGGTGCCACGAAGCCCGAGCCGCTGCTCGTCGCCGACAATCTGACTGCCGGTTACATCCCGGGCGTCAACATTCTGAACGACTGCTCCCTCGAACTCGCCGAGGGCGAGTTGGTCGGCATCATCGGTCCGAACGGCGCCGGCAAGTCGACGCTCGTCAAGTCGATGTTCGGCCTCGTCAACATTCGCGAGGGTCAAGTGCGTCATCGCGGTGAAGAGATCACGAACCTGAAGGCGAACAAGCTCGTGAGCCGCGGCATCGGCTACGTCCCACAGAACAACAACGTGTTCCCGGCGCTCACGGTCACCGAGAATCTGGAGATGGGAACGTTCTTGAATCCGCCGCTCTACAAGGAGCGTGTGAACGTGATCGGCGACATGTTCCCCCGCCTGATGGAGCGCGCCGATCAGCGCGCTGGTTCGCTCTCCGGTGGCGAACGGCAGATGCTCGCCATGGGTCGTGCGTTGATGATGGACCCGTCGGTGCTCCTGCTCGACGAGCCGTCTGCAGGTCTCTCGCCGGCACTGCAGGACGAGGTGTTCATTCGCTGCCACCAGATCAACAAGGCCGGGGTGTCGATCGTGATGGTCGAGCAGAACGCAAGCCGCTGTCTGCAGATCTGCGACCGGGGCTACGTGCTGGATCAGGGCTCGAACGCCTACACCGGCACCGGCAAAGAGCTCCTCACCGACCCGAAGGTCATCGAGCTCTACTTGGGCACCCTGGTCAAAGACCACCAAGACGATTGATCGTCCTCGTTTGATCCTGGCGACCGGAGTACTCGTCGCCGCTGGCGGTGTCATGGTCCTCGACTGGTGGGCAGTGGGCACCGGTCGCCGCCGTGCGGAGATCGTGTTGAAGCCGCTGACCATGTCGGCGCTGGTCGTCCTGGCCCTCGTGGCCGGGTCGGCAGAACCGTGGACACGCGGCCTGGTCGTCGTCGGCGCCGTCTTCGGCCTGCTCGGTGACATTGCGCTGCTCAACGCGGGTCAACGCTGGTTCCTGCGTGGTCTCGTGGCGTTCGCTGTGGGGCACCTGCTGTATGGAGCGGCCGCGGTCAGCTCGGGCCTCTCGACAACAGCGTGGTGGGGGCTGCTGTTCGTCGTGGTGTTGTTTGCCTGGCGATTCATCCCGCGTGTCGTACCGGGTGCGCGCGCTGCCGGAGGAGCGGCGATGATGTGGGCGGTCGTCGCTTATGCGTTCATCATCGCGATCATGGTCGTGAGTGCGTTCGGTACGAATCGATGGGCTGCGGCGATCGGCGCCGCACTCTTCGCCGGCAGTGACTGGGTGCTCGGCCAACGCACCTTCGTCGGCCCCGACGAGTTCCCGCGACTTGCGGTGATGGTGCCGTATCACGTCGGCCAGACGCTGCTGATCGTCGGGCTGCTGCAGGCCAGCTGACTCAGAGTCCGGTCACAACATTCGCTCACCCAGCGATCAGGCAGCGGCAGGCATGGCAGGCACAGGCCGAAAACAGGAGAAGCCCGGGACCGAAGTCCCGGGCTTCTTCAGTTGTTGATCAGAAGATCAGCAGAAGTCTGAGTTGATCAGACCTCGACCGAACCCTGGACCGAACCGACGACCTGGAGGGCGCCGTCAGCATCGAATTCCATGGTGAGGATGGAAGCCTGTGTGGGCTCGCCTTCGTCACGGAATTCGAGCGGGCCGGAGACACCGTCGTAGTCGAAGTCAGTGCCGGCCTCGGCGAGTGCGAGGCAATCGGCGTAGGTGGTGCACTTCTCGCCGCCACGGGTGACGTCGTTGATGGCTGCTGCCACGGCGACACCGTCATCGGAACCGGCAACGGTGGCTGCCAGCGCCATGATGATCACTGCGTCGTAGGACTCTGCGGAGTACGAGTAGTCAACGAGTGACGGATCGACGCCGAGGAGCTTCTCCTGGAAGTCAGCGAGTTCGCCGGCAACGTCCACGCCCGGGAGCGTGCCGCGCATACCAGCGATGACCGACGGGTCGTCGAATGCTTCGGCGAGGGCGTTGCCCATGTTGCCGTCGGTGCCGTAGACGAGCTTGTCAGCCGGTCCGGCGCCGTTCTCGATGAGACCCGTGAGGATCTTCGAGGTCTCGTCGAAGCCGATGATGACGATGGCATCCGAGCCAGCGTCGACAGCCTTGCCGACCACGTCGTCGAAGTTCTCAGCCTTCGGGTCGTAGATCTCGGCGAGGTCGACCACGCCACCCTGTGCCTCGAACGGGCCCTGGGTGAACTCGAGCAGGCCGGTGCCGTAGGCATCGTTCAGCACGAGGAACGTTGCCGAAGCAGCGCCGTCAGCGATCATGATGTCAGCGAGAGCTGCACCCTGGATGACGTCGGACGGAGCGCTACGGAAGTAGAGACCGTTGTCGTCGTAGTCGGTGAAAGTCGGCGAGGTGTTCGCAGGGCTGAAGTGGATCTTGCCGGCCTGCGTGATCTTGTCGATCACGGTCAGCGACACACCGGAGCTTGCTGCACCGATGAAGCCGTCGACGTCTTCCGCCAGGAGGCGGTCGACCGTGGCGTTGGCCACTTCACCGTTGTCGCCCGAGTCGCCCGGGAG
>RCMY010000111.1_pt1 | contig 74426 bp, 68 predicted proteins | sample 2041341 | NCBI WGS metagenome assembly RCMY01 (sample SAMN09708234, study PRJNA481090) | Marine sediment metagenome, whole genome shotgun sequencing project. | reverse complement strand
GTCGATCGAAGCCTCCTTCGCACTCACCGGGCCGGCCCCACGCAGGGTCATGCAACAGTTCTTCTGCGATGCGTCATGGCGAACCCTCACCACCACCGGCGGTTCGATCGTTCTCGACTACACCCACGCCAAACCCGAGATCAACCGGTCCCAACGCCGTGCAGTCCAACGACGCGATCGACACTGCCAATTCTCTGGGTGTGACCGGCACTGGGGAGAGTCGTGAGCGCAAGCGAGCGACTCTGAGCAACCCGCAGGGTTGCCGATGGTTGTGACGTCCACCATCTCCGAGCCAAAGAGGACGGCGGCTGGGATTTGTTCGACAACCTCGTCCTGTTGTGCCGAAGACACCACACCATGGTCCATCAGCAGGGCTGGCAGCTGTGGCGCGACACCGACGGCCGAATACAAACCGCCGCCCCCTGAGCCTCGGGGGTGGCGGAACCCGGAACCCGGCAATGATCCTCGCCCGAGTCGCCGCCGCGCCTCTCAGCGGACACACTGGCCGAGTGCCAGCTCCGGACGGATTCGCGTGGACGCAACGAAAGAACGGCGACGTCGTCATCACCCACCATGGCCAACGCGCCGCAACGCTTCGCGGCGTCCGCGCTCGCGAGTTCGTCGATGACGTCGGCGACAGCTCGGACCAAGAACTGATGGCGCGACTCACCGGCAACTACAAGCACGGCAACGAGCGTCAAGGTCGAGATCACCCTCGGAACGCCGGTAAAGATTGAACGATCAGAGGCGACGAGTCCGAAAGCGCCGATTGATCCGGTGATTTGGTACGGATTCAGATTGCCGCTTGACTCTCCCCTATGGGGAGGGACGACGCTGCAACAGTGATGCTGATGCCCATCGGACGATTCGCCCGAGCTTCTCGATTGTCAGTGAAATCACTGCGGAACTACGACGAGTCCGGTTTGTTGCCGGCAGCGTTCGTCGATCCGCAGTCTGGCTACCGGTACTACCGGCTCGAGCAACTCGCCCGAGCCGACGCGATCCGTTCGCTGCGCATGGTCGACATGCCGCTGCCTCTGATCGCTGAGACGCTCGACGGTGAAGATCCCGAACAGGTGTTGATGTCACACCTCGTTGCGTTGGAGATCCAACGCGACGAGATCGACCACATGGCGCAACAACTACAGCGCCGCATCCACCTCAAGGAGTACATCATGTCAAACGACATCACCGTCAAGTTCGCACCGGCCGTCGTCGTGGCCGCCCACCGGACCCCGACCACCTACGTCGAAATCTTCAACGATATTCCAACCGGGTTCGCCACCGTCATGGCTGCACTGAACGATGCCGACATCGATCCGGCTGGCGTCCCGTTCACTCTGTACCACCAAGCACCTGACGGCGATACAGCCGGCGACATCGCGATGTGTGTCCCCATCGCCGGCAACACTGACGGCGTCAAGGCCATCGAGCTCGCTGCCGAAACAACCGCATCGGTCGTGCATCGCGGGTCATACGACGACATGGGCAAGTCCTACGCGTCAGCGGCGAGCTGGATTCATGAACACGGCCACCGGATCGTAGGCCCGACCCGAGAGATCTACCTCAACAGCCCGGCCGAGGTCGCCGAAGACGAGCTACTCACCGAGATCCAGTTCCCCATCGATGCCGAAGGAGACCGCTGATGCTCGCAATCCACAACACGAGCATTCCCGCCGAGGTCGCCGCTGTCTTGAGCAGCTGGACCGAGCCGGTCCAGACGGACTTGCTGAGCTTGCGGGAACTCATCCTCGCCACAGCAGCCGAAACTGACGGAGTCGGCGCGATCTCCGAAACGTTGAAGTGGGGGCAACCCGCATACCTGACCAACGAGACGCAGAGCGGCAGCACGATCCGAATCGCGCCGACCAACCCACGCTCGGCCCACGACTACGCCATGCTCTTCATCTGCCACACGGGCCTCGTCGCCAGCTTCGAGACGCTTTTCGGTGACACGTTCACCTACGAAGGCGGTCGGGCCCTCCTGTTCCGCTCCGGCGACCTGCGCCCAGCGAACGAACTGCGTGAGTGTGTGGCGATGGCGCTCACCTATCACGTGACCGACCCCTGAATCTCCGTCCGGCTAATCAAGGCCGTCGGTACGTCCAGATTCGACTACTCACCATCGACGAAACAACAGAAGGGGTGCCCGGCCGGGTCGAGCATGATGCGGAGGCGTGTCGGATCGCGGTCGGGCGGCTGATGAGCCGCTTCGGCTCCTCCGCTCCCGACGACAAGGTCAACGGCGGCCTCGAGATCGTCGACCAAGATCTCGAAGTGCATCATCTTCGCTTGATGCCCGGGTTGCTCTGGCCACACCGGCCGGACGTAGCTCTCCTCCGTCTGAAGGTTCAAACCAACTCCGCCTGCAGGATTTCGTAGCTGCACCCATCCTGCGCCGTCGCCATTCGTGACGTCCCAGCTGAGTACGCGTTCGTAGAACGCGCCGAGCCTCTCAGCGTCGGGGCAATCGAGGGTGATCGTGGTCCAGGTGATCGATGGGACTGACGCCATGACACAAATCTCTCATGCCGGTCAGAAGAGCTGTTGCGGGTCGTCCGGTGGTTGGAGACCGAGGTGTTCCCACGCCGACGGTGTCGGCACTCGCCCGCGAGGCGTGCGAGCGAGCAGGCCCTGCTGGATCAGGAATGGTTCGATGACGTCCTCGACGGTCTCGGTTGGCTCGCCGACGCTGATGGCCAAGGTGCTCAGCCCGACGGGTCGGCCGGCGAAGCGAAGGCACAGGTTTTCGAGCAGGGTGCGGTCGACCTTGTCGAGCCCGAGCTCGTCGATGCCGAAAATCTTGAGCCCGGCGGCCGCCGATGCTCCCGTGATCGTGCCGTCACCCCGCACCTCGGCAAAGTCCCTCACCCTGTTCAGAAGGCGGTTGGCGATTCGAGGCGTGCCTCGACTGCGACGAGCGATCTCGTCGGCACCTTCCGGTGTGATGTCGATTCCGAGAATCAACGCTGCCCGTTCGACGATCACGCGGAGGTCTTCGGCGTCGTAGAACTCCAATCGGAACGTGAAACCGAAGCGGTCGCGCAACGGACCGGTGATCAGGCCGGTGCGCGTGGTGGCACCGACCATCGTGAACGGCTCGAGATCGAATCGAATGGAGCGGGCGGCTGGACCCTTGCCGAGAACGACGTCGATCTGGCCGTCTTCCATCGCCGGATACAAGACCTCTTCCACCATCCGAGGAAGCCGGTGGATCTCGTCGATGAACAGAACGTCGCCGGCCTCCACCTTCGTGAGAATCGAGGCGAGGTCGCCAGCTCGCTCGATGGCCGGGCCGGAGGTGATGTGGAAATGGGACCCGAGCTCTGAAGCGACGATGCCGGCGAGGGTGGTCTTGCCGAGGCCGGGAGGACCGGCGAACAGCAGGTGATCGGCCGGCTGATCCCGCTGCTTGGCCGCATCGAGGATGATGCCGAGGCGTTCCTTGAGTTCGCGTTGGCCGACGAATTCGGTGAGGGTCCGCGGTCGAAGCGAGATCTCGTCACCGGGATCCGGAAGCTCGCCGTCCGGCATCGGGTCGGCATCGACCCATTCGTCGCGGGGCATGTCAGGCTCCCGCCAGGGCTCGCAATGCCGACTTCAGGAGGGCACCGCTGTCGAGATCATCGAGATCATCGGGAAGCGCCGCCATTGCCAGCTTGATCTCGTCCGGCCCGTAGCCGAGCTCGTTGAGCGCCTGGCGAACATCGGCCGCAGGGCCGGAACCTGCACCGTTCACGCCACCGCCGGCCGGGGTCGCAACACCGTCGATGACGGGGAGCACGAGGGTCGATTTGAGCTCGACGAGCAAGCGCTGCGCCGTCTTCTTCCCGACACCGGGAACCTCGCACAGCGCGTCGAGGTCGTCGTTGTCGAGGATGCGGGCCAACTGCTGCGGGCCGTGCGTGGCGATGATGGCGAGCGCCAGGCTCGGGCCCACTTTGTGTGCGGCCAGCAAACCCTGGAAGGCAATGCGCTCGTCCTTCGACTCGAATCCGAACAGTTTCTGGTCGGCTTCCCAGAAATGGTGGTGGACGTGGATCATGACCTCGCCTGCGGCGGGAAGCGACGCGAGCGTCCGCGGCGTCACCGTGAGGTGGTATCCGACGCCGCCGACCTCGATCACGATCTCGGCCGATGCTTTGTCGACGTCGGCCTGGCGTTCGGAGATCGTGCCCCGCAGCGAAACGATCATCCGCGACCGATCTTGCTGCTGATCCGGTTGGCGAGGAAGCCGGATGGGTCGTTGGCGAGATGGCACAGTGCGATGGCGCAGGCATCTGCTGCGTCAGCCGGCTTGGGGAACGTGGACAGGTTCAGCAGGACCTTCACCATGTCCTGCATCTGTCGTTTGTCTGCACGGCCGTCACCGGCTACGGCAGCCTTGACCTGGTTTGGCGAGTACTCGGCCACATCACATCCTCCGGAGATGGACTCGGCGATGACCAGGCCAGATACTTGAGCGACGCTGACGGCGGTGCTGACATTGTTCTGGAAGAAGATGCGCTCGACGGCCACGACCGCCGGATGGTACTCACGGATGAGCGCCCGGACCTCGCGCTGGATCTCGGCGAGTCGGTGCGGTGTCGGGTCGCTCGGTGGCGTGGTGATGACGCCGATCGCCACGGCTTTGCCACGGCCGCGCCCGTCTGGCTCGACGACGGCAAAACCACAGCGGGACAACCCCGGATCGATTCCCAAAACGAACACCTGTACGACGCTAGCGGCTCGCCGATCGATCGTCGGGGATCGTTCACTTGATGCCGGACCGCGAATGCCGATACCCCAGGGGTGAACAATGCATCTTCTCTCACCGTCGACGTCGACGGTGTTTCTCAATGGTTCGGCGACGTCCAGGCGCTCACGAACCTGAGCATCCAGGTCCCCAAGGGGTCGATCACGACCCTGCTCGGGCCCAATGGAGCGGGCAAGACCACGGCGATCCGCATGATCACCGGCGCACTCGAACCGGGTGCCGGATCGGTTCGGGTCTTCGGGCTCGATCCGGCGAGCGCAGACGGTGAAGAGGTCCGGCGACGCTGCGGTGTCTTTTCGGCAAAACCATCGCTGTACGACCGGCTCGACGGCTGGGACAACCTTCGCTACGCAGCCGAGCTCTACGGTCTCGGCCGCAAAGCAGACGCCCGCATCAGGGAGGCCGCCAACATCTTCGGCATCGACGCGGCACTCGATCAACAGGTCGGCGGGTACAGCACCGGCATGAAGACGAGGTTGGCACTAGCCCGAGCCATCCTGCACGAGCCAGACCTCCTACTGCTCGACGAGCCGACCTCCGGTCTCGACCCCGAGTCGGCGGTGTCGGTTCTGTCACTCATCCGTCAGATGACCGGAGACGGGCGCACCGTTCTGCTCTGCACTCACCTCCTCCTCGAAGCCGAAGGTCTGGCTGACGAAATCGTCATCATGGAACACGGCACCAGCCTGGTGGCCGGCGCACCCAACGATCTGGCCCGCCACTTCTGGCCGTCCCCACAGGTCACGATCTCCACCGTCGGTGGTCATCACCTCCACACGCTCGAAGGTGCCGATGGCGTGCTCTCGTACCGCCTGGCCGAGCATCGGGCGACGCTCGAGATCGATGATCTCGCGATCGTTCCCGAACTGGTTCGATCATTGGTCGCTGCCGGCGCCGAGATCACCCATGTCGCGCCGTTCGTGCCCAACCTCGAGGACCTGTATTTCGCCGTCCGAAAGGGCCGCGATCCCGGTCACGAGCCGCCCCCTCCACTGTCGGATGATCGACGCTCGCACGTCGCTGCTGCCGCCATCGCACCTCGCCGGGACCACGCGGCCGCATTGAACGCAACCTCAACGACCGCTGCCACACCGAAAGGACCGGTTGCTCGATGAACTGGAATCAGACCGCCACCGTTGCCAGAACCGACTTGAAGCAGCTGATCCAGGCCCGGGACTTCTGGTTCCCGATGGTCATCCTCGGCTCGCTGTTCTTCTGTGTCGTTCCACTCCTCCTGCTGCTGCTCATCACCAAGATCGGCTCGGTCGACGCGGTTGCCCAAGTGTCGGGAGCCCTCGAGGCCCTACCCGAATCGGCGAAGGAACAGATCAGGGGTGACACCCCTGAAGCGCAGACGGGATACGCGCTCGCCGTGTTCCTGTTCGCCCCCGTCGCTGTGATCGTGCCACTCACCATCTCGACTGCGGTCGGAGCCGCCACGATCGTCGGCGAACGCGAGCGGGGCACGGGCGAATTCCTGGCCCACTCCCCTGCGGGAGTCAAGGAGATCTACATCGGCAAGCTGATCGCGTCGTTGGTACCCGGCTATTTCACGACGGCTGTCGGCTTCGCGGTGTACTCGCTGATCGTGAACCTGGTGGTCGGCCCCGAGGTTGGGGGCTGGTTCTTCCCAACAGCGCAGTGGTGGCTCATGATCCTGTGGGTCCTGCCGCCGTTCCTCGCGATTTGCCTGTCTCTCGTGTTGCGCCTGTCGGCCAAGGTCAAATCGACTGCCGCCGCGCAGCAGGCATCAGGACTCGTGGCTCTGCCACTGATCATGATCGCCTACAGCCAGAGCACTGGCGTGCTGTTCGGCGCCGGCTACATGCCGATCGTGGTCGGTGCTGTGGCCTGGGTCGTGGCGCTGTGGAGCCTGAATCGGGGCGTTCGTTCCGTGACCCGCCAACGCCTACTCGGCGTGGCCTCCGCCTGACCAAGACCTATTCGAGTTGGGCGATGATCGCGTCGTCCAGATCAATGTTGGTGTGCACGTCCTGCACATCCTCGTGGTCATCCAGCACGTCGGTGACCCGGAGCACTGCGTTGGCTGCGGAGACATCGTCGATCGGAACGAGATTGGTCGGCTTCATCGTGGTGTCGGATTCGAGCACCTCGATCCCTTCGGCCTCGAGTGCGTCGCGAAGCCCGTTGACGTCGGTCGGCTCACAAGTGATCTGCCAGAACTCGTCGAGATCTTCGAGATCCTCGGCGCCGTTGTCGAGGCCGATCATCATGATGTCGTCTTCCTCGGCGCTCTTGGAGACGTTGACGTAACCCTTGCGTTCGAACTGCCACGACACGGCGCCCGGCTCGGCCAGCGAGCCACCGTTCTTCGACAGCAACGAACGGATCTCGGACCCGGTTCGGTTGCGGTTGTCGGAGAGGGTCTCGATCAGCAGCGCCACGCCACTCGGCGCGTATCCCTCGTACGTGATGCTCTCGTAATTGACACCCTCGAGCTCGCCGGTTCCCCGCTTCACGGCTCGCTCGATCGTGTCGAGCGGAACCGAGTTGTCCCTGGCCTTCTGGAACATGGTCCGAAGCGTCGGATTGGCCTCCGGATCTCCCCCACCTTGGCGGGCGGCAACCTCGACCTGCTTGATGAGCTTTGCGAAGAGCTTGCCCCGCTTGGCGTCAGCGGCGCCCTTCTTGTGCTTGATGGTTGCCCATTTGGAGTGACCCGACATTGGGCCAGCTTAGGCAGTCACGACCGTTTCGATGAACAGCCGGTGCAGCCGAGTGTCGTCAGTGAGCTCGGGATGGAACGAAGCGACGAGCACGGAGCCTGATCGACACAGGACCGGAACGCCGTCCACCTGGGCGAGGACCTCGACACCATCACCGACCTGCTCCACCTTCGGGGCGCGGATGAAGATCGCCCGGAACGACTCGTCGAGGCCGACGACATCGAGATCGGTCTCGAATGATGCGATCTGGCGCCCGTAGCCGTTGCGCCGAACCGCAAGATCGATGCGCCCGAAAGGGACCTGATCGGGGCGGCCGTCGAGAATCTGGTCGGCCAGGAGGATCATCCCGGCGCAGGTTCCGAACACCGGCATGCCGGCCTCGAGCCGTTTCGCCAACGGCCCATGGAGCCCCTGCGAAACCAGGAGTTTTGACATGGTGGTCGATTCCCCACCGGGGATGACCAGGGCGTCGACCGCGTCCAACTGCGGCGCTGTACGGACTTCGACGGCATCCACACCGCAGGCTCGTATGGCATCGACGTGTCGTGCGAACGCTCCTTGGAGCGCAAGCACGCCGATCCGGCCCTCGTTCACCAACCGCGCTCCGCGAACTTGATGGTGTCGTCCATCCCGATGCCGGTCATCGGCTGGCCGAGATTGCGGCTGACCTTGGCCAGGATGTCGGCGTCCCTGAAGTTGGTGGTTGCCTCAACGATGGCCTTCGCCCGTGGCGCAGGGTCGGCACTCTTGAAGATGCCGGATCCGACGAAGACCGACTGGGCGCCGAGCTGCATCGCCATGGCCGCGTCGGCCGGGGTGGCAAGACCGCCTGCGCAGAACAGCGGAACCTGGAGTTCGCCGGTCTCGGCGATCTCCTGCACGAGCGGCAGCGGGGCTTGCAGTTGCTTGGCCCATTCGAACAGCTCGGCCTCGTCGGCCTGTGTGATCTTGCGGATGTCGCCGAGGATGGACCGGAGATGGCGGACCGCCTCGACGACGTTGCCGGTGCCGGCCTCACCCTTGGACCGGATCATGCAGGCGCCCTCGGCAATACGACGAAGGGCCTCGCCGAGGTTGGTCGCACCGCACACGAACGGGACGTCGAACGCGAACTTGTCGATGTGGTGCGTTTCGTCTGCCGGTGTGAGGACCTCAGATTCGTCTATGTAGTCGACCTGCATCGCCTGGAGGATCTGCGCCTCGACGAAGTGGCCGATGCGGACCTTGGCCATCACCGGGATCGATACGGCGGCCTGGATCCCTTCGATCATGACCGGGTCGCTCATGCGGGCGACGCCACCATCACGCCGGATGTCGGCGGGAACCCGCTCCAGAGCCATCACGGCAACCGCGCCGGCGTCCTCGGCCACCTTGGCTTGCTCTATGTCGACGACGTCCATGATGACGCCGCCTTTGAGCATCTCGGCGAGGCCTCGCTTGACCCGCGTGGTTCCGGCGACCGTTTCACGTGTTTCCGACATGGTGAGAAAACTACAACGACCGGCCAAGCCAATCACCAGCCGAGCAGGCCAATTCTGTTTTGCCCGAGACCGAGCAGATCAGCCAGTCGGGAGGCGAACGTCACCGGACTCGGGGAACAGCACCCAGGTCGAACCGGGCGTGAGGGCGATGGCGCGACCCGAGCTATCGGCCAGCATCGGCTTGGTGTCAGCAGCTTCACGAGTCCAGGTGCCCTCGATCACCTGCCCGTTTGTCAGCACGAACAGCTGGCCAGACCCGACGCTCACCAGTTCAGGCGAGATGGCATCAGCCGGGCTGGTGACGTAGTCGGACACCATGATCACGACGTTCGTCGGCGCCAGTTGCGCGCCGTCGGCGTTGGTGTGCGGCTGACCGTCTTGTGTCCGCAGCCAGCCTCCGAGCGTTTCGTCCCAGGTGTGGGTCACGAGCGGGCCGCCCCGGTAGGCGATGGTGACCGGTTCCTGAACCGAGCGGCCGTTCGGATTCGGCGACGCCGATTCGGCTCGATAACCGAACCACGGCTCCGGCGGTGTGGCATCGGCCGGAGCCAGTGCGAAGAGCGCCGAGGTGTTGGTGTAGAGGTTGTGCGGCGCCGATCGCGCCCCGTTGCGGTAGTACTCGGTGCGGGACAGCGCAGTGACCGAGTAGATCGGCAGGTTCCGCAGTGCGCTCGCCACGTAGTCGTTTCCACCAGACGATGCGTAGAGCGGTGTGTCGAGCCCCCGGAGGATGTCGAAGTCGGACGTACGACTGGACCGAACCGGCCCGATCGCATCCGGTGAAGTGGAGTGGAAGACAGCGAGGAACCGCGTGATGCCCTCGACCCGAATCTCGAACACGAGGTCAGCGAGATCGAGCCCGCTCTGCGGCCGGGCCAGTGGGTGGTTGTCGATCTTGACGGCGAGGGCCGGTCGATCGAGCGCTTCGGCGTCGTCGACGGGTAGCCCGGTCAGCGGAGCTCCGTCGGTCACCAGCTCGTCGGCGGGAAGCGTGCTGGCCGTGGTGGTGGTCTCCTCGACGGTTGAGGTGGTGGTCGCTGCCGTGGTCGCCGGAGTGACTAATTCGTCACCGTCGCTTCCGGAACAGGAAGCCGCTACGAGGGCGATGGCGAACGCGCCACAGATCAGGCGAGTGGCTGAGAATGGGGATGTCACTTAGATCTCCGAGAGAACGTCGAGCCGCCAGTTGATGGGAGTGTGCGGGACCGCTGCGTCCGGGCGGGGCGGAGCGAACCACAGATGTTGCAGTCCCAGACTCGTGCGCTTCGGCTCGTACGGACCGATTTCGATCCGCGCGAGCGCTGCGCTGAGGCCAGGGGGGTACCGAGTCACGGAGACCGCGCCTTGGTCTCCGGCAATTTCACGATCGGCATCGAACAGTCGGCCGAAGGCTGCCCGTGCCAGTGGCGATGCGATCGACCCGAGGGCCGAGTCGATCAAGGGTCGGCCGATCAAGGCTGCCCCGAGGGTCGCCCGTTCGGCGTCGCCAAGTTTGAGGCGGACCAACAGACCGGCGACCACGCCTTCGAGTTCGATGCGATCGCACGCATCGAGCAGGCCGGTGGTGACGACCAACGCTCGTTCACCCGACCAATCGAGGGCAGCACCATTGAGGGAAGCATCTTCTACGACGTAGAGCTCGGGCTCGGACAGACCGGTGGACAACGACAGTCCTTCGACGATGTTGTCGAACCTCGGATACTCGTCCTCACCGAGATTGCGGGCCCCGAGCGCTGTCAACAAGCGGGGAACGCTGTTGCGCAAGAGGAGCCAGACAGCACCAGCGGCGAGCAACGGTCCGACGACCAGCCCGATCCAGAACGGCAGTCCGACCAGCACCAGGACAACGAGGAGGACCAGCGCGACGAGCACGGCCAAGGGGGCCCAGACCAGGGCGACCACTGCTCGAAGATGGGGCTGCATCACGGCTGGCGAACTCCTGGACGGGCGATGGGTGGAGACTAGACGGGGCGACGCGACTTTCCATCGCGTCGTCAGGCGAGAATGCGCTCGTATCGCTCGACGTAGGCCAGTGCCAGACTTCGCATCGAGTGGGCGGACGCCCACTCCCGCCCACTCTCCACACGCATCGCCACCTGCTCCGTCGGCTCGATGCTCTCCGTGAGAGCGAGCGCCAGATCGATGACGTCGCCGTTACGGAACAGGCGAGCGTCGAGGCCATCGCGCGAGGTGCGTCGGTAGGCCTCGATGTCGCTGGCGACCACCGGGGTCCCCGCTGCCATTCCCTCGAGCAGGACAACTCCGAAGCTCTCGCCGCCGAGTGACGGAACGCAGAACACGTCGGCCCCGCGCAATCTGGCCGCCTTCTCGTGGTCGTCGATCGATCCGAGCCACTCGATGCGCGGATCGGGGAAGCAGCGCTGGAGCTCGGCCGTCTGCGGACCCTCCCCGCCGATCCACAGACGCACGTCTGACCGCAGATGAGGGAGCGCCTCGAGGAGGATCCGCAGTCCTTTGCGCTCCTCGTGCCGCGCCAGGAAGAAGATCGTCGGGCCATCGGTGGGGGTCGGGGCGACGCCGGCAAACCTCTCGATTTCGATGCCGTTCGGAAGAACGTCATATGTGCCGCCCAGATGGCGTTTCGCCATCGATGCCGCTTCGCTCGACACGGCAACTCGCCAGTCGAGGCGGCGGGTGAGGCCACGGACGAGCGGCCGCAGCCATCGGTAGGCGGCGATGGTGCCGTTGGCGTGGAACGTGCCGATCAACGGCGCCGGCTTCACCGTGAGTGTGGTCAGGGTCGGGCCCGGTGCAAGCGGTTCGTGCAGGTGCAGCACATCGAAGCGTTCGTCCCAAACCGCTCCGAGAACCCGGAGTTGGGCGGCTGGATCAGGAGCGAGGGGTGCCAATGAGCCGTTCTGCGCGTACGGAATGGAGTTGCCGAGCGGCGTGACCCACGGCTCAGGTGGGAGACCGTCACACGGCGCGAGGACCTGCGCCTGGTAGCCCTCGGCTCGCAAGGCTCGACCGAGGCCGAGGACCTGCGCCTGCACCCCGCCCCACACGCCGAGGCTGTAAGGGCAGACGATTCCGATTCGCACCCTCGGAACCTACCGGTCCACAGCGATGGGCTGCAGAACATGCCACTGGTCAGGTGCCGCCTCGATGAGCTCCTCGAGTTCGCGGGCGAGGAGCTGGGTGGCGGCTTGGAGATCGCTGCGCAGACGACCGGACGTCGGTACCGATATCGGCGGTCGGATTCGACAGATGCGCCGATTCCCATCGAAGTACACCGCGGTGGGTAGCAACGGAGAACCGGTCCGCCTGGCCACCAGGGCCGGGCCGACTGGCAACGTGGTCGTTGCCCCGAAGAACGAAACTTCGATGCCGCTGTCCGAGAGATCTCGATCGGCCAACAAACACACGACGTGGCGGGCCTTGACCGCTGCGACCACGGATCCGAGCGCGTCCGGTCCGAGTGGCACGACATTGATGCCGTAGGAGCATCGGAGGTCCCGGAACCACTCAGCGACATCCGGCGGTTCGAGCGGCTCGACCACAGCGGTGACGGGGATCCCCGCCACTCTGCCGAGCCATGCCGCTGCCCACTCCCAGCCACCGAGATGGGGCAGGACCATGATCGGACCGAACCCCGCTGCCCGTGCGGCGCGGAGGTGTTCAAAGCCTTCGACGTCGAATCCCCGATCGATGACCTTCGGCGAGAGGCTCGGGAGTCGAAGGGTCTCGGCCCAGTAGCGCCCGTACGAGGCGAAACCCTCGATGGCCAAGGCTCGAAGATCTCCCGGCGACAGCTCTGGCCGGACGAGCCGCAGGTTCTGCTCGAGACCGCTGAGGCGGCTGGCGTCGCTTCTCGCGATCGCACCGCCAGCGACGGCGCCCGCCCGTCGCAGGAACGACACCGGGAACGGGCGGACCGCGATCGAGCCGAGGTCGAGAAGCCGCCTGGCCCGGCTGGTCATGCTCGGTCACCGAAACGCATCAGAGCCCTTCGAGAAGGCCGCCGATGAGACCGGCCAGAATCTCGAGAACCAGTTCAACAGCCGCCCGGGCGGCGGGATAGAGCAGTCGAGCGCCCATTTCGACCAACGCCTCGAGACTCGAATCGCCGAGGAAGTCGGCGACGCGCGACATCCTGCCGCCTGGATCTTCGGTGGCCGCAACCGGAGCTACGACGGCAAGCCCCGCATACTTGTCTTCGAGCTCGTGCTGTCGGTTTTCCCAGCGATCTTGCGCCGTCGAGAGGCGATGCTCGATCGCATCGCGGCGACGCGGCGAGAGGCGCCGCTTCATCGCACTTCCGAGCTTGCGGGGCCACCGACGGTCGTCGTTCAACGCGGTCAGCGGCGACGCGAGCTGCGAGGAGCGCGCTGGCGCCAATCGGTGCGGGCTCGACCCTGACGGCGGCGAGCGCGACGTGCCGCCGGCGTGCCAGCGCGAGCAGCGACCGGAAGTCCCCGAGCTGCCGTGGCTTGACGCCACACCTTGCGGAATCGCGTGATCGCAGTGAACACGGTGAGTGCGAACATCACCCAGAGCACCTCGACGAAGATGGCGCTGAACAGCAAACCGAATCCGAGGGCGATGAAACGTTCGGCCCGCTCCATGAGGCCGCCCTTGGCATCGAAGCCCAACGACTCGGCCTTCGCCCGCTGATACGAGACGAGCGAGGCGGCGATGAACAACCCGAATGGCAGCATCGCCATACGGGGTTCGTCTGTGCCGGCGAGGTACCAGGCAGCGCCGGCGAACAACAGGCCGTCGGAGAGTCGGTCTGACACCGAATCGAGATAGGCCCCGCGTGGGCCCGAGCTCCCTGCCGCCTTCGCAACGGCACCGTCGAGCGCGTCCGGCAGTCCGGTGAGGGCCAACAGAAGCACGGCGAGCGGGAACTGACCGAGGCCGATGGCTACACCGCAGGCGGCGGCCATGACGACGCCGACACCGGTGATGACGTCAGGCGACACGCCGGCCCGGTGGAGACCTTGGCCAATGGGCATCGTCGCTTTGTCGACCGTGGTGCGGAAGTTTCCGTCGAACATGAGAGGGGCGTCCTGTCGCTGGCGAGCATGGGCTCGAACTGCTTGCAAATGTTAGCAGGCAGAAGAACTGGGGGTGCCAGTCTGCATCGAAACGACCGCGATCCCGAACTAGGTTCGCATCATGTCCAGCCACAATCGAGACCAATACGACAAGCTCTCGCCACGAGACCTCGCGATCACACTGCGATCGGTGCCGAGGCGCTTCACCGCGGTGCGGTCCCGGGCCGACGCGGATCGACTGGTGGATGTGATCGAACGGACCGGGCCGAGCGGCGCCAGACTCGACGATCTGCTGACGGGCGCATCTCGTGGTGCCGCCCTTGTCGGCAATGCGCTCGACGCAGCGCTGACGTCCAACGATCCGGTCGTTGCCCACGCCGTCCTCGACCCGTCCGAGCGGGTGTACACCGATGACCGAGTCGTGCGCTTCGACATCGCGGTCGACACCATCACGACGGAGGCGGACGACGCGGCCGACCGAATCGAACATGCCACGGCGGACGATCTCAGCCGCGATGTCGCCGTCACAGGCGGAGAGACCACCACTCCCCTGGCAATCGGCCAACAGCTGGCCAGAGAACTCATCGGCGCCCTCAACCTGGCAGAACTCCACGTCGCGTGGCTCGAGTCCCAGGCCTAGCCAGACGCATCAGTCGTCGAATTCGGACCAATCCTCGGGATTGTCCTCGACGAACGAATCGACCACCTCGCCGTTGACACCGTCGACCAACACGAAGCCTCGCTTGGCCGGCGGCTCCTCGTTCGAGTACAGCAGGATGCGCCACGTCGGCCGCGAGAGCAGACCCCGCCAGCCCATCTGGGCCGATGCATGCCCGACGGGGAACCCGACTGCCTTCGTCGACTCCACGAGCGCCTGGCGCTCGTCCACGTCCAGACTCCAGCCGGAGATGACGCTGTAGATGCCGAAGACGGCCAAACCGACCCCACCGAGGAGCAGACCCCGGTTGACGAGAACGCCTTCACCTCGCACGACGTAGGCGCCGATCATGAACGCCGCCACGACCAGGTAGATGAAACCGGGAATCCGGCGTCGGTTGTTGTTGGGGAAGATGTAGTCGTCCTGGTCGACCAGGGCAGGCTGCAGATCTTCAGGAAGCTCGTCGACCACGCCACGACGCTACCGAGGCGCGAGGCCGGCCGCTCAGTCAGGCCAGCTCTGACGGAGACGCTTCCAAGTGTCGCTGAGCGCGACCGGCAGGACTCGGGCGTTGGCGGTGGTGGTGATGAAGTTGGTGTCAGAACGCCAACGCGGGACGACGTGGACATGGAGATGGTCCGGCACCGAACCACCACCGGCCTCGCCATCGTTGATGCCGATGTTGACGCCGTGGGGTCCGAAGGCGACCTTCACTGCGACCGTGGCAGATCGAACCGACCGCCAGAGCTCGGCAAAGGTCTCTTCGTCGAGGTCCTCCATGGACCGCTCCGCTCGCTTCGGCAGCACCATCAGATGTCCCGGCGTGTATGGGAAGACGTTCAGGATGGCAAAGCAGCGTTCACCCCGCCACACGATGTAGGTCTCCTCGTCCGGATGGTCACTCTGTTCGAGCGCTTCGAACAGAGTGCGCTCGTCATCGGGATCGACCTGCACGCTCGGCAAACCGTCTGCCGCGTTGCCCTGGCCTCCCGCGAACCGCCACCCGGCCCAGATGTGGTCCATGGATTCGCTGCTCAGGACGACACAGCCGCCGGCGTGGCGGCGCGTGAGGCATTCTCGGCGACGGCCCGTTCGATGAACGCGGCGAGTGGAATGTCGCGATCGGCGCCGTCGGATCCACGGACGTTGACGCCGACCGTTCCGTGCTCGACGTCGTCACCGCCGACGACCAGGATGTACGGCGTTTTCAGCAGCTTGCCGTTGCGGATGCGTTTGCCGAGAGGATCGTTGGCCTCCACGGACTCGACCCGCAGACCGGCCGCCGCCAACTGCTCGACCACGTCGTTTGCGTAGACCTCGTGATCCTCGGCGACGGGCAGGACCAACACCTGGACCGGAGCCAGCCACATCGGGAAGTTGCCGGCGTAGTGCTCGAGCAGCACACCGAAGAACCGCTCGATGGACCCCAGCAGCGCACGATGCAGCATGATCGGCCGCTTCCGGGAGCCGTCGGAATCGACGTATTCCAACTCGAATCGTTCGGGAAGCTGGAAGTCGGCTTGGATCGTCGACAGCTGCCACGACCGTCCGATGGCGTCCTTGATGTCGACGTCGATCTTCGGTCCGTAGAAGGCGGCATCGCCTTCGCTGACCGAATAGTCGAGCCCGTGTTTTTCCAGCGCGGCGCGCAACGCGTCGGTTGCGTGATCCCAGATCTGGTCTGTGCCGACCGACTTCTCCGGATCACGGGTCGAGAGCTTGAACTCGAAATCGTCGAATCCGAAGCCCCGAAGGACCGACAGGACGAAGTCGAGCAGTCTGGCGATCTCGTCTGCCAGTTGATCCTCGGTGCAGTAGATGTGGCTGTCGTCCTGGGTGAAGCCGCGGATGCGCATCAGACCGTGCAGCGTCCCGGCCCGTTCGTAGCGATAGACCGTGCCCAACTCGAAGAGGCGGAGTGGAAGCTCCCGGTAGGACTTCTGCGAGTCGCGGTAGATCAGGCAGTGCATCGGGCAGTTCATCGGCTTCGGGTAGTAGTTCCCGTTGTCCATCTCCATGGGCGGGTACATGCCGTCGGCGTAGAAATCGAGATGGCCGCTGGTCTCGAAGAGCTTGCCGTTCGCCAGGTTGGGCGTGACCACGAACTTGTAGCCGCCGGCGAGATGCCGCTCGCGGGAGTAGTCCTCCATCACCTTGCGGATGATCGCTCCTCGCGGATGCCAAACGGCGAGACCGCCACCGAGCTCGCTGGGGAACGACAACAGATCGAGCTCGCGGGCGAGTCGTCGATGATCGCGTTTCTCGGCCTCTGCCAGCCGATGCAGATGCTCGGCCAGTTGCTTCTTGTCGGCCCAGGCGGTCCCGTAGATGCGCTGGAGCATGGGGCGCTTCTCGTCACCACGCCAATACGCGCCGGCAACCGACATCAGCTTGAAGTGGCGGAGGTGGCCCGTGTGCGGCACATGAGGACCGACGCACATGTCGACGAAGGCGTCAGTGTTCCGGTAGAAGCTGATGACATCGCCGCCGGCTTCGCCCGCCAATTCGTTGGCACTGGCCCTCTCCCCCGAGCTGACCGCCTCGATGATCTCGCGTTTGTAGCCGTGGTCTGCCATCAGCTCGAGCGCCTCGGCCGCGGGCATCTCCGACCGAACGAACGGCTGGCGAGCCTTGATGATCTCGCGCATCTTCGCCTCGATCCGCTCGAGGTCGTCGTCGGCGAAGGTCTGGCCGTCTGGCAATTCGAAGTCGTAATAGAAGCCGTTCTCGATCGGCGGGCCGATGGCGAAGGTGGCTCCGGGCCAGAGCTCGAGAACTGCTTGGGCCAGCACGTGGGCTGTCGAGTGACGCAGCGTGTGCAGGCCCCGGTCGGAGTCCGGCAGGACGATCTCGACCTCGGCCCCATCGGCCAGCGGAACCGTGAGATCGACTTCGACGCCGTCGACGACGCCGATGACGGCGTCCTTGGCCAGGCGCGGCCCGATGTCGGCCGCGAGGTCGGCAACGGTGGCGCCCGCGGGAAGTACGCGCTCGGAGCCGTCAGGAAGCGTCAGTGAGATGTCAGCCACGGCAGCGGAGTGTAGGACTCGTCTGGGCCGGCCTCGTGCCATTTCGGCCGAACGACCTCGCGTCGGCGCGTCGAACAACGGCCGGCGTCGACTCAGACCCGCACGCCCAAGAGCATCGCAGCGATGCTCACACCCTCCCCCCGAGCGGCAGCAGCATCGATGGCCGCCACTGCAGCAGGGGTGTCGAGATCGTTGTCGAGCGCAGCGCGGACCTCGGTGAGCGCACCCTCGCCCTGGCCGGCTGCGATCCAGCGTTCGAGGCGAGCGGCGGCCTCCGGCATGATCTCGAGGTGCCACTCCCACTCCGTGCGGTAGTGATTGGCCACGATGCCGAGCCGGATCGCCCTGGTGTCGAACGTCTTGCGGAGGTCGCTGACGAACACGAGGTTGCCGAGCGATTTGGACATCTTCTCCCCGTCCATGTGCACCATCGCCTGGTGCATCCAGTGGCGAACGAAGAGCTCACCGGTCGCCGCTCGAGACTGCGCCGCCTCGCACTCGTGGTGGGGAAAGATCAGATCGCTGCCCCCACCGTGGAGATCGATGGTCTCCCCGAGCTCACGCATGACCAGCGCCGAACACTCGATGTGCCAACCGGGCCGGCCCGGTCCCCACAGCGACTCCCACGCCGGCTCACCGTCGGCCGAAGGCTGCCAGAGGACGAAATCGAGGGGGTCCTTTTTGTTTGGATCCTCGATCTTGCCACCCCGTTCAGCCGCGTAGACCAGCATCGTCTCGCGGTCGTAGCCGGAGACGGACCCGAAACCCTCGTAGGTGCTGATGTCGAAGTAGACCGCTCCTCCCGCCTCGTAGGCGTGACCCTGATCGAGCAAGGTGCCAACGAACCCGCGAATGTCGGCGATGGCCGATGTCGCCCGCGGCTCACTCCAACTTGGCAGCATCTCGAGTGCGATCATGTCACCGTCGAAGCGTGCGGTCTCGGCGGCAGCGAGATCGAGATAGTGCATCCCGATCTCGCGAGACTTGCGAAGCAGGTCATCGTCGACGTCGGTGACATTGCGGACGCAGCGGGTCTCGTGTCCACGGTCCCGGAGGCGGCGTTGGAGGACGTCGTAGCCCATGTAGACCGCAGCGTGACCAAGATGGGTCGCGTCGTACGGAGTGATGCCGCAGGTGTACATGGTCACGATCGGGCCGGGCTCGAACGGCACGACCTCGCGCTTCGAGGTGTCGTACAGGCGCATGGGTGCTTCGCTCACCCGGGCGAGGCTAGCTGTCGAGCGGGACTTTCTCGGAACTGGCCGAGAGGCGGTAACCCGATGTCGGATGTGGGAGTCTGACCCCACCATGGGACTCCTCGAGAACAAGAAGCTGCTCATCACCGGTGTACTCACTGACGACTCGATCGCGTTCGGCGTCGCAAAGCTGGCGCAAGAGGAGGGGGCCGAGATCGTCCTCACCGGATTCGGCCGGGCCATGCGATTGACCGAACGCACCGCCAGAAAGCTGCCGACCACGCCTGACGTGCTCGAACTCGACATCAGCAACGCCGACGATCGGGCTGTCGTCCACCAGCAGTTGGCCGAGCGGTGGGGACAGGTCGACGGCGCGCTGCATGCCATCGGCTTCGCTCCAGAGGCATGTCTCGGCGACGACTTCTTCGGCGCCACCTGGGACGACGTGTCGGTCGCTCTCGAGGTGTCTGCCTACTCGTTGCGCAGCCTTGCCGACATCGTGACGCCGCTGATGCCAGACGGTGGATCGCTGGTCGGGCTGACGTTCGACGCCACGGTGGCGTGGCCCGCCTACAACTGGATGGGCATGGCCAAGGCGGCGATGGAGTCGCTGAACCGTTACCTCGCACGCGAACTCGGGCCGCAGCAGATTCGCTCCAATCTCGTGGCGGCCGGTCCGGTCAAGACCATCGCCGCGAAATCGATTCCCGGATTCGTCAAGTTCGAGGAAGAATGGTCGGCCAGAGCACCGCTGGGCTGGGACGTCACCGACTCATCGGCTGTGGCGAAGGCGTGCGTCGCCTTGTTGTCCGATCTCTTCCCCCAGACCACGGGTCAAATCATCCACGTTGACGGCGGCTACTCGATCATCGGCGCCTGAGGCACCCACCTCCCTCGCGAGCGTTCACCAACGGGGGTTGTCGATCGCCAGCTGCGCTTCGGCCAATGCCAGCAGATCGGCGCGCAGCCCAGCCGCTCGCTGATCGAGGCTTCCGGACCGGATCGAAGCAGCGAGCGCCTCGTCATCTGATGCTTCATATGCGGCCAGAATCGAGAGACGGCGGTCCTCAACCCCATCTCCGAGCTCGAGTTCTCGCTCGATGATGGCGAGCACATTTCGGACGACACGAGCCTCGAAACCGCCGAGTGGGCGATCGATGGCTTCGTCCAATCGCTCGCGAACCGCTTCCGCCAACTCAGCAATGGTCGGCGCCTTCATGTCACACCTTCACGTTCGGTCCGCTCGATCAGCGACAGAACATCCTGCTCCTGCTCGACGATTCGGCGGCCGATCGCTGCCAACTCGACCGATCGATAGACACCTGACAGGTGCGCTTCGGCCTGGCGACCGCACATGATGCCCCATTTCAACGAACCCAGGATCTCCCACCAGCGAAGGGCTGCTCGGTCAACGATTCGACCCGTGACCTCGGTGTAGCCATCGAGCAATTCGTCGTAGCTCCCGAGGCCGGCCACTGGTTGCTCGCCGCCGAATCGCCAGGCGCGGACACAGAGCCAGGCCAGGTCCTCCATGGGCTCACCCAGGTGTGCCAGTTCCCAGTCGATGATGGCGGCGAGGCCTTCCGAAGCGATGATCATGTTGCCCAAGCGGAAGTCACCGTGCACCAGCGTCAGGACCCCGGGGGTCGGACGCTGCTGCTCGAGCCAGCGAAAGGCGAGTTCGAACGCCGGGCGAGCCAGACCGAGTTCATCGGCAGCTCGTCGGTACTTGTCCAGCTCGTCTTCGCGTTCGAGCCACGAGAGTGGCGCTGTTTCGATCGAATGGATCCGCGCCAGCGCGACACCGAATTGCGTCGCGAGCTTCGACCGAGCTTCTGCGAACTCGTCGTCGCGCAGGATCCTCCGGGCGATCGTCTCGCCGGCAACGGCTCGGGTCACGAAGAAGCTCGACCCAAGAACGGCGTCATCGACGTCGGCGTTCGACACGACGACCGTGGGAACGGGCACACCAGCGACCGCAGCCGCTCGGACAACCTCTGCCTCGGCCGCCATCCCCTCGGGTCGGCGCTGGGTCCCGGGACGCTCACGTTGGAGGACGTAGCCGGTGTCGTCCACCGTGAAGCGGTAGGTCTCTCGGCTCGCTCCACCAGTCAGGCGGGTGAGCCCGACCACCGGACCCTTCACCCCGACTGTGGCGAGGGACTGCTCGAGTGCTCGTTCCAGTACCTCGGTCGACCTCATCACCGGACTTCGTAGCACGAGGACCCCTGACGCGGCCAAGCACGATCAGTCGAGGGGTGCTGCCATACGTCTCGTTATGGCGCTGTCGCCATCGACGCCATCCGCCACGCGAGCGGCGAATCCCTGGGCCACGCCGGCCCGATCAGCATCGGTGCGGTTCTGGCTGAGCTTGCGTTTCCCGATGACCCGATCGATCGGGATCTCGATGCCGACGATGCCCTTGAGCTGCGCGTCCACGAATTCAGGAGGCGCATCGACCACCGACCATGGCATGCCATCGAGTCTCGATTCGTGGTGATCGGTCAGACGGCTCACGAGCTCGAGTGTCCACATCGGGTCGTCGTGCAAGATCAGAGGGCCCCACACATGGACCGATTCGTAGTTCCAGGTCGGAACGACCTTGCCGTGCTCGGCCTTGGACGGATACATGGATGGAGAGACGTAGCCATCGGCCCCGGCGAAGATCGCCAACGCCTCGACCGGCTCACTCAGCGGTCGTGCTTGGGGGTTCTTCCTGGCCAGGTGCCCGATCAACCGAGGCGTCCCTGCGACATCGTCGTAGAGCAGCGGGACGGTGGTCGCGAAGAGCGAGCCGTCGACGACGCTCACGAGCGAGGCGATGGACGCTGCGTCGATGACTGAGCGGAGAACAGCTGGATCTCGCTCGGCGAAGGCTTCCGGCACGTACATGGCTTCGTCAGCAGGCAGCGTTGGTCGCGGGGTACGGGTTGACCGCTGAACCGCCACCGGGATGGATCTCGAAGTGCAAGTGCGGAATGCCGCGGGCGTTGCCGTCGTCCCCGACGTACCCGATCACGGTGCCCGCAGTGACCGATCCCGATTCCCCGTATCCGGACATGTGGGTGCCGTAGTAGTAGTTGCCGTCGTTGCCGTCGAGGTGGAAAGAACGACCGCCGACGCGATTCGATCGATGCGTCACCGTCCCGGAAACTGGCGCCACGATCGGCGTGCCGGTCGTGGCCATCATGTCGACACCCTTGTGCGATCGACCACCCGATCTGGAGTACCCCCAGGAGTCGATGAACGACACGGCGCCTTGGACCGGACAGTAGGCCAATTGGCCACCCGTGGGAGCCGGCGTTGTCGCCGGGGTCTGGGTCGATGGCGTGTCGCCCACGACCGGGTCTGCTGCGGCGGGAGCGCCCAACCCGGCACGAACAGCGGCTTCGGCCGCAGCCTCCTCCGCCGCCCGCTGCCGCTCGATCTCGGCCTGCCGAGCAATCTCGGCGAGACGTTCCCGTTCGAGCTCCTCGAGTCGGTCCAACTCGATGTCGAGCTCCGACCTCGCAGAGGCCAGCGCATCGAGTTCGATGTCCTTCGCCGCACGTGCCTCGACAAGACTCGCATCGACGAGATCGAGATTTCTCAACACGATGCCGTACTCCTCGAGTGCATCGACATCGATGCCCAGGGCCGCTTCGCCCAAGGTCTCGCCTCGAAGGGTGGCCGACAGATCGGCGCCGTTGAACAACGCAGGCGGATCATTGGGCCGCGCGAAACTGTCGATGGCGGCGATGGCGACCTGATCGGAGAGCGAACCAAGTTCCTCGACGAGGATCGAGCGCGACGACTCGGCTTCTGTGATCTGCGTCTCGAGTTCGCCGAGTGCGACCTCGGCGTCGTTGATGTCCCTGCTGAGGATCAGCGCCCTGGCTCGAGCCTCGTCGAGACCAGGGGTCTCCTGGGCGTCGACGGGAACGGCGACCAGCGCCGCCGTCGAAATGGCGACAAACGCCACGGCGACGATCGATCGACGGATCAGTCCCTTTTGACGAGGCACAGCACGGAGCAGGAACACGGCGGGCGATGATAGCGGGATCACCGCAGAACACGCCCTCCGTGGCCAACTGCCACTGTGTGTGGCCATACGGCTGCATCTCCGATGCGAACCGCCCGTTGACTGCTCCGCCGTTGCCTGGGCAATCAGACTGATTCGTCAGTGGTGGGTGGACCCTGCCGCCGACACGTCCACCTCAGGAGGATCCTGTGTGAGTGCTTCGACGATCTCCTCGACCGAGATCACGCCGATCGGCCCCGTGGTCTCGGCGACCAACGCCATCTGGAGCCGCTGCTGTTTCAACATCCGAAGCACCTGGACGAGCGTCTGGTCGGGACGCACCACCACCATGTCGCGCCGCAACGAGTCCGGCACCGGCTCGTTTCTCTCGGCCGAGGCCACGAGCAGATCCTTGGCGTGCACATATCCAACGATGCGGGTGGTCCCCCGCGTGATCGACCGAACGGGAAGTCGGGTGACATTGTTTTCGGCCACGGTCCGCTCGGCGACGGCGAAGGTGTCGCCTCGTCGAATCGTCGGGGTCTCAGCGAGTGGCCGGGCAACGTCACCAACTGTGCGCTGGGCGAAGTCGAGGGCGCCCCGCAGACGCTCAGCATTGTCCGATTCGATGCCTCCACCGACCGACGACAGGTGGAAGATGGATGCCAGCTCCGAAGCCGAGTGCGACGACGTCAGCTCATCACGAGGCTCGACACCGACCAGGCGACAGCCTGCGTTCGCCAAGGTGTTCAGGAGCAGGATCACCGGCCGGAACAACCCGACGTAGACCTTCGCCGGCAACACCAGCCATCGGACGGTGGGTTCGGGCGCCGCGATCGCAATGTTCTTCGGCACCATCTCACCGACCACGAGGTGGAGGAAGGACACGATGAAGAGCGCCACCACGAAGCTCACGACTCGAGTGACGTCCTCGGACAGCCGCTGATCGAGAAGGTTCTCGAAGACGGCAGCGAGCACTGGCTCCCCGACGTAGCCCAGGCCGAGCGTGGCCATCGTGATGCCGAACTGTGCGCCCGCCAGCTGCATCGAGAGGTCGGACATGGCATCGACGGCCGCTCGCGAGATGCGCCGGCCTTCCTCGGCAGCTGCTTCGAACGCCGACTTCTTCGCCGCGATCATGGCGAACTCGTAGGCCACGAAGAACCCGTTGGCGATGATCAGGGCAACGGCTGTGACAAGCGACCATCCCGTCGACAGTCCGGCTGCGTTCCCGCTTGCGAACATCATTGCTGCACCTGCATGTCGGCTGACCGGTCGGTGGCACCGTCATCATCCGGAGCGATGATCTGGACAGACGCGACCCGGAGCCGGTCCATCGCCACGACCTCGATTTGCCAGCCCTCGTGTTCGAGGTGGTCGCCCTCGTCCGGTATCCGGCCGAGCACGTCGAGCACGAAGCCGGCGATTGTCTCGTAGTCGCCTTCCGGCATCTCGAAGCCCGTGGCCTCGGTGACCTCGTCTGCGTGCAGCGTGCCCGCAACCACCGAGACTCCGCTGCGGGTCCGCGTGGTGCGAGTGGCAGCGTCGTATTCGTCGTCGACGTCACCCGCCAGCTCCTCGAGGACGTCCTCGAGGGTCAGGACGCCTGCCATCCCTCCGTGCTCGTCGAGCACGATGAGCAGATCGGTCTCGACACGGTTGAAGTCATCGAGGATGGCCTTCAGGTCTCGCGTCTCGGGGACGACGGTGGGCTCTCGCATGATCCGCCGGATCGGTACCGCATCCCGATCGGTCTCGCTGAGCGAGAAGACCGCAGCGATGTCCACGACCCCGCGGACGTCGTCGAGGTCATCTCCGTAGACCGGATATCGACTGTGTCCGCTCGACCGGGTGAGCTCGACGAGATCGCCGACCGTCGCATCGATGGGGAGACCGGTGACGTGGACCCGAGGCGTGAGGGCGTCTGCGGCGTCCTTGTCATTGAACCGCAGCGACCGCTCGAGCAGGTCGACAGCGTCTGGCGCGATGGTCCCGGTCTCTCCGGACGATCGGATCAGGTATTCGATCTCCTCGAGGCTGCGCACGGCGCTCAGCTCTTCCCGCGGTTCGATGCCCAAGCGACGGACCGTCCAGTTGGCGGCACCGTTGAACAAGATGATGAAAGGGCTGAGGATGGTGTGGACCATCTGCGCCGCCGGCGCCAAGGCCTGGGCAACCGCCTCAGGCTTGGCGATCGCCAGGTTCTTCGGGATCAGCTCGCCGAGCACGGTCTGCAGCACGGTGGCGATGGCGATGGCGATGGCGATCGTGAAACCCGAGCCGGTGCCGACCAGCGGCTCGACCAAAGGCTCGATGAGCTCGCCAACGAGCGGCTCGATGAGGAAACCGAGCACGAGGCTCGTGATCGTGATGCCAAGCTGCGCACCCGACAAATGGAAGGACAGGCGGGAGAAGATGGCGAGCGCCTGTTTGGCAGCCCACTTGCCCTCGGCTGCTCTGGCCTCGAGCTTCGAGCGGTCGGAGGCGACCAGCGCGAACTCGACGGCGACGAAGAACCCGTTTGCCGCGATCAGTAGCAGGACGAGCAGGATGCCGACGAAGACGTTCATGATGCGGGGCAGAGGGTACTGGGCGCGACGGTACGGTTCGTCGGGTGTCGAACAAGTCTCGCTCAAATCCTTCCCCGCCGGTGCTCGAGCTCGACAACGTCAGCCGCGTGATCGATGGCCGTCTGGTCGTCGACCAGATCTCCCTGGCGGTCGGCGCCCATGAACACTGGATCGTGATCGGACCCAACGGTGGCGGCAAGTCGACGGTGCTGAAAATGGCCGGACTGCAGATGCACCCGTCCGCCGGGCGGGTCATCGTGCTCGGAACGGAACTCGGCACTACCGACATCCGGGGACTTCGAGCATCCATCGGTGTCAGCTCCGCCGGATTGGTCGATCAGCTCCGTGGATCACTGACCGGCGAGGAGGTCGTGCGTTGCGGTCGTTTCGGCGCGCTCGAGCCATGGTGGCACTCCTATGACCCCAAGGACACCGAACGGGCAAGCGACCTGCTCCACCAGGTCGGCATACCGCATGCTGTCGATCAGTCGTTCGCCACACTGTCGTCCGGCGAGCGCCAGCGAGTGCTGTTGGCCCGCTCGCTCATGGCCCGCCCCGCTGTTCTCTTGCTGGACGAGCCGACGGCCGGGCTCGATTTCATCGGACGCGAGCAGCTGATCGGCTCGCTGGACCAACTCGCATCCGGCGGAGCCCCAGCGACCGTCCTCGTCACACACCACGTTGAAGACATTCCGCCATCTTCGACGCACCTGCTCGCCATCGCCGATGGCCGTGCTGTTGCATCCGGGCCGATCGAGGACATCCTCGACGAGTCGCTGCTCGGCGATCTGTTCTCGATGGCGGTCTGCCTGAGCCGTCAGGGCTCGCGCTGGTCGGCGAGTGCCGCCTCGGCGTCGAGCTCGAGTCGCATGTTCAACAACGGATAAGGGTTCACCGGTCGACCGCCACCAGGGTGCATCTGCATGTGGACGTGCGGCGGAGTTCCGACGGCGTTGCCGGATTGGCCGACGTAGCCGACGACGTCGCCGGCCTCGACGAGATCACCCTCGCGGAGTTGATCGTTGAACGCGGAGAGATGTGCGTAGTACCAGTCGGTGCCGCTCTCGCCTCGCACCCACAGCTTCAGTCCTCCGAGTCGACCAACCCCAATTCGGGTGATGATCCCGCGTTCGGTGGCGTACAGCGGCGTTCCGGTCGGCGCGAAGATGTCGATGCCCTCGTGCCAGTGCTGGTCTGGTGTTCCCGTCATACGGGCAAAGCCGAAGGAATCGATCAGCGGTGTCTCGACGCCGGTGCCGACGGGGAACACGAGTCCATCGATGAAGACCTCGCTGCCGGCTGCGAAGGCTCGGAGCTCCAGCTTGGCCTGGTCGATCTCGAGCAGCGCGGCCTCGACATCGAGGATCGCGTCGGCTTCGAGGCCCTCGACGAAATCGAGCCGGTCGTGGGCGGCAGCAACATCGACGCCGAGCTTCGATCGGAGCGTCTCGATGTTCTCGATCGCGACCTCGTCCTGGTCGAAGACCGACTCGACCATCGTCTGCTGAGCCATCGACTGGAGGATCGCGTCGTGGTCGATCGCTCCCATCGATTCGAAGGAATCCCCTCGTACGAACGCGGTCAGCGCCCGGAGTTCGAGCAGAGTCTCGGCCGCCTCGAGCTCCTCGATCGTACGGACGGTTTCATCGTCGAAGCCGGCGATCTGATCCCGGAGCTCTTTCATCCGAAGGCGCAGGGACTTGACGGTCGCCACCGCAACGAGGTGTTGGTTCTCTGCCTCGGCCAGTCTGGCCTCCGCTTCACGGACGCTGCCCCAGAGAACCTGAGTTTCCTTGAAGTCGGGTTGCCCGTTGTAGCGACCGTTGCGGTCGGGAATCTCGACGTCGACGACGGGCACGGTCTCGGACGGCTCCTCGCCGACGAGTGGATCGGTGGCCTCCGGCGAGTCCGGATCGATGGTCGTGGTCGTCTCATCCCCCGGCTGAGCTCCGGGCGCGGTGGTGTCGGTCGACGAAGCCGGCCCAGCTCCCGCGGTCGACGGCGTCGCGGGGGAGGTCGTGGTCGGAGCGGCAGTGGTCGGAGCGGCAGTGGTCGGAGCGGCAGTGGTCGGAGCAGCGGTGGTCGGAGCGGCAGTGGTCGGCGGCTGCGTCGTGGTGGGGTCGGACTGAGCAGACGCCGGTGACGTCACGGAGGCCCCAAACGCCAGAGCGGCGACGAAAACAGCCACGTAGCGACGGCTGCGTGCGGCGCGTTGGCTGCGGGCCGTGGAGGAAGCGGAACCTCGTAGGTCCTCGCAGGCAAGGTTGTGCACGAACTTCCATCGGCACGCGCCCCCATGAACCTGAGCAGTCCATGGGCCGTTGGGCCTGGGTCAATCGACCCGTCTTGTCACCGAGTGTGGTGTGCGTCACCCGCCGTGAGCCGTCTGATGTTGCCATCGACCTCCTCGAGCAGCAGGGCGCCGTCGACGCTGACGTCCACAGCACGACCCTCGACGTCGCCCGTCGGCGTCTCGAATCGGAGGGAACGGCCGATCGTGAGGCATTTCGAGCGATAGGTGTCGATCGCAGCTCCCGGAGAACGCTCGAGCTCATCGATGCAGTCGTCGCATGCGTCCAGAATCGCTTCGACCAGCGACGGGCGGTCGATCGAAACCGCCCCGGGGGCCGTGGCCAGCAGGGTCTGGAGATCGACCGCTCTTGCCCGGACGTCGGGCGGGACATCGTCGCGATCGAGTCCGAGATCGAGATTCGTGCCCATCCCGACCACGACACGGATGGTCGGAGCCGAGCCGGCGGCGCGAGGTGTCGCCACCGCCTCGGCCAGGATCCCGGTGAGCTTTCGCTCGTGATGACCGGGCGCCAGCACGTCGTTCGGCCATTTCAGACCCGTCACAGGCACTCCGACCGTGCGGTCGATGGCCGTCGACACCGCGGTTCCGACGACCAACGGCACCAGCGGAGCAAAATCTGGGTGGATGTCGATCGACCACGACATGAGCAGGCTCGAATCGGGCCGGTCGAACCAGCTCCGGCCCTGCCGTCCCCGGCCCGCCGTTTGATGTCGGGCGATCAGGACATCTCCGGGCGGAGCCCCTTCGTTCGCCCGCTGCACGAGATCGGCATTCGTGGATCCCGTCTCGTCGATCACGACAACAGACTGAAAGCGACCAGAAGTCCGAGCGGAAGGTTTCCAAGAGGCACCCATCTCGGCTAACCATACGGGCGTGCAGATGAACGATGCTTCCTATCCCAGCCTCGCCAGCGAGACCTTCTCCAAGGTCCTGATCGCAAACCGCGGTGAGATTGCTGTTCGCGTGATCCGTGCGTGCAAGGAGATGGGCATCGGAACCGTCGCCGTCTACTCCGAGCTCGACCGCGACGCGCTCCATGTGCGGCTGGCAGACGAGGCCTACGCCCTCGGTGGGCAGACCGCAGCCGAGAGCTACCTCAACACCGAGGCCATCCTCGACGCGATCGAGCGATCGGGCGCTCAGGCAGTGCATCCCGGCTATGGCTTCTTCAGCGAGAACGCCGACTTCGCCAGGTCCATCACCGAGCGGGGTGTCACCTTCATCGGCCCGCCGCCCGAGGCGATCGAGATCATGGGCGACAAGATCAGCGCCCGGGAAGCCGCGGAGAAGGTCGGCGTTCGCGGGGTCCCCGGCGTGGCCCAATTCCTCTCGGGCCACGAGGAAGTCACCGCGTTCGGTTCTGAGTTCGGCTGGCCCGTGTGCATCAAGGCCGCGTTCGGAGGCGGTGGGCGCGGCATGAAGGTCGTGCGCAACGCAGACGAGTCAAAAGACGCGTGGGAGTCCGCTCAGCGCGAAGCGCTTGCGTACTTCGGTCGCGACGAGTGCTACGTCGAGCGGTACCTGGTGAAGCCTCGCCACGTGGAGATCCAACTCATGCGCGACTCGCACGGCAACGGGGTGTACCTGAGCACGCGGGACTGCTCCGCGCAGCGCCGCCACCAGAAGCTGGTGGAAGAAGCACCGGCACCCGGTTTGCCGCCGGAAGTCTCGAAGGCCATGGGCGAGGCGGCGCTGAAGGTCGCCGACGGCTGCAACTATACGAATGCCGGCACGGTCGAGTTTCTGTACGAGGACGGCGAGTTCCACTACCTCGAGATGAACACGCGACTGCAGGTCGAACACCCCGTGTCCGAACTCGTGACCGGCGTCGATCTCGTTGCGCTCCAACTGCATGTCGCCGCCGGTGGCAAGATCCCATTCACCCAGTCCGATGTGATCGAGAACGGGCACGCCATCGAGATCCGCATCAACGCCGAGGACCCAGCCAAGGGCGCCTTCCTTCCCTCCCCCGGTCCGATCACCAAGCTGCGGACACCGTCCGGATTCGGTGTTCGATTCGATGGTGGCTACGAGGAAGGCGACGAGGTCAGCCAGTATTACGACAACCTCGTCGGCAAACTCATCTGCTGGGGTCAGGATCGGCCAACGGCGATCGCTCGGACGTTGCGGGCCTTGAAGGAGTTCGAGATCGAGGGTGTGGCCACGACGATTCCCGCCGACATCGCCATCCTCGAGCACCCCGACTTCGCTGCCGTCGCACACTCGACCAAGTGGGTCGAGGAGGTCCTCGATCTGAGCAACATCAGCGCCGATGTCGCACCGGCCAGCGACGACGGCGAGGCCCGGGTGAAGCGGTCGGTGACGACCGAGGTCAACGGCAAGCGCTTCGAGGTCACGATGTGGGTCCCGGAGTCAGCGGGCGTCGCAGCTGGACCGGCGGCGAAGAAGCGTCCGAAGCGAGCCAGCTCCGGTGGTGCCGGTGGCGGATCCGGATCGGGCGATGTCGCAGTGCCGATGCAGGGCACGATCGTCAAGGTCGTGGCCGAGGTGGGACAAGAGGTCGAGGTCGGTGACACGATCGTGGTGCTCGAGGCCATGAAGATGGAGAACAACGTCAACGCCGAGAAGGCGGGAACGGTGACCGAGATCATGGTCGAGACGGGCCAGTCCGTCGGCGGCGGCGACATCGTCGCCAAAATCGCCTGATTTCGTTTTATTCGGCGGCTTCGCCGAGGACTTCGGCAAGTGCCGGATGGACGAACAACGACTCCACCAGGTCGGTCACCGTCAGACCCGCTGTCACCGCCAGAGCCAGCACCGATATCAGTTCGGCCGCATGCCGACCGACGATCGACCCGCCCAGCACCACACCGGTCGCCGGATCGGAGACGATCTTCACGAACCCGCGACTGTCGTTGTTGATCAGCGCCTTGGCCGACACCGAGAACGGCACCTTCGTGACCCGGATCTTCCGGCCAACGCCGAACGCCTCGGTCTCGGCGAGACCGACATCGGCGATCTCGGGATCGGTGAAGATCGCCGACGCAGCCTTTTCGTAGTCGATGTGGCGATGGGGACCGGCGTGCAGCCCCATTGCATGCTCGGCGATCTTGCGTCCCTGCATCGACGCCACCGACGACAGCGGCAGCTTGCCGGAGATGTCACCGGCGGCGTAGACGTGTTTCAGATTCGTCGCGCAGTTGTGGTCGATCGTGACGTAGCCCCATTGCGAATCGATCCCCGCCTCTTCCAGACCGAGATGTTCGGTGTTCGGGATCGAACCGATCGCGAGCAACACGTGCGAGCCCTCGATCACGCGGCCGTCGTCGCACATCACCTTCACGCTGCTGTCGGTCACCTCGAGCCGCTCGGCTCGGGCACCCATCACCAGCTTGACGCCGCGGTCGATGAAACTCTGCTCGAGTACGGCGGCCACCTCGGCGTCCTTGCCCGGCAGCACCTGCTGGCGGCTCACGATCAAGGCCACTTCGGAGCCGAAGGCACTGAACATGTTGACGAACTCCACGCCGGTGACGCCAGAACCGATCACGATCAGCTTCTCTGGCAACACGGGCGGTGGATAGGCGTGGCGTGTGGTGAGGACTCGCTCACCGTCGATGACGGCCCAATCGGGGATGCGGGGCCGGCTGCCGGTGGACAGAAGTACCACGTCGGCGTGGAGCTCCTCGGTGCCTCCGTCGTTGCGATCGACCACCACCGTGTGAGGGCCGGTCATCCGACCCGTGCCTTCGATGAGGTTGACGCCCTGGCTCTCGAGCAACGTGCTCACCGAGTGTTCGAGTCGGGCCTCGATGCTCTTGATGCGGTCTCGAATTGCATCGAAGTCGAGCTCGACGTCGACCTTCGCCAGACCCATGTTGACGGCCTGCTTCATCTGGTTCATCGCTCCACCGGTGGCGATCATCGCCTTCGACGGGATGCAGTCGAGCAGATGGGCGGCGCCACCGATGATGTCCTTCTCGATCAAGGTCACGGACGCACCGAACCGGGCTGCGTAGGTGGCACATGCCGTTCCCGCCGGCCCACCGCCGATGATGACGAACTTCTTTGTTTGGCCAGCCATACAACGAGAGTATCGGTACCTGCTCCCCTGATCTGACCACTACGGCCTCGGCTACGATCGCCACCCCATGACGGCCTCTCCAGACGACCACCTCCCGTCCGCCGCCTCTGGAGGGTGGTCTCGTCAACCGACGTTGGCGATCGATCTCTCGAACACGATCGAGACGGCATCGATCACGGGAGTGCAGCGTGTGGCGCTCGGCGTGACCGAAGCGTTGTCGTCGCGCTGGCCGCTTCTCGTGCTCGATGGGCGTCAGGGCGCTCTGGTGCCAGCTGACCGCCTGGCTCGATCCCGGCTGCGGCGCCTGCAACGCGGGCGTTCCGGCGCCAACTCTGTCGGGCGAGCAGAGTCCCGCCTGCGTCGCCTCGGCGCAGGGCGGTACCGGAGCGAGAGCAGCGACGACCGGCTGACGGCCGGCGATGTCCTGATCGATGTCGAGTCGAGTTGGCATGCTCCTCAGGACCGGGCCGACCTGCTCACCCGTCTTGCCGGGCGGTCCATCACCAGCGCAGCACTGCTGCATGACATCCTGCCGCTCACCGACCCGCAGTGGTTCCCTCCCGAGTCCGTTGGTCGATTCACGCGGTGGTTCGACGCCCATCTCACCGCCGACTCGGTCCTCCTGTCCGTGTCGAACACAACGGCGGATGCTGTCGCCGACCGAGCCGGCCGCCGCCCGATCGTCATGCGAATGGGCGTCAGCACCGACACGAACGAAGCCGGTGCAGCGGCCACGACCGGCCGCTCCGGCCTCATGATGCTCGGGACGGTCGAACCCCGGAAGGGGCACGCTCTGATCCTCGATGCGCTCGATCTTCTCGGGTCCGGTGCGCCCACCGTCGACGTGGTCGGACGCCCCGGCTGGGTGGAGCCTGGACTGATCGAGCGGCTCGAGTCTCACCCACGAATTCGCTGGCATCGAGACGCAGACGATCGACAGGTCGATGACCTGTGGGATCTGAGCGGCCTCCTGCTGCAGCCCAGCCTCGGTGAGGGCTACGGACTGCCAGTCGTCGAGGCGCTTCGACGCCGAGTGGCGGTCGCCGCGTCCGACCTGCCCGTGATGCGCGAGGTCACCCGTGGCCACGCGAGCTTCGTCGCCGACGAACCTGCAGCGTGGGCCGATGTCCTGGCCCGTTTCAGCGCCGATCCGGCTGCCTGGCCGAGCCCGGAACCCCTCGGCTGGCCGACATGGGACGACAGCGCAGACGATGTCATCCGGGCCCTTCGGATCGCCGGCCGATGGCCTGAAGCCGACCCGGCCACCCGGTAGGGTCACGCCCACTGTGCAGATCGTCTATCTCTCGAATCGCCCCGCCGTCCTGGCCGGCACCCTCAGTGCCGTGGCCCGCTGTCAGAACTGGGTCGACCATGCGGTCGTCTGTGCTCCCGCACGGTTACACGGGAGCATCGCCGATGCGGTTGCCGATGCCTGGCCAGGCCGCCTGACGCTCCTCGACGAGAGCGAGATCAGCAATCTCAGCGAGGCGCAGATCGCCGATCTCGGCCACGTCGAACGCAACGTCTCACTTCGTCGAGCGATGATCGAAGGCGGCCACACCGACGACGTCTTCCTCCTCAGCGACGACGACTACCGACCTCTGACGTCGATCCCGATCACCGATTACATCGCCGGCGATGGACGGCACCACGGGTATTACTTCTACGAGCTGAGCCGGTGGCCGGGAGATCAGACCTCGTACGACCTCGCGCAGATCCGCACGCTGGGCGTTCTGCAACTCCTCGGGTTCCCGACGCTCGCGTACGGAGCCCACATGCCCCAGATCATGACCGTCACCGGTTGGAGACGAGCGTTCGAGCTGAGCGATCGAGTCGGTGGCGGCGACCTCGTCGACGAGTGGTCCCTCTACTTCAACGCTGCGGCCGCAGAGCGGGCAGACGAGATGGCGCCGCCCCGCCCGTTCCGCACCTTGGCCTGGCCGCAATGGCCTCACCAGTGGCCATTTCACGTGCGGCCGGATCCAATCCGCTTCGAAAACCACCATCCGGAACACGAGGCGACGGGTGGCCTGTTCGCGGACCTCGGGCCGGTGAACTCCGACGCCGACGCACTCGAACGCATCGTGGCGTGGCGAGCGGCCGAACTGGCGATCGGCGAGCTGCGGTTCGAGGATCGATGGGACGATCCGTGGACCCGGGGCAAGCCTCACCGGCGCGGCATCGCCACCGCAATGCGGGCCGTGGCCAAGGTCCGCAAGTACTCGACCCTGGCCGACGATCAGATCCAGTGAGCCCAGCGCCGACCATGGTCGTCCAACGGATCCGCACGCGCATCCTCGCCGAACGGTGGGTACTCGACGCCGTTCGTCGTCGACCCGAGGTGCAGTCCCTTCGGCGATCACTGGAGCGACAGCGAAGCAAACGCATCGTGGCTACCGAAGGCTCCGTCGATGCCGCCCTCGACCGCATCGTGCGAGACGCCATCGCGTCGTCAACCGAACAAGGTCGGTCACCGCAGGCCGAATCGTGAAGGGCATCACCGGCGAGCGGCGCCGGATCGCTGTCGTCACTCCCCTGCCGGTGTCCGGGATCGAGGGAGGCAACGAGCGTCACTGGCGGTCGCTGACCGCCGCACTCAACGACGCGGGCCACGACGCCCGCCTGGTGGCCGAGGTCAGCCCCGAGGCCAACCTGCGCGAAGTCCTCGCCTCCTACGCCATGTTCCACGCCATGGATCTGTCTGATGTCGACGTGGTCATCTCCGGCAAGTACCCGTCGTTCATGGTGCGCCACCCCTGCCACATCCGGCATCTCAACCACCCGCTGCGGGGCCTCTACGAGCACTATCCAACGAATATCGACACGGCAATCGACGCATCCCTACGGGCAGGCATCGACGCGTGTGGCAATGATGTCGATGAACTCATCGGGTGGGCCGACAGAGTTGCCGTCGAACGGGCAGGTGACCTCGCTGTCGCCTTCCCAGGGCCGTTCGCCCGGGCTGTGGTGCATCGGCTGGATCGCATCGGACGCGACCGGTTGACGGCCGAGGCAACCGTGTCGGAGACGGTCGCCAATCGGCCGGACTACGTCGATCCCGACCGGCCGATCACGATCATTCCACCACTCGGTGACCTCGTCATCTCTAATCTCGAGCCCGGCGATCTCGACGTCTTGGTCGCCGACGTCCCAGCGACTGGCGATGCGCTGCCATCGAGGCCGTTCCTCTTCACCTTCGGGCGCCTCGACCGGGCCAAGCGGTTCGATTTGATCATGCGAGCGTTCGGCGTCGCCCGTCGACTGCCGGGCATGGGCGACGTACCTCTCGTGGTGGCCGGCGACGGTCCCCTTCGCGACGAGCTGACTGCCTCGGCTGGGCACAACGTGCACATCGTCGGCCGCCTCGACGACGACGCGCTCGCCTCTCACCTGCGGGCCGCTGCGGCCGTGGTGCTTGCGCCGATCGATGAGGACTACGGACTCGTCGCCGCCGAGGCCATGGCTGCAGGAACGCCTGTGATCACCACGTCTGACAGCGGCGGCATCGCCGAACAGATCAGACCGGGCCGCGACGGGTTGGTCGTGCACCCCCGAGTTCCGCTGCTGGCAGCAGCGATGCGCGATCTCGCGACACGCCCTGACCGCGCTGCTCGCTTGGGACGGGCCGCCCAGGACGCCGTCCGGCCGCTCTCGTGGTCGCCCATGCTCTCCCTGATCGCCGAGGTCTCCGAGCCTCAGGAGCGGCGACGCGTTCTACTCGTCTCCACCTTCCCGGCCGATCCGGTCGAGAGCGGTGGCCAGCGGCGTCTGAGAGGCATGGCGGCCGGACTCGCCACCCTGGGCTGGCGGCCGACGGTCCTGAGCCTCACCAATCGACTGGCGCCGGGTGGGATTCGCCGACGTCGCACTCCCGATGGCGTCCGACACGTGATGGTTGGGCGCAGCCAGGCGCACCTCCGTGCCGATTTCGCGATGGCCAGCCTGCTCGGCTCACCGATCGACGACGTTGCTGCAGCCGAACTCTGGCCGTCGAGCCCGGCTTTCAGCGACGAACTCCGGGCCCAGGCGGCCGAGGCCGACATCGTCGTGTTGAGTCACCCGTTCCTCGTCTCGGCGTTGGCCGACCTTGCCGCTTCGGACCAACTGCCACCCGTGGTCTACGACGCATTCAATGTCGAGACCGATCTGAAGCGCGAAGTCTTTGCCGACCGTGAGGGTGGATCGTGGGTCGCCGAGCGGGCGGCCGAAGCCGAAACGGCAGCGTTGGAGTTGGCCGCTGTGGTCTCGGCGACGTCCGATGGCGACCTCGACCGATTCCGCACCCTCCACGGCGTCACGTCGCCCACTGCGGTGGCGGTGAATCCGCTCGCCGCAGAATTGTCAGCAGCCCGTTCACCCGATGAACACCGATCTGCCAGGCGCCGCTTCATGCTCGACCTCGCCTCGTCAGGCGACGCCCGCCCCATCACCCTCTTCATGGGATCGGACCATCCGCCCAACCGCGCTGCAGCTCGGCGCTGCGTGGCCCTGGCTGCCGCCAGGCCCGATCTCCACGTGGTCATCGCCGGAACGGTCAACGTCCCCGACATCGACTCCTCGTCCCCCGCGAGGCCGACGGTGCTGGGTTCGTTCGCAGCTCGTGATCTCAGACGACTCCTCACCATGGCCGACGTCGTGCTGAATCCGATCGAGACCGGGTCGGGGACGAGCCTCAAGCTCATCGATCCACTCAGTCTCGGCATTCCCGTGGTCTCGACGGCCCTCGGGGCTCGCGGTCTTCCCGATCCCGACCGTGTCGTCTGGCTTTCCGGGCCAGACCCGGACGAGCTCGGGGCGACCATCGATCTTGTCTTGGCAGATCCGGAATCGGCACAACGTCGGAGCGAGACGGGGCGGGCAATCGCTCGACGGGCTCTGCCTGAGAACGCCATGAGTGAACTGTCGGACCGGATGGCCGCGGTGCTCTCGGACGACCCGGACTCGTAGCGGACAGCCCGAACGCGTACCATCGCCGAGGTGACAGACGATCTTGCATCCTGGAGGGCCGCCGCCAAGAAGGAACTCCGCGGCCTGCCGCTCGACGACCTCACGGTGACGACGCCCGAGGGGATCGACGTCAAGCCGCTCTACACCGAAGCCGACCTCGACGGGCTCGACCATCTCGGTTCGCTTCCGGGCGCTCCCCCGTACCTCCGTGGCCCGCGGGCCACGATGTTCACGAACCGACCGTGGACGGTCCGGCAATATGCCGGGTTCTCCACGGCCGAAGAGTCGAACGCGTTCTATCGGGCCAACCTCGCCGCCGGCCAGATGGGCCTGTCGGTCGCCTTCGATCTCGCCACCCACCGGGGCTACGACTCCGATCATCCGAGGGTCACGGGAGACGTCGGCAAGGCAGGAGTCGCGATTGATTCGATCGAGGACATGAAGATCCTCTTCGATTCGATCCCGCTCGACAAGATGTCAGTGTCGATGACCATGAACGGTGCCGTGCTCCCGATCATGGCGTGTTACATCGTGGCCGGTGAGGAACAAGGGGCCACCGCAGATCAGCTTGGCGGCACCATCCAGAACGACATCCTCAAAGAGTTCATGGTGCGCAACACCTACATCTATCCACCCGAGCCGAGCATGCGGATCGTGGCCGACATCATCGAATACACGGCCCACAACATGCCGAAGTTCAACTCGATCTCGATCTCGGGCTACCACATGCTCGAAGCCGGAGCATCGGCCGAACTCGAGCTCGCCTTCACCCTGGCTGATGGCCTCGAGTACGTACGTTCAGCCCTGGCAAAGGGCCTCGACGTCGACGCATTCGCCGGCCGCCTCTCGTTCTTCTTCGGAATCGGCATGGACCTGTTCATGGAGGCGGCCAAGCTCAGAGCAGCCCGCCTGCTGTGGGCCGAACTCATGGCACAGTTCGAGCCGAAGAACCCCCGCTCATCGATGCTTCGGACCCACTGCCAGACCTCCGGGGTGTCCCTCACTGAGCAAGACCCGTACAACAACATCATCCGCACCACGATCGAGGGCCTGGCCGCCGTGCTGGGCGGCACCCAGAGCCTCCACACCAACAGCTTCGACGAAGCTTTGGGCCTGCCGACCGAGTTCAGCGCCAGGATCGCCCGCAATACCCAGCTGATCCTGGCCGAGGAGAGCGGAGTGACCCGCACCGTCGATCCCCTGGCCGGGAGCTACTACGTCGAGTCTCTCACTGCTGAGTTGGCCGACAAGGCAAGCGCAATCCTCAGCGAGATCGACGGTCTCGGCGGCATGACCAAGGCGATTGCCTCCGGGATGCCCAAGCTCCGGATCGAGGAAGCCGCAGCCAAGAAACAAGCCCGGGTCGACCGCAAACAAGAAGTCGTCGTCGGCGTGAACAAGTACGTCGTCGAGAACCCCGAGATGGTCGACGTGTTGTCGATCGACAACACCGCCGTCCGAGAATCCCAGATCGCTCGGTTGGATCACGTTCGCTCCACCAGAGACCAGACAGCCTGTGATGGCGCTCTCACGGCGCTCACCGCGGCGGCCGAGGGAGACGGGAACCTGCTCGCTGCCTGCGTTGACGCAGCGCGAGCACGAGCTACGGTCGGCGAGATGTCCGATGCGATGGAGACCGTGTTCGGCCGCCACCAGGCCAAGACCCAGACCATCTCCGGCGTCTACGGAGCGGCCTACGAGGGCGATGAGGGTTTCGCCGCCGTTCTCGCCAAGGTCGACGCGTTCGCTGAGGCGGAGGGTCGCCGTCCTCGCATGCTGGTCGCGAAAATGGGCCAGGACGGACACGATCGTGGAGCAAAAGTCATTGCCACGGCGTTCGCCGATCTCGGCTTCGACGTCGATGTCGGTCCACTGTTCCAGACCCCCGAAGAGGTCGCCCGTGATGCCATCGACAACGACGTGCACGTGGTCGGCGTGTCCTCGCAAGCGGCCGGACACCTCACACTGGTGCCTGCGCTGATCGACGAACTCCGCAAGGCCGGTGCGGACGACGTGATCGTGGTTTGCGGCGGGGTCATCCCACCCCAGGACTACGACACGCTGCGCTCCGCCGGTGTCGGAGCCATCTTCGGCCCCGGCACCAACATCTGCGACGCCGCCGTTGAGGTCATCGGACTCCTGGGCACCGCCTCCGCCTGACCGAGTGCTCCGAGTTGACGCCGGCCGGCCGTCCGATCGACGGATTGTCGAGCCTTGTCAAGTCGGACCGCCGTACGGTTGTACGATCCTTCGGTGCGTGCCCCGACAGCCAACGAGATTCTCAGCGGGGATCGTTCGGCTCTCGCCCGTGCGATCACGCTTGTCGAGTCCACTCGCCCAGACCATGCCGACCTCGCCGCCGAGCTGATCGACGAACTCCTCCCCCACACCGGTCGCGCCAAACGCATCGGGATCTCCGGCACACCGGGAGTTGGAAAGAGCACATTCATCGAAGCGCTCGGCGGCCACCTCACCGGTCGAGGAGAACGGGTCGCCGTCCTCGCCATCGATCCATCGTCACAGCGCACCGGGGGCTCGATTCTGGGTGACCGCACGCGGATGACGACGCTGTCGCGAGACCCCAACGCCTTCATTCGGTCCACGCCCAGCTCCGGTGTGCTGGGTGGCGTCGGCGCCGAGACTGCTGCGACCCGGCTCCTCTGTGAAGCGGCCGGTTACACGGTGATCCTCATCGAAACCGTCGGCGTTGGTCAGTCCGAGACCACGGTCGGCGACCTCACGGATCTGTTTCTCCTCCTCGTCGCACCGTCAGCAGGCGACGATCTCCAGGGGATCAAGCGCGGGGTGATGGAGATGGCCGACCTCATCGCCATCAACAAGGCCGACGGCGAGAAACTCGCCGCCGCGCACGTCACCCAGAACGACTACCGAGCAGCGCTGTCCCTCGTACGACCGAAGTGGCCGAATCAACCGACCGACGTGATGCTTTGTTCAGCGCTCGAGGACCAAGGGGTCAGCGATGTCTGGAGCGCGATCGAACGGCTGTGGACTCGCCTCGATGATGACGGCCGCCTCGAAGTCTTGCGGAGAGATCAGTCAGCGACATCCTTCCGCCATCATGTCAACGACGGTTTGCTCGATCTCGTCCTTGGGCTCGGAGACGAACAGCTCGCGGGAGTCAACCTGGGCGACCTCGAAACTGCGGTCCGCAGTGGAAACCTGTCGGCAATCGGCGCAGCCCGCCGGGTCGTCGATGCGTTCGCCCGTCGACTGTGACCTGGTTCGATTCTCCCCGCCGCTCCCACGTGTTCGTGGCAGCGGCCGCCGCGGTGTTCCAGCTGATGGTTCTCCCGATATGGCGTCCGCTCAACCTGCCCGATGAGAGTGGATTCCTGCTCAACGCCATCCGCCTGGGTACGGGCGGCGCTCCGTCCGGCCTCGACTACTTTCCCGGCTACAGCACGCTCCTCGCCCCGCTGACGGCGTTGACAACCGACCTCGAGACGCTCACCAGATTGGTCCAGGTCGTCAACGGTCTGCTCGGCGTGGTGACCGCCCTCCTCGCGATGCAGCTGGCGCGACGGTTGGGTGAGGACCTCACCGAACCTGCGCTGGCGGCGATCGGCCTCGTCGTCGCTGCCTACCCGGCGTATCGGTTGTTCGGCGCCTTCGCGCTCTCGGAGAACCTGCTCGTGCCATGGACGGTTGGGCTGTGTCTCGCATTCGAGCGAGCCGTTCGCCGATCGACCGGAGTCGACGTCGCAGTGTTCGGGTTGATGGCAGGCCTTTCGTTTGCCATCCACAGCAGGGCGATCGCTCTGACCCTTGCCGGTTTCTGCGCAGCACTCCTCGTGCTTCGGGGCCGATCGTTGTTGGGAGCACTCGCCGGCCAGGCCGCCGGCCTCGGAACTGCGTTGTTGCTGGTCACCTACACCCTTGACACTTCGGTGGACTCCGGAGCGCCAAGAAGCTCCCCCGGCGCCCTTCTCCGCAGCGCCCTATCGGTGCGTGGCGCGGCCGATGCCATCCTGAGTGCCGCTGGTCAGGGTTTCTACCTTCTCGCTGCCACAGCCGGGCTCGGTGCTCTCGGACTCTGGCACCTGACGGACGCGGTGCTGTCGTCTTCTCGCGAATCGGACAGCGCCCGCTCGGTCGGGATCCTCGCGATCTTGATCCTTGCGACCTCCGTCGGCATCTCATCGCTGTTCCTCGCAGGACGCGAAGGAGACTTCGCCATCTACGGGCGGTACGGCGAGGGAGTGCTCGTCCCGTTCCTCGTGGCCGGGCTCGTGGCGTCGGCTTCGTCGCCGGCGACAACGAGAGATCGAATCTGGCGGCTCTGTGTCGGCCTGCCGTTGCTGGCAGGCGCTCTCGTTCTGGTACGCGGGCCTGAGGCTTTTCAAGGGCGAACCCTCCTGTTGAACATCGCCGGCGTGTTCCCCGTGGTCGACGTCGTGGGAAGCATTCGGCTCTCGACGCTGGCGCTCTACGGCGTGGCCGCCATGCTCGTGGTCGGTTTGCTCCTCCGAAGCCATTTCGTCGCGGGGAGCCTCGTCCTCGCAGCCGTCTTCCTTGGTTTCGGCTCGTTCGCCATCGATCGTTCCGCGGCTGCCATCGATGTGCTCGACACCCAGGATCAGCTGATCACGGCCATCGAGGAAAGCGCTGTCGATGCAGATTGCGTGGCTCTGGACATCTGGCAATTACCGGATCGTTGGCATCAGGAGAACTACCGGCTGCGACTCGACCAACAACGGTTCGAGTACTGGAGCAGTGCGACGCCCCAGCCGCCATGCTCAGACTTGATCATCTCTCAACGATCCGACCTCGACGACCTCATACCCGGCGCATCGGTCATCGCCGTCGAACCCTTCGGCCGTCAAGCACTGTGGGTCCTGCCCGGCGCTCGCCAGGACGTCATCAACTCGCAACGATCGACCATCACCGACCCGCTCGCTGCCTTCGAAGCTGACCAGGAGATCGTTGTCGACATCGAGACTCCGCCATTGTCCGTCGCTCTCGGCGACTCCTTCGAGGCGGTGGCAACGATCGAGAATCGGGGGCCCCTCGGCCTCTTCCCCGAAGGAGGGTTCGCGACGATCGAGGGTTCGACCAACCTGGGCCTCGAGTTTCGGAGCCTCGAAGAACCCGATGTCCGGCGACACGAACCCATCCGAATTCGAATCCCCGTCGCAGTGGCCAAAGGAACTGCGGTCGAGCTCTCCCGCCAGCTGCGTCCGGAGGACATTGATCCGTCGATCCAACCCGGCACCTACTTGCTCGTGGCTTCGATCGTGCAGGAAGGCATCGCATGGACCGACTTCGCCGATGCCGTCATGATCGAGGTGACGGGTTGATGGCTACAGTCCCGGCCATGGGGATGAACCGCTTCGTTGCGGCGATCGAGCGACGAGTCCGCAGAATGCGAAGCCAAGCTCCGTCGCCCGAGCGAGCTGAGGCTTCGGGCTCGGAAGAAACTGCAATCGAAGACCCAGCCCAGATCGAGCGACGCCGTCGCGAACGCGCCCGTTTCACCGACGATGCGGCCTATTTCCAGTTCCTCATCGAAAGGGCAGTCGAGACCAACTCGGCCGCATCATGAGAGTTGGCCTCGTCCGGTCGACCAGCGATCCAGAGCAGGACCGATTTGCCATGCAACAGCTCGAGACCGAGCTGCTCGGCGCTGGGACCGAGGTGACCACGGTTCAGGTACCTCCACTCAGCGACGACGTGACCGAACAACTCGACGCGTACGAATACTGCTCCAGCCTCGAACTCGGCGACTTCGACCTCGTCATCGCAGCGTCGGCACCCGGCTGGCTGGTCCGTCACGATCGACTCGTGGTCATGTCCTCCGGCGACGGATTGGTCGCGTCACCAGAAGAGTCGACCGTGGCTGAGGATCTCGATCGGCTGGAGGCATGCGAGAGCCCGAGCGACCTGATCCGGGCTTCCCGAACGATGCTGGCCGCCGGCGATGCCAGCCACCCTGTTGCCGCTCCCGCCCACATGCAGAAATGGCTCGCATCGCGCCTCGAACATCTCCTCTTCAGCGGATCGAGCGTGAAGCGCCTGATCACCCCGTCGGAGTTCTCTGCCCGCAGGTTCGAGACCCTCGGCTGGGGCGAACCCATCATGGTTGCTCCCCCAGCCGCCGCAGCACTGCTCGGCCTCGACCACACGCCAGCGAGGAACATTTGCTTCACCGAGAGCCGCTTTGACGGCGACGACCGGCTGCCCACGGTGATCGAAGCATTCGCGACGATCGACGATGTCCACGCCGAACTCCGAGTTGCCGGTGACGGGCCGAATCGTCCGTCAATCGAAGCGGCGACTCACGACCGCCGCATTCGCTTTCTGGGCGCCATCGATGACACAACCAGGAGCAACGAGCTCGAGGCAGCCTGCTCGACCGTCCTGGTTGCGACCCAACTCGGATGGTCTCATCTCGGCGCCGAATCAATGCTGGCCGGAACACCACTCGTTGCGCCCGTCGATGCCGGTGGAATCGTCGAGATCGTCGAGCACGGCGTCAACGGCGTCCTCATCGAACCCACGACCGAGCGTTTGAGTTGGGGCATTCGCCACGTAGCCGGCGACCCTCGTTTGCGCTGGCAGATGGGTCTGCAGGCCAAACGGGCAGCAGCGCAACTGACTTGGGCGTCTGTCCTCGACGAGCTGGCCGACCTCGCCTCCCCGGCCGACAGACCACGGTTCCTTGCAGTGAGCACCTACCCGTTCGATCCGATGGTCGGGGGTGGCCAGCGGCGGGCCAGGTATCTCAGTCGGGGCCTCACCCTCCAGTGCGATGTCACCGTCCTTGTCAACAGAAGTCCCGGCGATCGAGTGCGCCGTCGCCTCATCGAGCCCGGGCTGACACAGATCGAAGTACCCAAGAGCGAGGCTCAACTGGCGGCGGAGCTGGACATGTACCACGCCATGGGCCGTATACCGATCGACGACCTGACCGCGGCGGAACTCAGCCGAGCGACTCCGGCGTTCGGGGCCGAGCTCGCCAGTCAGCTGGTCGACTGCGACGCAATCATCGCCACCCAGACCTTCCTGCTCCCCTGCGTTCCGCCGACCGAAATTCCGATCGTGCATGACTCACACAACGTCGAATCCCTGCTGAAGGCGGGCCTTCTCCCCGAAACGCCGGCAGGTCACTGGCTTCTGGAACGAGCGGTGGCGGCAGAGGCCGAAGCAGGACGCCGCGCTGCGGTCGTGACAGCGTGCACGGAACGAGACCTCGAGCTCCTCAGCGCCGGCGCGCCCTCCCCGACACCCACCAGCGTCGTGGTGAGCAACGGAGTCGACGCCGAGGCTCTGCCTCGCAAGACCGAGGAAGAACATCGCCGCTCTCGGTCCGAGTTGCTCGCTCTCGCCGGCTGCGCCACCGATGATCAGCGCCCGATCGGTGTCTTCATCGGCTCGTGGCATCCGCCCAACATCGAGGCTGCGCGCCTCGTCCTCGAACTCGCTCGACAACGCTCAGACTGGCTCTTCGTCCTCGCTGGCAGCCACACCAGCGAGTTCGCCGGAGAGTCCATCCCCGACAACGTCCAGCTCATCGCAGTCTTCGCCGAACCGCTGTTGTGGCCCTTGCTGGCAGGTGCCGATGTCGCGCTCAACCCCATGCTGTCCGGTGGCGGTACCAACCTGAAGCTGTTCGACTACCTCGCGGTGGGCACTCCGATCGTCACCACGACGATCGGCGCCCGCGGGCTGCCCGATGCGAGCCGCTACGCCACGATCGCCGATCCGGACGTGACGAGCTTCTCCGATGCGATCGACCGCGCCAGACAACCGTCGCCAGAACGCGCCGCCTCGTTAGTCGCCGGCCGGCGCCTGATCGAGGAGACATTCGACTGGGGCATCCTCGGAGATCAGTGGGCGGACGGAATTCTCACGGCACTCGAGCTCACTCCGGGACCGACTCGGCAACGCACCAGCCGTCGATGGCGGCCGACGTTGTCATCGACTACTCCGCCGTCGACCAACCCCGTCATTGCCACGATGCAGATTCTTGGCCAGCGGGCCATGACCACGCCGCCGTCACCTCAGGAGGTCTCCATGGACCCGGCACTAAGAGAGCGCCTCAAGCAGGCAAACGAGAACCGTAACATCGGTCGAAGCCTTCCGGATGGGGCTCGATTCAGTGGACCGAAGAGGGCGCTCATTCGCGTCGGCCACGCGTTCACCAACGAACAGGTGATCTACAACAAGGCAATCGTCGAGGCGGTCGAGCAGCTCGCTGTGTCCCTTCGTGCGATCGAGGCCGAGCAGCGCGAGCTCCGCCAGACCGTCGAGACGCTCACGGCGGAGAATCGATCGCTGCACCGCAGGCTCGAGGTGCTGGAGTGAGCGGACTCCGCATCGGCGTCCTGAAACCCGACTGGGGTGTGGCCGGCGGGTTCGAGCGTCTGCTCGATCGATTGCTGGCGCACTTGGTCGCGTCCGGGCATCGAGTGACAGAGGAGAACTTCCCTGGCCTGATCACGCCTCGCTCGTCATGGGGCACTCCGGCTGCGCTGGAGTGCTGGCCGCAACATCCCGAGTTCTTCCGCTATTTCGCCTTGCTGGAAGACGTCCGTCGCATGGATCTCGACAACTACGACTTGATCCTGAGCACCCAGCCGCCCACCTACCTCGCCGACCACCCGCGGGTGCTGTCGCTCTTCTATCACCACGCCCGCATCTTCTACGATCTGCACGAACCATTCCTGGCGTTCGGTGAGGTCGACTCCGATCTGCATGCAGCGGCCACCGAAATCGTTCGCACCACCGACCTCTCGATGTTGTCCGGGGTCAGACATTGGCTGGCAGGTAGCCAGGAGTGCGCCAACCGGCTCGACGAGTATTGGGATGTCGACCGCAACGTGTCGCTGATTCACGCGCCTCCACTCACCGAGGCCCCCTCCGACCTTCCGCCTTGGAATCGTGACGGAGCAGTCGTCTGCGTGAGTCGACATGAATGGCCGAAGCGATCTGAGTTCGTCGTAGCTGCAGCCCAGCTGCTGCGGGACAGGCGGGTCGAACTCATCGGTGGCGGTGGTCGACTCGGCGCCATTCGAGCCCTCGATGCCAAGCTGACGCGTGCTCCGGAAGGGGTCGAGGACGCCGACGCGCTCTGGATGACCCCGGCCCGTCACACGGCAGCGCCGCCATCGGGAGCTCCGTCGACTGCGTTCATACTCGGGACGCTCTCAGACGAGGAACGCAACGACCGCTACGCGAGTGCCGCTGTCGTCGTGGCTCCCGCGTACCGAGAGGATTACGGGCTGACGGCCTTGGAAGCCATGCAGTGGCAGCGACCGCTGATCGTCTGCTCAGACGGCGGAGGGCTCGTCGACATCGTGAACGACACCGGCGCCGGTCTCATCGTCGACCCGACACCTCAGGCCATTGCCGCTGGAGTCAGGCGCATCGTCGACGAGCCCGGATTGGCGCTCGAGCTGATCGAGCGATGCCGAGCGGTTCCGTCAACGTACACCTGGGCTCGGTGTCATGCAGAGCTCGACGACGCAGTCTCGTCGGCGATGGCGGCACCGACCTCGTAGTACGACGGTGGAATCCCTGCCGCCAGCTCCATCCGCCTGACGCGTTCGAGCGTGCGTTGGGTGACCAAGCGATGTGAGGCAATCAGATCGGCGAGAAATCCGATGGCGAACATCTGAATGGCGGCGATCACGAAGAGAGACCCGAGCACGATGGATTGCAGGTGCCCAGTGCGATCTCCGTTGACGGCCCAGTCGACGAAGAAGGGCACGAACGAGACCCCGGCCAGACCCATCAGCAGAATTCCGAGGCTGCCGAAGAAGCGGAGAGGTTCGTATGCGGCGAAGACCCTCGTGATCACCCCTGCGTTTCGCCGCATGTAGCCCCACATCGACCCGAACAATCGCGACTCTCGGGTTGCCGGGTTGGTTCCGACCGGCGTCGATGCCACAGCAGAGCGGAGCTTGCCTGCTTGGATCAGCGACTCCAAGGTGTAGGTGTATCGATTCACCACGATGAGCTGTATGGCGGCCTCGGTGTTGTAGGCGCGAAACCCCGACGTCACGTCTGGGACGTTCGTTCCGCTCGCTTTTCGCACCACCCAGCTACCGGCGAGCTGGAAGCGGATCTTCAGTCGGGAAAAATCGGCGACGCTCGCCACCTCGCGATCGCCGACGACGAGGTCGGCCTCACCGGCGAGAATCGGTGCCACCAGCGCCGGGATGGCCTTGGCGTCGTATTGGTTATCGGCGTCGGTGTTGACAATGACGTCTGCACCCAGCTTCAGCGCGGCGTCGAGGCCGGCCTGGAAGGCGAACGCGAGGCCGCGGTTCTGCGGCAGCTTGACGATGTGGTGGACACCATGCCGCCGGGCAACATCGACGGTGTCGTCGGTCGAACCATCGTCGATGATGAGCCACTCGACCTTGTCGAAACCTTCGACTTCTCTGGGGAGCTCCGACAGCGTGGCGGGAAGTTGTTCCGCCTCGTTGAGGCAGGGAATCTGGATGATCAGCAGCACGATGAACCTCGGGCTCGGACTGTAGTCCGACTCGTTTGGTTCGGCGGTCACTCTCCAGCACCCTCGGTGTCGCTACCGTGGAGACAGCCTCGCTCCACCGGCGGGTTCACACCGATGACAGCGACCCCCCTTCGAAGACTGCGCCCAGCTGAACGGGCCGCGTTGTTCATCGCCTCGATCGTGGTCCTCTGGTTCGTTTTCAAGCGGCTGGATTCGAGCATGAGCGACGCCCTCGATGTCCTTCGCACCGCGTCCGTTGGCGGCATCGGCCTTGCTGCGCTGCTCGCTCTTGCTGCGATGACGGCGGTGGCGCTCGGGTGGGCCGTGCTGCTGCGGACGACGAAGACGTCGGCAAGCGCGGCCGGCATCGTCGCTTGGTACTTCGTCGGAGAGATCACCAAGTACATTCCCGGCGGCATCTGGGCGCTCGTCGGGCGTGGTGAACTCGTTGGTCAAGAGATCGGTCGCCGACCGGCGTATCGGTCCGTCACTGCATCGCTTGTTCTTCTGTTCGGTGTTGCGTCGGTGCCCACCGCCGTCGCCGTTCTCCGATTCGACGGCTGGCCCCTCGCAGCGCGGGTCGTCTGCGCGCTCGGGCTCTTGTGCGTGTTGCCGGCGGTCTATTGGCGGCTGCGAACGAAGGCAACGGAGTTTGCCGCTGTCGTTGTGCGCTACAGCGCCGCGTGGTTGCTGATCGGACTCACGACCTACGTCGTGGCCCGATCGCTCGATTTGTCGGTCGGTCTGCTGGATTCGGTCGTCGTGACGTCCGCAGCGTGGTTTGTCGGCTTCGCCGTGGTCTTCGTTCCCGGCGGCGTCGGCGTTCGAGAAGCGACGTTCGTCGCGCTGGCGCCGTCCAGCCTCGATCCCAGCGAGTCGCTGGCCATCGCCTTGGTTGCACGATTGCTCTTCGTCCTCGCCGATACGGTGGGCGCCGTGGTGGGATTGGCACTTCGACCGACACGCCATCGCGACGAAGGGCCCAGATGACAGACATCCCGACTGGCAACACCTACGACAAGTACGCCTCCACCAATCCGATCGAGCGACGGGTCATGGCCCGCTTCCTCGCTGCGCTCGACAATGCGTTGCCTCCGTCTGCCGGCAAGATCCTGGAAGTCGGAATCGGCGAGGGCGAAGTGATGGAACGAGTGCGGACCCGATATCCGGACGCGTTGTCGACTGGCATCGACCTGCCTGATCCCGAACTCCAGATCGAGTGGAGGCAGCGCGGCCTCGCAGCTTCAGTCGCTGACGCCACTGCGCTCCCGTTCGCCGACGACACCTTCGACCTCTGTCTTGCCATCGAGGTGTTGGAGCACGTCGACGATCCCGAATCGATGCTTCGAGAGATCGCCAGGGTCTGCACGGGAACCGTCGTGCTGTCCGTGCCGCACGAACCGATCTGGCGGCTCCTGAACATGGCTCGCGGCTCCTACCTCCGCCAATTCGGGAACACCCCGGGTCACATCAACCACTGGAGCCGATCAGGTTTCCGACGGCTCGTGTCAAGCCAATTTGATGTGGTGTCCACTGCATCGCCGGTGCCGTGGACGATGGTCACTGCACGCCGGAGTCACGTGTGAAGGTGGGAAGTCGGCCACGCCTCATCCTCACCTTTCCCGCAAAGCTGGCGCTCGGCTTGTTCGTGTTGGTCACTGCGCTGGCTGCGCTCAACTTGCATGGCTCGTCGATCGGGACCTACCACGAAATCTTCGACGGACCCGAGGCCGCCGACCCGAACCTCATACTCGGCGAACCCCGAGGTATCCGCAGCGATGAGTGGCTGCGCTGGACACCGCTGGTGGCGTCCCAGGCGAAGTTGGGCTACCCGGAGGTCAACCCGTCGTTGCGCGACGGGGTCGACCTGGCGGTGATCTACGACGTGCCCCACGGTGGTTGGACGGCGTTCTTCGAACCACAACACGCGATGTTCCACGTCGGCCCGGGCCCCGAGTTCGCGTTCGCGTTCAAGTGGTTCGGCCTCCTTGCAACGAGCTTCTTTGCCGCGACGGTCTTCGCTCGTAGGCTGGGAGGGCTGCGGCCACCGGCGGCAATGCTCGCTGGCGCACTCTGGGCGCTCTCCCCCTTCTTTCACTGGTGGTACCAGAGTCAGGCGTTCCTCGCTGCGAGCTACGGAATGCTCGTCGTGGTGATGTTCCTCGCCGCGCTCGACTCACCGTCTCGACGTCGATCTGTGCTGATCGGGTTCGCAATCGGGTACATCGGGGCAGCCGCGCTGATGCTTCAGTACCCGCCCTATCTCCTGTCGGCAGCCTTGCCCTCGCTGGTTCTCTTGGCATCGCACATGGGACGATTGCGCACCACACTCGGACAACGAGTTCTCGTTGAACGATTCCTCCTTGTGGGGCTGCCGGCCGGCCTCATCGTCGGGGTCACCGGGCTGGTGTTCGTCGTGACGAAAGCTGACCTCATCGCCGCGATCGGGGCCAGCGAACACCCCGGCGGTCGATCCTTTTCGAGCGGTGAGGGAACCTGGCGTTCGTTCGGCCATCTGATGTCCGGCAATCTGGCGCCATCGTTTCTCAGCGATGGCCGTGCAGCCAACTACTTCATGAACCAGAGCGAGGCCGCCGGGTTCCTCCCGCTGCTTCCGACCCTGGTCGTGGTTGGAATCTTTCGCCAGTTCCGCCATCGGCGTTCAGGCCGATCGCTGCAGCCAGATGTGATCGCGCTCGTCGTCTTCGCCGCGATCATGGCGGTGTGGCTCTTCGTCCCAGGTGTCTCGGCACCCTTCCGGGTCCTGTTGTTCGATCAGATCCCGATCAACCGATTCGTCTTCATGCTCGGCCTCACGCAATTCGCGCTCCTCGTCGTGCTGTTGCGCGAGCCGCCGGAGTCCACGATCGCTCCAGACGCCGATCCGCGGTTGCAACCTCTCGCCCGGTACCTGTCGGGTGCCCTGATCGGCGTTGGCACAGCAGCGATGATCCTGCTGGGCAACCGCATCGTCATCGGCGCGGCACCAGGATTCGTCAGCGGCCGCGTCATCGTCGTCTCGACCATTCTCGCTGTGTCAGCCGGGCTCGTGTGGAGTCTGCACGGCCATCCCCGCACCGGGCTCGCCGCTCTCGTCGGGCTTTCGTTGGCGAGCTCGGCGACGATCAATCCGCTCTACCGAGGACTCGATCCGGTGATGAACACGGTTGTGGTCGATCGGATCGAGACAATCGCCGGAAACGACCCTGACGCTGCGTGGGCCGTGCTGGGTGGCCTCGTCTTCGAAAATCTGGCCGTCGAGGCCGGGGCCCGTTCCATTTCCGGAAGCACGCCGAGCACGCAGGTGGACTGGTGGACCACCTTCTACGCTCGCGATGCCGAGACCGAACGCATCGTCGACCGGTCAGCCCACTTCGCATTCCAACTCGCTGATCGCCCCGGAACTTGGCTCGAGTTGACGCAACGCAACTACGTCACCGTTCACCTCGATCCATGCGACGAGTTCAGTGATGCGGTCGATCTCCGCTACATCGTTGCTCCTCACCCACTCGTGAGCTCTTGCCTCGAGCTGATCGAGATCGTGGAGTACGAGCAGCTGTCGTTCCTCTTCTACGAACGAATTTGAGGGTCGGCCCTCCGGACCACGGCTGCGATCGTGGCCGCGTGTGCACGCGCCTGTCGGACGACGCCGGGCAGATTCTTCGCGATCAACTCTCGCCGGACATCAGCTGACTCGAACACATCCATCACTCGTTCGACGACACTGGGGTCGACCAGTTCGGCTGCGTCCAGCCCGGCATCCAACATCCCGAACAGCTCGAGAACCTCTCGATACTTGTGGCCCCAGCCGAGGACGAGCGGCGGAACTCCAACGGCCAACGCAGAAATCATGCCGTGGAACCGAGACGTGACGAGTACGTCGCAGGTGCTGATGACGAGACGAAGCTCGTCGGCATGCAGCTCGGCGTCGACGACATGGACAGCGGTTTCGGGGGCCGTCAGCGCCTCTATCCGCCGGCAGAGCGGTAGATCGTTGTTGTGCGGGGCGTCAGTCTCGGGGCGCAAGCTGTGGGGAATGAGGACGACTTCCAAGCCATCCGCTGCGATTCGATCGATAACCGCTGCAAGCGACGTTTCGTAGCTCGTTTCGTCCTGCCCTTCGAGAGACGCGACGCTGCGCCGAGCCACCTCACTTGGACACACGCCGATTCGACCGCCGCTCGGCCGCGCGAGGCCGAGCCGCTCGAGGAGCGCATCGACTCCTCGCATGTCGACCTCGAGCGCGAACGCCAGATCTACGCCGCGCTCCACAGGGATACCGAGATCCTCCACCATGACCGCGGTGTGTTCGCCTCGAGCGATGATTGCCGCCATACGGGGCAAGATCACCTTCGCAAGCGCTCGATTCAGGCGTCCCTCGAATGGGCCCATCGCTTGCGCACACTTCACGACCGGAACGCCAAGAATCAGCGCCGGCAATACTGTGGCCACATTGAAGGGAAGGAATTTCTCGCGACCGTCGCTGAAGGTGATGCCACCTTGGTCCAACAACACGTCAGCCTGTGCCAAGCACGCAACCGCAGGATCGAGCCGGCAGATCAGGCCTCGAATCGGGGGCAGAAGACGATGCAGAATCGCAAGCGGGTTGGTGACCAAGGCGAGGCGGAACGGCCGAGCATCGACAATGGCGAGCTCTGGGTGTCGATTCCGGCGCTGGTCCTGCTCTGGATACACGCTGAGGAGCGTGAAGGTCGACTCGCCGTCGTCGAGCAGTTGAAGCGAGGCCTCCAGCATCGAAGCCGCCCCCTTGTTTCCATACAGTGCCGATGCGATCACCGAGTATTTCGTCATTGAGGCTGATCCCTTGTTTCGAGCTCGAGGTTCTTGCCGACGTGTGAGACGTCGGAACGATTTCGCGCTGCGCTCTGGACGCGACGACCGATTCCCACATACCCAAAGAGCAGTACGACATCGGTGGCGGTGGCATAGAGCCGAGCCGATGCGGCGATCGTCAGCGCGTCGGCGGTTCCGATGCGAGGCGATAGCAGCGCCGTGATGACCGCCTCACGAACCCCCAGGCCACTCGGCACCATGAACGCCAAGATCCCGAGGATGCCGGCGAGGACGTAGACCGCACCGAAAACCAGGACGTCATCGACCCCGCCGAGCTTGACGACCGAAGCGGCCAACAGGACGAACCCAGCTGCGTTCATGAGCCTGGGAACGAGGTAGAGCGCCTCCTGGCGAAGGACCGTCGACACGTCGAGGAAGAGACCTGTGCGGCCGGTTCGACGCTCCACGATCGGACCGACGGCGCGGGGCAATGCCAGGACTCCGAGTTGCGCCACACAGAGCAACGCGATCACTGCCCCGTACCGGCCGCGGCTCTCTGGCACCAGGAGAAGCACCGTTGGAAGGCTGACAACGAATGATGCCAGAAGATGAAAGAGGTTTTCGTACACGAACGACGTGGCGACTCTGGACCGAGCGATCCCTCGCTGCGAACCCCACACGATCTTTGCCGCCACTGTGCCGACCTGACCGGGTACGTACTTCAACAGCCATGACTGCACGTGTGCCCACGTCGCATCGGCGACGTCGAACGGCGCGTCGGTGAGACGCTGAAGGAGCCGCGCCCAGAGGACCCCCGAGACCACGACCGCCGCCAAGAACACGACCACCACAGCCAACCCCGTTCCGATGGGCACGGCCGTCAGCGCATCCCACCCGATGTCAGAACGAAGAACCGCCCGTACGAGGAATGCGATCGCCAGCGCGGTGAACGCCGCTGACACCACTGATCGCGTTCGTTGCCTCGATGTCTCGGTAGAGCTCGTTCTCACGACGGACTGGGTTCGTTCCACTCCGGCCCGACCCGGTTGTAGGACCGAAACGTGTCGAGTTCTTTCTTGACCGATCCCGCAACCATGCCCTTGGGGTCGTGGTATCCCATGGCGATCAGCATGATCGGCCGTTCACTGAGCTCGAGGCCGAGCGTTCTCTGCATCTTGCGTTCCAACGGCTCGAAGTCTGGCCAGTTGATCACGCTCGACGAGAGCCCCACCGTCTCCAGGCCATACATGAAACCCATCGCGGCGAGGGACGCATCGATGTAGATCGCATGGCGATCCCTGGGCGAGAAGTAGCTGTCGAGTCGACCGACGACCACGGCGATCACGGGGATGTTGTGGGAATACCCGGCAGCGCCGAACGGGATCGCCGCCACCTGCTGCGCCAACTCTGGATCGTCGAAAATGCGAATTTCGTACGGCATCCGGTTGCAAGCTGTTGGCGACTGACGGCCGATGAGCAACGCCTTGTCGATCAAGTCTCGCGGCACTGGCCGCTGCTCGAACCAACGAACAGATCGCCGTTGCATTGCGAGCGCCAGCATGGCGTCGTAGCTCACCGGCGGGTCAGTGATGTCTCGGCGGTAGGGCGTTCTCGGAGTGTGGTTCTCTGGCGAGTCCAGGTCGTCGGTGCGATCTGATGTCGCCTCGAAGCGCCTCCGCCAGTTGTTGACATCCGGATCGGTCGTGACCCGATCAAAGTACGAGATCAGAACGTCTCGCGCCCAACGGATCTCGTCGTGGTCGACCGGCGACCCTTCAGGCCGGTCGGCAGTCGCGGCCTCGAAGAACTCCACCGTCTCCCCGATGTAGTCCTTTGCAAACACGGGCCGAGGCGGTTCCATCAGCAGCCCCTTCTCCAGCCGATGGATGTTCCGTCGTAGTTGAACCATCGAGCGGCCAGGCTGGTGGAGGTGTTGGTAGTAGGCCTTCCGCCCCGCGAGGACCGCGTGTTCTTCGCGGCTGAAGGGAATCGGATTCAGCGAGTGATAGGCGTGGCTCGCAAGGCGGCTCGAGCCTGCAACGGCCAAGGTCGCCCGATTCGTGCCGACGTAGATCCGACGAATGATCGGGATCGACAGCAGGCGGTAGACCAGTGCTTTCACCTTTTCAATCATCGAGAATCGACTCTTCCGTTGTTGGTTCGAAGCGCAACGTTTTCAGCTCTCTCAGGATCTTCTCTTGGTTTCGTGCGCTCCGACCCAGCATGTCGGCCAACAAGCCGACCACGAAGATGATGAGTCCGAGCGAGAACAGGTAGGCCCCGAGGATGCCGAGGGACGTGTATGGCGAGGTCTGACCCGTCCGGAGCCAGTGCACGCCGACGAACAGCGTCGAGGCCGCTCCGACCACGAACGGGATCATTCCGAGGCCGGTGAAGAACCGGAGCGGTGCGAAGTCTCGGTAAGCCCGCATGATGTTCACTGCAGACAGCGTGAGGAACTGCCAGAAACTCGTGACCACCCGTGACTTTCGCCCTGGGTAGTAGGTGACGTGAACAGGCAACGACTCGATGTCGAGCCGGTGGTGGGCCAACATCTGAAACGATTCTTGTGTGTAGGTGTACTTCGAGTTGATGTTGAGCGAGAGAAGCGCCTGACGGCTGTAGCCGCGGAATCCGCACGTGACATCGGCGAAGCGCTCACCGCTCAAGCTGCCGACGATTCGGGCGCCGAGGCGATTGGCCAGGTACTTCCCGAGCGGCATGTTGTCAGGACGTCGGCGCTGACCGGACACCGGATCGGTGAAACGATCGGCAGCAACGAAATCTGCCCGACCAGAGACGATCGGCTCGACGAACAGGGGAATGTCCTTCGGATCGAACTGCAGATCCCCATCGATGTTGACCGCGATGTCTGCGCCGCTGGACAACGCGATCTCGACCGCCTGCTGGAATCGGAAAGCGAGCCGCCGCTGGGCGGCCCCGTCGATCACTGTGGCCCCGTGCTGGGCGGCAACTTCCGCCGTTCCGTCTGTGCTGCCATCGGAGATCACCATGACCTCAATCTCGTCGATCCCCTCGATGCTCGAAGGAACGCCGTCGATCACTTGCCCGATGGTCTCTGCCTCGTCCTTGCAGATGGAGAACACGACGAGCTTGGTCATACAAAAGTCTCTCCGGCCGAAGCGAACCGCAATCGTACCCAGACACTGAGACGAGTCCGGGGACCACGAGATGCGCACGATGTCCGACGGATTCGATCGACGGTGTGACAGGCTCGTGGGAATGCGGATCTTGCGCGGCCTCGCTCTCAGCGACATCGTCGCAGCCTTCATAGCGCTCTGCCTGTGCACAGTGGCGGTGTGGAGACACATGCAGGTCTTTCCGGAGCTTTCGCCCTACGACGAGGCGACGCACATCGACTACGTCTTCACCATTGCGTCTCTCGACCTTCCTGCTCTGGGGACCCCCTACGACCAACGTGTGTTCAGCGAATGGTCCTGCAGGGGCGCCTACTCTGACGTCACGAACCTGCCCCCGTGCAGCGACACCGCGTTCCTGCCAGATGACTTTCCTGGGCGGGGCATCCAACGAAACCCGACAGGCCCGCTGTACTACACCGTTGTTGCCGCACTCACCCAACCTGCGGCGAGCGTCACCGGCACGTCTCCGCTCGGAGCGGCGCGATTGTCCGGAATCCTGTTCCTCTGGACAACCATGCTCCTCACGGTCGTCGGCGCCAGAATGATCGGGACCTCCCGCATGCTGACGTGGTCTATTGCTACCGCGATCCCGCTCGGCATGCCCCTGGTGCTCCACGCGACATCGACGGTCAATAGCGACGCCGGCGCATTGCTCGTCGGCGCACTTGTGCTGCCCCTCGCTCTTCGACAGGGAGAATCGACCCGCCGCTGGCGTGGATCCGTCCTCGGGCTCGGCGTGGTCGCGGGTCTCACCAAGCAGACGGCCTTGTTTCCGATCGGGCTGCTCTCGATCACCATCGCAATGAACCATTGGCCATCCGGTGGACGTGACTCGAGCCGCTGGCGGTCCGTCGCACTGGCAGCGGCAGCGTGCATCGCCGCTCTGCTCTCCCTCGGCGTGTGGACCGCGGTCGTCAACGCTCGAACCCTGGACAGCTACGTCGATCCGATAGGGATGGGGAACACGGTTGCGATCGACGGAAACCCGGTCGACGAGGCGCTCACTGGATTGGCGGAAAACGTTCCTCCGACGAACATCAAGTTCGTGCCGCCTGCACTACGTACGCCGTTCCAGCCAACCACGCTCAAGATCCTCACCGTCGTGTTCCTGAGCGCCCTGGGCGCCGCCCTGGTCGCGACCGAACGTCGCGTGCGCAGCCTTGCGTGGGGAGTTCTCGCCGGATCCGTGGCATCGGCATTGCTCATCCAGGCCTACCTGGCCTTCGGCGAGGACCGTTTTCATGAGGCACCGAATGCCAGGTACGCGATCGGACTCGTCCCTGCGAGCCTCGTCCTGGTCGCGGCGTTCTTCGACAGTCGGCGCGAACTTCGAATCGCGGGCTGGACAACGATCTGTCTGTGCCTGTCGGCGGCAGCTGCCAGCCTTCACATATGAACCGGCTCTCGACCTCGAACAGATAGCTTGACCGCCGGACGAATCATGATGACCGAAACGAAGCCACGAGCGAACAACTTCATTCCTCTCGTCATCAACTTCGCTCAGCGGGAGATGGCGGCTCGCTACAAGCGCAGCCTGCTCGGCTGGTTGTGGTCGCTGTTGAACCCTGCGTCCACGGTGCTGATCTACAGCCTGGTCTTCGGCGTCTTCCTCCGGACCAAACCCCCGGTCACCAGCAACGGCGAGGCGGAAATCTTTGCGGTCTATCTGTTCACTGGCATTGTGGTCTGGAATCTGTTCTCCGGCGTGATCAACGGCTCGATGGACTGGCTCACCGGCGTCATGGACCTCCGCAAGAAGGCCTACTTCCCGACCGAAACCGCCATTCTCGGAGGCGCCATCGCCACGATCGTGCAGACCATTTTCGAGATCGCGGTCCTCTTGGTGCTCATGATCGCTCTCGGCAACATCAACTGGACCTTCCTGCTCCTGCCGTTCATCCTGCTCGGCGCCGCCAGTTTTGGCCTCGGCATCGGCTTCTTCGTCGCCATCCTCAACGCTCGCTACCGCGACGTGCGCTATCTCACCGGCATTGTGCTCAGCCTCCAGTTCTTCCTCGTGCCGATCGTCTACCCCATCGGCCTGCTCGACGACCCAGACATCGACACCTATGGGCTGCCGGCACGACAGATCGTCCGCTGGAACCCGGTGAGCGAGTTCGTCCAGGCTGCTCATGACGTCGTGTACTTCCTCGAGGTCCCATCGCTCGGTCGCATCGCGATCATGCTCGCCGCAGCCACCATCTCGCCCGCGTTGGGGCTGACCTACTTCCGTCGTCGCTCGATGGAAATCAGCGAGGAACTGTGATGTTGCCACAGTCGAAGGCGCCGGCCATCTCGATCGAGAACGTATCGAAGAAGTTCGTGATGCGGGCGGATCGCGCGGCATCCATCAAGGAAGCCTTTCTGCGGCGGGGTCGAACCGAATCCAAGGACTTCTGGGCGCTGAAGAACATCACCTTCGACATTCCGAGGGGCTCCTTCTACGGCATCATCGGCCACAACGGCTCGGGAAAGTCGACACTGCTCCGGCTCACTGCCGGCATCCACAAGCCAACGTCCGGCACCATCACGACGAACGGACAGATCTCGGCGCTGCTCGAGCTCGGATCTGGGTTCCACCCTGATCTCACCGGTCGAGAGAACGTGTTCCTCAACGGAGCGATGCTCGGTCTGTCCAGGAAGCAGATGGCGAAGGCCATCGACGAGATCACCGAGTTCAGCGGTATCGGCGACTTCATCGACGCTCCCGTCAAGGTCTACTCGAGCGGCATGCACGTCCGTCTTGGTTTCGCGATTGCGGTGCACGTCGAGCCCGAGATCCTCCTGGTCGACGAAGTTCTGGCCGTCGGCGATGAAGCCTTCCAGAGGAAGTGCTTCGATCACATCTACGCGCTTCGACGACGCGGCACCACCATCGTGCTCGTCTCTCACGACTCCAGCACGATGGAGTCACTCTGCGACGAGGTGGCGTGGCTCGACCACGGCGAGCTGCAATCAGTCGGCGACCCGTCACCGACGATCGAGTCCTACGTCGGCCGGGTGAACGAGCAAGAGAACAAGCGACTCGTCAAAGAGGCGGAGGATGCCGCGGCGCTCGCCGAAACCATCGAGGTCGTCGATGCCGATCGCCGAGGCTCTGGAGAGATTCGCGTCACCAGCGTGGAGTACCTCGACCTCGATGGTTCATCACGGCAGACCGCCGCCAGCGGCGACCCGCTCGTCATCCGCCTCAACTACGAGGCTGCCACCACGGTGATGCATCCGGTTTTCGGTCTCGGCATCTACCACGAGAACGGCACGCATCTCTCCGGCCCGAACAGCCGGCTTGCTGAGGCCGAACAACCGATCATCCCGAAAGGGACCGGCTTCATCGACGTCATCGTCGATCGCATGCCGCTGTTGGACGGCAAGTACTTTCTCACCACCGGTGTGTACTCGGCTGATCTGCTGCACTGCTTCGATTCGTGGGATCGCAGCAACCGGCTCATCGTTCAGCCCGGTTCATCTTCTGAGCGCTACGGCATGCTCGAGTTCGGAGCCCGCTGGACCGAGGCAACCACTCGCTGATCGGGGAGCGCGTCAGCCAGCTGTCTCCAGTGGCCAGCTCCTCGGCAGCGGTGCCCAACCGCTCCGTTCCCTCATCTCGGTGAGCTGTGTCGGGGCCGGCGTCTCTTCCACGCCATAGCCGTGGAGGTTCATGTTGTCCCACGGATCGTCGTTGAGCAGCGGCGCCCATCGATCGAGCATCGCAAGGTGCTCCCACGACTCAACGACCTGCGGCCGGCTCGACGTCTCGAAGTGGACCAAGCGGGTCCGGTTGTCGAGGACGGTCCGCCATCCGCTGTCTACGAGCTTGAGGCACAGATCGATGTCATTGAAGTTCAGCGGAAACATCGTGCTGAAGCCGCCGACCGCTTCGAATTTTTCTCTCGTGACGCCAAGGCATGCGCCCGTGACGGCCAGAGCATTCGTCGTCAGCCCGAGCACGCCGAACGCGCCGGGGGCTGAATTCGAGTAACCGGCGTATCGATGGCTCGGCTCACCCCCTCGAGAAGCCACGCCTGCATGTTGAATGCGACCATCTGGATACTCCAAACAGCAACCGACGGCGCCCACACCTTCGAGGGACATCCAAAGCACGAATCGTTCGATCCAGTCGGGCGTGATCACCTCGGTGTCGTCGTTGAGGAAGATGAGATGATCGCCGAACGCATGACTCACCGCCAGGTTGTTGGCGCCGGAGAAGCTGAAGGGTTGCGAGTCTCGCACGATCCGTACCCGACCGTTGCCGATGCCGAGCACGCTGGCAGCAAGATCGTCGGTGCTGTGACGATCGAGGACCACCACGATCTCGTAGTTGGGATACGACGATCGCTCGACAACGGACGAAACCGCAGTCTCGACGAGGACGAAGTCCTCGCCGCGGGCAATCCGGCGCCGACCGCCGGTCAAGATGATGATGCTCACGAGCGGATGATCGATGAGCTGGGGGTTGACGGCGATCACCCCGACTCGCTCGTGATCGCGCTGTGCAACGGCCGGAACGCCGGCCCGCTCGAGGTGATCCTGCACCGCCCGTACACCTGCTTCGAATGCCCAGTCCTTGGTCGAGGGATCGAAGGCGGTGGACGTTGCCGACTGACGCCAGTGGTAGAGGACCTGGGGAACGTGACTGATTCGTCTTGCGACCTCGGTCGCTCGGAGCGCCAGGTCGTGGTCCTGAGACCCGTTGAACTCCGGGCGAAGCCGACCGACGGCCTCGACCACGGAACGTCGATAAACCGCCAGATGGCCGACGTACATCTGGCAAAGCAGTCGCTCGGGTGACCAGCCTGGCTTGTGAAATGGATCGACTCGACGGCCGGTGAGATCGAGCTTGTCCTCGTCGGAGTAGATGACGTCGACGTCGTCATGCGTGTTCACCGTGAAGCGGCAGACAGCGACTGCACGATCCGAGAGCGTGTCGTCGTTGTCGAGGAAGGTCAGGAACTCACCGTCGGCCCGTTCGATGCCGGCGTTGGACGCTGCGACGATGCCACCTTGCTCGGCGCGCCGGAGCACGACGATTCGTTCGTCGCTGCACCCGTCGAGAACCTTGTCAACTGCGGACGGCTGCGGGCCGTCGGCGATCAGAAGCAATTGCCAGTCTGGATCCGTCTGGTTGCGAACCGAGGAGATCGCCTCCCGGAGGTGATCGGCTTCGGGCTGGTAGACCGGCACCACGATCGACAGAAAGGTCATCGACGCAGCTTTCGGTACGGCGCCAGGAGCTTCGACCCCAGACGCCAGGTCGCAGAGTGCCTCATGTCGTCGAGGCGTTGCCGTGAGATGTCGAGCTCACGCCGAAGTGACACCGGGTCTTCCTGGTGAACGCGCGGATCAGCATCGAGCACTTCTCGCCACGCTTGTTGGTGGTTGTGAGCAGCATGCAATGCAACCGTGGTCTCGTGAAGCTTGGCCACTGCAGCCCCACGAGCCGCTTCGGCTCCAACGGCCGCATCCCTGGCCACCCACACCTCGAGCTCAGCAGCAGCCAGCCGCTCGAGCGCCTCGGCCAAATGCCGCTCACTAGGAAGACCGTCCTCTGCCGGTGACGTCATGGCGTGGACTTTCGTGAGCTCGCGGCGCAGCGTGCGGTTCTCGTTCCTGAAGTTCCACTCGACTCGCTCATAGCCGGTGACCACCTCGCGGATCGAGGGGTCTCGCCGAACGAAGAGCCCGGCCCACGCCGTGAGGTAGCTGGCGTCGTAGTCCAGATCGCGGAAGTAGCCCAAGCTCGCCATGAGGCCGGCCCAGTACTCGGGTGGCTGCACGTTGATGTGGGTGGGCTCGGCGTAGTCGAACGGTGTCGTCGAAAGGAGGATCCGGTCGGACGCCTGAGTCATGCGCTCGAGAGCAACCCGATCGTCGCCCTGTGCGAGATGTTCGATCACCTCGACGCACGTGATCAGGTCATAGTGGCCCTCGATCGGTTCGAGCGCCGACCGGACGGTGCAGTGCCCGACCGCAGATCCACCCACCTGCGAGATCGCATACTCCGAGAAATCGTGGCCCTTTGCGTCGACCTGACGATCACGAAGTGCTTCGACGAGAAAGCCGAAGGCGCAGCCAACGTCGAGCGAGGTGGTCGGAGCGAGGTCTGCGACGATGCGGTCGGCCACGCCTCCGAAGAACCGAAGCCAATGGTCGCTTCGCTCGTATGGCAGACCCAGGTCGTTGGCGTAGTAGTTCGCGCCGTACAGGTCGGGAGCATCGTCGCCCACCGGTTCATCGTTGACGTCAGTCTGAGACACGCCGAGAGCCTAGTGCTGCGACTGCATGCGCTCGTCGACCACTGGCAGCTCGAAGCCGTTCTTCGTCGTCCAGACCCTGAGCCGGTGACGGCCGGTGCCGCGATGCTCGGCGATGGCGGTGAGCGCAGGCGGAGGCGGCACCTGCAACAGACCCATCGTCACGAGGTTCGGATTGTCGTACGGGTCGTTGTCGAGCCAACGGCCCCATCGAGCACGGAACGCCTCCACTTCCCAGCTCTCGCTGCCGGGCGGCCGAGACGAGGTTTCGAGATGCATCAGCTCGGTCTGGTTGTCGACAACGGTCCTCCAACCCTGATCGGCAAGACGGAGGCAGAGGTCGATGTCGTTGTAGTTGAGCGGGAACTGCTCATCCATGCCATCGACGGCCTCCCAGTGGTCACGGCGAATCGCCAGGCAGGCGCCAGTTGCAGCAAAACAATTCACGGTGAGGCGGAGCCAATCTCCGTGGCCGGGATCGTCGCCCGGGTAGCCGTGATAGAGGTGGTCTGGTCCGGTGCCTCTCGTCGCAACGCCCCCGTGCTGGATCCGCCCGTCGCCGTAGAAGAGCTTCACCCCGACGGCCCCGACGTCATCGAGGGCCGTCAGAGTGAGAAGGCGCTCCATCCAATTCGCAGTGACGACCTCGGTGTCGTCGTTCAACAACACGACCATCGTTCCTGACGACTGGGCCACCCCGAGGTTGCATGCGGCGGCGAAATTGAACGGGCGGTCGTCCTTCACAGTCCGCACTCTGGGGTCAATCGAACGGAGTCTCGTCGCCAGTTCGTCTGTGCTCTTCGCATCGACCACGATGACGATCTCGAATACTTGATGGGTCGAGTTGGCGATGACGGACCGTATGGCGTTCTCGACCAGCACGAACGACCGGCCCCGGACCGTCCGCTTCGACCCTCCGGTCGGAATGATGATGCTGACGAGTGGTGGGTGGCCCTGCAGCGCCGGTTCGAAACCGATCAGATCGCTTCCGCTCGGCCCGGTCTCGATGGCCAGACCGCAGAGACCGATCCGATCGAAGTGTCGTTGGACCGCAGCGATGCTGCTGGGGAAACGTTCGCTTGTCGGCATCGGCCGATGGCACAGCACCGCAGGGAGATGGCCGACGACGCGTGCCCGCAACGACACCGACAGGCTGAGTTCATGCATCTGGCTCGACACGGCCTCCTCGACATCGACATCGCCGTCGGCGATGGTCTCGGCCATCAAGGAGGACCGGTAGGTGACCATCGATCCGAGGTAGCCCTGACCCCAGAGGCGTTCCGGCGACCAACCCGGCTTGTGGAAGGGATCGGTACGATGCCCGTCTGCATCGATCCGGTCCTCATCCCCGTACAGCACATCGAGATCAGGCCGAGCCTGGATCGCGTCGCGAATCGACGACACTGCGTCCCTGCCGGGCAGGTCGCCGGCCATCAGCAACGAAACGAAGGGTGTCTCGACCAACGCCGAAGCCTCCGACAGACCATCGACGACAAACACCTGGCAAGACCCCCTCTCGATGACCTGTCGAAGTGCCGCTCTGGTTGCCTCGGCCCCGGGCGATCCCTCGAGGCCGAGCACGAGGATCGTCAGGTCGATGGTCAACGAATACCTCGAAGCCGCCGGTACGGAGCGAGTGCCAGCTGGACCGTCTTCCACGTGGTGGACTGTTCGATCTCGAAGCGACGCCGCTCCGCGACCTCCGCCTTCTCGTTTGCCAGACGCAGGTCTTCGACGTTCTCGGACAACAAGATGTCCCACTGTTCTCGGGCATGACAGGCTGCCGACCAGAGATCGGTGACCTTCAGCAGCTCTCCCCGCAGCCGCCCCTGCTCGATCTCGGCCGTCGCAGCTGCCTCCCGTGCCAGATCGAGATCCGCTTCGAGCTGGGCGATCGCGGCCCGAAGATCGTCGATCGATCCACCGTGCTGGCTTGGTTGGGACATCGCTCCGGAGTATACGGCAGCTCAGAAACGTGGAGAGGGTGCCTCGGCCCTCCGGTGCTTCGCCATAGAGTTTCACCCGGTGCCAACGCAGTCGCTGGCCCGCCATCCACCGGAGGTTCGAATGCAGATCGTCGCCACACACCTCGACGACGTGCTGGAGCTGTCCACGCCGCGCTTCGGCGATGGTCGCGGTTCGTTTGCGGTGACCTACGAGGTGGGTGTTGCGGCGAAGTTGGGGATGACCGAGCCGTTCGTCCAGGACAACCACTCGGTATCGGTTCCGGTGGGCACGTTGCGTGGGATACATCTGCAGATGGCTCCCTTTGCGCAGGGCAAGCTGGTGCGAGTCGTCAAGGGCCGTATCCTCGACGTCGTCGTGGACCTGCGACCGGGGTCGGCGCAGCGCGGGAATCATGCAATGATCGAGATCGACGCGACGTCTGGCAACCAGGTGTGGGTGCCACGTGGTTTCGGCCACGGGTTCTGCACGTTGGAGCCGGACACCGAGGTGGTCTACAAGGTCGACAACACCTACACCCCGAGTGCCGAGCGTTCACTGGCGTGGGACGATCCAACCGTTGGTATCGATTGGCCGGTCGACGAGAACGACGTCACGTTGGCCGACAAGGACCGCCGCGGCCTGTCATACCAGGACATCATCCGTGAGATCGATCAGCTCGAGCGACAAGGGAGTACGGCATGAAGATCTTGGTCACCGGTGGACTCGGGTTCATCGGTTCTGCCGTTGTGCGCAGGCTCATCAACAAGACCGATCACTGTGTGCTGAACCTCGACAAACGGACGTACGCTGCCACCGATGGCTCCGTGGCGTCCGTGGCGAGTTCGGACCGGTACGTCCAGGCGGACGTTGACATCGTCGACGGTGAGGCGGTCCGGTCGGCGATGGACTCATTCGAGCCAGACGCTCTGATCCATCTTGCCGCGGAGAGTCATGTGGATCGCTCGATCGACGGACCGGGCGAGTTCATCCAGACCAACGTCGTCGGCACCTTCGAGTTGTTGCATGCAGCCCTGGGGTCAGCGGAGCAGCGAGGTGTCCTCGACTCGTTCCGTTTCCTCCATGTCTCCACCGATGAGGTTTTCGGGGCGTTGTCACCGACGGATCCGGCCTTCGACGAATCAACGCCGTACGATCCGCGCTCGCCGTATTCGGCGTCGAAAGCGGCCTCGGATCATCTGGTTCGGGCCTGGCACGAAACCTACGGTTTGCCGACCATCATCACGAACTGTTCGAACAACTACGGGCCTTTCCATTTCCCGGAGAAGTTGATCCCGTTGATGATCCTGAAGGGTCTGGCCGGAGAACGGCTGCCCGTGTACGGCAAGGGCGAGAATGTCCGAGATTGGTTGTTCGTCGACGATCACGCCCGGGCGATCATCACCGCCCTCGAGACCGGAGTTCCCGGCGAGACGTACGCCATCGGCGGCAACGCCGAGCGAACCAATCTCGATGTCGTGCACGCAGTGTGCGACCTGCTGGATGAGTTGGTGGGCGATCTCGACGGGACCAGCCGTCGCTCCCTCATCGACTTCGTCACGGATCGACCCGGCCACGATCTTCGCTATGCCATCGATGCGTCGAAAGTACGATCCGAACTGGGATGGGAACCATCGATGAGTTTCGAGGAAGGCCTTCGCCAAACCGTGCAGTGGTACCTCGACAATGAAGCGTGGTGGCGTCCGCTCGTTGGCGATCGTTACCAAGGCCAGCGGCTCGGCACCGGAGCCGCCTCCGCATGACCACGGTTCTGATCACCGGAGCCAACGGCCAGCTCGGCCGAGAACTGCAGCGAGCCGAGTGGCCAGACTTCACCTCGCTCACTGCTGTCGATTCCTCTGAACTCGACATCACCGATGCAGCCGCCGTCCGTCGTGTCGTCGAGGAGATCCGACCTGACGTCATCGTGAACGCTGCTGCCTACACCGCGGTTGACACTGCCGAGGACGAAGAAGCGCTCGCCACCTTGGTGAATGGCGAGGCGGTGGGACACCTGGCGGCGGCCGCCGACCAGGTCGGCGCTGCTCTGATTCACGTCTCGACCGACTACGTGTTCGACGGCACCAACGAGCGCTGGTACGTCGAGCACGATCCGCTGGCCCCCGTCGGCGCCTACGGGCGATCGAAAGCCGCAGGAGAGGCAGCAGCACTGACCGCTGACCGATCAGTTGTCCTCCGCACTGCCTGGGTCTATGGCGCGCTGGGCTCGAACTTCGTCACCACCATGCTTCGCTTGGCCAGTGAGCGCGACGAACTCGGCGTGGTCGACGACCAATTCGGATGTCCCACCGCAACCGCGGACATCTCGACTGCCGTCGTGCGCTTCGTCGACGAGTTCGCCAACGGCGCCTCTCCGCCAGAGCGGCTCTATCACGTCTGCTCGCCGGACGACGCAACATGGCACGAGTTCGCGATGGCGATCTTTGCGTCTTCTGTTCACGGATTCGACGGGACCTGCAAGAAGCTCACGACACCCGAGTACCCGACCAAGGCGATCAGGCCTGCGAACAGCCGGCTCGATTCCAGCCGCCTGCAACGAGATCTGGGATTGACTCTGCCCTCGTGGCGCAAATCGCTCCCTCGGGTGGTCGCCGAACTCCAACAACAGGATCACACACATGGCTGACGCACCGTCGAATCTGAACCCGCTGGGCCGCAAGGGCATCATTCTCGCCGGGGGCACGGGTAGCCGACTCCACCCGGTCACCCTCGCGGTGTCCAAGCAGCTGCTGCCCGTCTACGACAAGCCAATGATCTACTACCCGCTGACCACACTCATGCTGGCCGGAATCAGCGAGATCCTGATCATCACCACGCCCGAGGATCGGGCTGCGTTCGAACGACTGTTGGGCGATGGTTCGGGATGGGGAGTGACCATCGAATACGCAACACAGGACGCACCAAACGGCATCGCAGAAGCCTTCATCATCGGCGAGCGATTCCTCGACGGCTCACCGTGCTGTCTCATCCTCGGCGACAACTTGTTCTACGGCAGCGGATTCAGCAGCCAACTCCAACGCGTGTCCCAAGACAACGGGCCGTGCGTGTTCGCCCAGAAGGTCTCCGACCCGGAACGCTACGGAGTCGTCGAGTTCGACGACGACGGTGCTGCCCTTTCGATAGAGGAGAAGCCAGAAGCACCGAGGTCAGCGTGGGCCGTCACCGGTTTGTATTTCTTTCCCGCCGACGTGGTCGAAATCTCGAAAACAATGACGCCCTCAGCAAGAGGTGAACTGGAGATCAGCTCCGTCACCCAGGAGTACCTCGAGCAGGGCCGCCTGAGCGTCGCCCAGTTCGACCGAGGATTCGCATGGCTCGACACCGGCACCTTCGACTCCATGGTCGAGGCATCCGAATTCGTGCGCGTGATCGACCAACGCCAGCAGCAGAAGGTCGGCAGCCCAGAAGAGGTGGCGTGGCGTTTGGGACTGATCGACGATTCGCAGCTCCTCGCACTGGCCGAACCGCTCCGCAAGAGCGGTTACGGGGACTATCTCGCTGCGTTGGTCAGCGAGGATCCGGCACTCTGAGGATCGCTGAGGACTGCCCCAGGCTGCCTCGACCATCGACCACAGGACCGTGTGGGGCCACCAGTGCCGGGTCGGTCAAGACGATGTGCGGAACGTCGCCACGATGGACGTCGATGACGTCCATACCCAGCTTCTCGCTCCAGGCGGCGATGAGGTCCCGGGACATGAATTGGTTCACATGGAGTCCTCCGTCGGCGCGGAGAGATGCCAACGTCGCTTCGAACACGTCCCAGTGCGATCCGACCTCGAACTCCAGGAACGAGAAGACGATGATCGCACCGGGGCGAGCGATCCGGAGCGCCTCCTGGAGGTAGATGAAGCTCTCTTCATGGCGCAGATGGGTCAGGACAGAGAAGAAGCACACGACGTCTGCGATGTCGTCCTCCACCGGAACTGCCAGGCCATTGACCTCCGCGAACGACCAGTCATCGCGATCACATGCCCGCCGAGCCGCGTCGAGAAGTGGAGCCGAGATATCCGTACCTACGTATCTCCCCTGCAGCCAACTCCGTAGCTGCACTGCCAGCCTGCCAGACCCGCAGCCGACGTCGACCACCGTGCTACCGGGGTCGAGACCGTACTGCCGCAGGAGATCTGCCTCCATCATCCCGAAGGCTTCGAAGTGTTCGATACTCGGAGAGCCGATGGCTTTGGCGGCAGCGTGAACATCGTCGTCGGCGAGCAACGCAACGGTGTGTGCGTTGTAGGCCTGGCGATTTCGTTCGATCAGACCGTTGTCGGCGTCAGCATCGGGGTCCATGCTGTCGCAGCGTAGACCTCGATGGACACGAAGCCAGGCCTCACTCCTGGGCGTTACGGAAGTACTCGTCCGAGGCGGCCAGCTCGGCGGCCAGAGCGACATCATCTCGGGTGAGCAGCTGTGCGCTCCAGTAGCTGAGACCACCAGGTTCCGGGCCCCGCCCGAGCACCTGTCGGTACAGATCGGCCACTCGACCCTCGCGAGATTCCGGCGATGAATAGAAACCGGCCGCCACCTGGCTTCGGTTCATCGCCTTCGTATCGAGCTGAGCGACCCAGAAGGCAAGACCGCCTGGGTCTGCCGGCCTGCCCTGGATCTCCTCGTACAGCGCTCGGACGAAGCCCTTGTTCGTCGATCCGACCTTCACGAAGAATTCGGGCGAGCCGTAGAACTCGGCTGCGACGCTCTGGAGGCGCCGCCCGCCGGCCATCTGCTCGAGCCAGAACGCCCGACCCCCGGAGTCAGCGGGGCGGGAGAACACGATCGGATAGAGCTCGTCGATCTCGACACCGGCCCACTCCGGCGAGAGCGACAACGCCGATGTCAGGCCGAGGCGGGAGGCTCCCTGGGCGAGGGCAGTGGCGGCAGAGCTGCGTTCGGTGCCGCCAGCGTCGCGCTGGAGAAACAGCCGGTAGACCGAATCGACGTACACGCCGTTGGCGGTCAGTAGGTCGAGTTGGGAGTCGTCGAATGTGAACCAGGTCGAGAGCATCCCTGTCGGTCGACCGGGACTACCACTGACCGGCGACCCGCGCCACTGCGCCCGAACCTGTTCACCGGTGAGCGTCACAGTGCCGCTGGCGAACAAGAACCGAACCTGCGTGACGTGGCCACCATCTGGACCGTTGCCGGTGCGTTCGAATTCTTCGATCGCCAGGAGGTCGCCCTTGCCCTGTGCGTTCACCCAGGACGTCAGATCGAGCGTGACGTTCCACGTCTTGTTTGGGTTGGCAGCAGTGGCGTCGCCCAGATCCGGAACCGCGGGGAATCCGCCGAGCGCGACCGCATCGAGCGTGTGGCCCCCGCTGCTGGAGCTGAACTCGGTCCGGGCCACTTCCCCGGTTGTCTTGAAGACACGAACGAGCCCGGTCGTGGCTTGGATGGCGGCATCCGTGCTCGCGGTGAACGTCGGTTTGAATCCGGCGGCAGTCTGGATGTAGCGCCCGCCATAGACCTGGCAGCGCGTGGTATCGCACGTGTCGGCGAAGCTGCCGCTCCCGTAGCGAGGATCGCCTGACAATGCGTACGAGCGAGCGGCGACCGCCTGAGCCTGGAGTGCAGCCGGCTGCCACGAACTCGGAACCTCACGGGGCACGACGCCTCGCAGATACTCCTCGATCGACACGATGTTGATCGTGCGTGTCGTGTTGCCGACGTTCTCGCCCCGCAGCCGTCCTTCGTACCAGGTCGACGATCCGTCGTTGTGACAGACACGAAGCAGACCGAGACTGCCAGCGACGTCTGGCGCCGTGATCGGCACAGCGTCCACCGCGATCACACCGGGAAGCGGAACGACCGTGACATCAGCGCCGTTCCAGTCGCCGCCACAGCCCGCCTTGATCCGAAGCTCCATACCGCCGCTGACGCTGGCGAGTCGGCCGGCCATACCCGCGGGGATGTCCGGCACGTCCACCACACCTCGGATGTCGGTGAGGTCGACGGTGCCCGATTCGAGGTCGAAGCGCAACGGAGTGCCGATCTGAGCCTCGTTGCTCGACGACGAAGCCGAGGATCGGATCTCCACCCTGAGGTTGGTCGGGTTGACGTCGTATCGCAGCGGTTGGGGCAGTGTCGCGGCGGACGTGTTGGAGTAGTAATGGTCGAGGATCTGCGCTGAGCTCCACCCGTGGTCGAGGGCGTACCCCTGCGCACCCCACTGGCTCATGCCCCGGCCGTGGCCCCAGCCCCGACCGTTCACGGGGACGAGCACGGGATCGTCCCTCTGTGCCGCCGCAGGTCCGGGCGCGACGGCGAGGACCGACCACACGAGGGCGGCGAGCAATACGAACATCGGGCCTCGTGCGGGCATCGGGCGGGAACGGTGCATACAGGACTCTTCTGACTCGGCGGGCGGGCGAACCATCACGTCTTCCATCGGCGGGCGGGTGCCCGAACTGAACGCTAGTTCGTCACACGATCGTAGTACTCACCCGAAGTCGCAAGCTCAACGGCGAGGCGAATGTCGTCGATTCTGTTGAGCTGATCTGCCCAGAACGTCTGCCCGCCGCTGTCGGGTGCACGACCGAGGATCTCTCGGTACAGCCCGACGACCCGCCGATTGCGGGACTCCGGAGACGAGTAGAACGACGCCGTCACCTCGTACGGCGAGGTGCCACGAGCGAGACGATCCTTCCAGTAGGCCAGGCCTGCGCCATCCGGCTGGCGCTCGAGCAGCGCCCGGTAGAGCTGACGCAGCCATGCGTCGGTGCTGCCCGCCGCATCGACGTACTCAGGAGACGAATAGAACTGGGCACCGACCTGCTGTGTCAACATGCCGTTCTTCAGCCGGTCGAGCCAGAACCGCATGCCACCAGGATCAGGGGCACGGCCCAGCACGTCTTGATACATCTTCGTGAGGAGCGCACCCGCCCAGGCCTCGGAGCCGGCGAGCTCAGACACAACCGTCGGCGGACCGAGCTCGACGGCGCGATGGGCCAGCTGATCGATGTCCCGACCACTTCCCGCCTGTCCGAGGAAGAGCGTGCGCAGGGCAGCCGCATACCGCATGTCGTCACTGTCGAGGCTGGTGTCCCAATCGACGACGGCCGCATCGACAGCGAGTGGCGAACCGACCGTGGTGCTGATCGGCTGGATGCGCCGCTCGGAGCCGAATCGAACGTATCGACCTTCGCTGTCGAGCACCCACCCGCCGTATCGACCCTGCGCGACGATCGCTCGCGCCTGGCCGACCGCACGCTCGGGCTGCCACGCTGGTGCGTCACCAAAGGGGTGCATCCGTCCGCTGCGATCCAACACCCAGCCGCTGGCCCCTTCGTCGAACAAGGCAATGTCGATGGCGTCGACGGCAGAGGCGATCGACCGAGCGGCCGCTCCGTTCACGGGATGCAGCGTGCCGGAGGCGCCCAGGACATACCCGGTACCGGATGCGTTGAGCGCGAACGCCACCGCGGTGCCGGCAGGCGGACGACTTGCCGCCGTGCGGTCCGGCGCTGCACCGAATCTGTGGATCCTGCCATCGTCAGCCAGGACCCAGCCCTGGTTCTCGTCGGAGCCCAGCGCCAGGTCGACCACCGTCTTGGATCCGGCCGGCTGTCCGGCGAGCGACGTTGCGCCGCCGAACGGGGTGAGGCGCCCGCTCGAATCGAGCAGCTGTCCCCGATTGTTCCGGCCTCCAACGGCAACGGCCACCCGACCGGCGGGGAGCGGATCGACAGCACGCGACCACGCTGCCCCGGCGGAGCGGAGGCCACCTGTCGATTCAACCGTCAACAGCGCAGGACCGAACTCGGCAGGATTCCGACCGGCCGGCACGTGTGGCGCAGCCGCGATGTGGTCTGCATCGAGGGCCTGACGCATGCCGGGGATCGACGGATACAGCAACTTGCCCGGACAGGCCGTCAGGCCGAGGTCCCGGTGGCCGACGATTGCCGGCACCTCGACCCACGCCCGGGTCGGATACTTCATGGGAGGATTGCTCGACCGGTTCTGGAGCCAATTGACTCCGAGCGGGTCGACACCGTGGAGCGACAGCTTCCATGCCGCCACCGATTGCACAGCAGCCAGCGCTGCCGCCGTCGGCGAGCCGCCGGTGTGGTAGTCGCCCAGCATCGCGACACCTACGGTCCAGGTGTTGAATCCTTTGGCGTGACCTCCGATGACGGGAAGGTCGGTGCCCCCACTTCTGGCCTCCCAGATGGTGCCGAAACGATCGACCAGGAAGTTGTAGGCAATGTCGCACCAACCGTTGATCACGGCGTGCGTCCGGTAGATCCCCCTCAGCATGTCGTCGACTTGGGACTGCGCGTAGTTGTTTGTCGTGACCGTGTGGTGCACCACGATCGAGCGGACGTTCTCGGCATAGAACGGACCACCCTCGCATCCGCTGTTGGCTGATCGCCAGCCATCGGTCGCCCAGCTGCTGCGGGGCTGGATCGCTGGCTTGGGCGCCTCCAGGCTGAAGGCGGTCGCTGCGTCAGCTCGGTCTTCGCTCACCGCGAGCACGGGATCATCGGAAATCGTCGACCGCAGGGTCTCGATTCGCACCGAGTCGACGGCGCCGTCCAGAAGGCCGATCTCCACGATCTGTGCACCGTCGCCGATCCAGATCGGGCCGATGGCGGAGGCCCGAACACTCCCCTCTTCGCCTGCGAGACCATCGGGCGCCTCATCGACCGGTGTCTCGACGTCGACCCAGTCACTCCACACGCCGTCGTTGTTCGAACGCATCGTGAACGTCGCTTCGGCACCGCCGGTGTCGATGATCACCATCTCCGGCTCGTTGGCGAGCGGCAGGCTGACCGGGGCGACACGTTGCTGCCCGGCCGGCGACGAGCCGAACTCGATCGACGAAGTAGTGACCTCGAACCCGTCAGCCTGTTCGACGGTCGCTGCAGGCAGTGCCGACACGGGCACGACAACAAGTGTTGATCCTGCGGTGGCGATGCAGGCGCAGAACAACCACAGACGTTGGTGCACGGCCCGAGACGTTAGTTCGTCCCCGGCGGTCCGAACGGTCACCATCGAACGAAGCCGATTCGACCATGTCCTGACCCGCAACTCGGCGTCGGTTTTGGTGTCGCCGTACTCCGGCTCAGGTCGCTGTCGCGGGTTCGAGCACCCGCGGCATGCACAGACCATCGAGCTCGACTACCTCGATGAGCTCGCGGTTGGCGTACGTGACCGGATTGTCCGGGTCGATCTGGAGTTTGTACTCCCGGAACGTCATCTCGAGCGCGTCGAACGCCAGCAATCTGCCCCGCAAGGAATCACCGAGACCGAGGATGATCTTGATGGCCTCCAGAGCCTGGATCGATCCGACGATCCCTGGCAACACGCCGAGCACTCCGGCTTCGGCACAACTCGGCGCCAGTTCTGCGGGTGGCGGTTCAGGCAGCAGATCGCGATAGGTCGGCCCGTCGAGTGGGTCGAACACGGTGATCTGGCCCTCGAAGCGGAAGATCGATCCATGAACGACGGGGATGCCGAGCTTCACTGATGCGTCGTTCAGGATGTAGCGACTGGGGAAGTTGTCCGCTCCGTCGACCACGACGTCGTACCCATCGAGGATGCCGAGGATGTTGTCGGCGCCGAGGCGAGTGTCGTAGGTGTTGACCACGAGATCGGGATTGATCAGCTCCAGCGTTTTCCTCGCCGAGTCGACCTTGCGCTCGCCGATGCGATCCAGATTGTGAAGGATCTGACGCTGGAGGTTCGACTCGTCGACGACGTCCATGTCGACGATGCCAATCGTTCCGACACCGGCCGCAGCCAGGTACAGGGCAGCCGGCGATCCGAGGCCGCCCGCACCGAGCATCAGGACCTTGGCCCCCATCAACTTCTGCTGACCGGCTTCACCCACTTCGGGCAACAACAGGTGGCGGCTGTAGCGATTGCGCTGCTCTGGGGTGAGGGTCTGGGGCATGATCCAGTCGCGACCCTCGTCCTTCCACTTGTTGAAACCCCCGTCCATCGAGACGAGCTCGGTGTAGCCGAGCGCTTCGAGGGTCTTGACGGCGAACGCGGAGCGGACGCCGCCGGCGCAAAGCACCACCAGCGGCGTGGACTTGTCGGGAATCAGGTTCTCCACCTGCGCCTCGAGGTTCCCTCGAACGATGGCGACCGCACCAGGAATCACGCCCTGAGCGATCTCGTCCGGCTCACGAACATCAAGCATCGTGGCACCGTCGAGACGCATGGCGTCAGCCTGCTCGGTGTCAACCTCGCGGATCTCGGCTTTGGTCTGTGCGAGCAGTTCGCGGAAACTGGCCATCAACGGCCCCCTTCGAGAAATGTTTACTGAGCCGGTCAACAATTGGAGTCAACACCGTATTCCTTCTTCGCCGGGGCCTGCCGCCGGAGCAGGTTCAACCCAGGATGGCCGGAAGGAGCTCGCTGATCGAACCCCGCACCACGACGTCGGCCAGACCGTCCATCTCGGTCGCCGAACCGTTGACGATCACGACCCGAGCGCCCGTCGACTTCGCAACCGGGACGACGTTGGCGATCGGGTAGACCGACAGGGTCGAGCCGACTGCCAGAAGGAGGTCGCAGCTCCGAGCTGCGACCTCGGACCGTTCCAGGTCGCCGGCCACCAGACTCTGCCCGAAACTGATGGTGGCGGACTTCAGGATGCCGCCGCACTCGACACACGACGGATCCTCTTCGCCGGCATCGACCCGGCGAAGGGCGTGCTCCATCTCGGCCCGGAACGTGCAGCTCAAGCACACGACCTCGCGCACCGATCCGTGAACCTCCACTACACGGTCAGGGTCAGATCCCGCGGCGTGATGCAGCCCGTCGATGTTCTGGGTGATGAGGAGTTCGAGCTTGCCCGTCGCCTCCAATCGGAGCAGCGACCGGTGCCCCGCATTGGGCTCGGCGTCCCACACCGGCGACGATCGGCGGTTCTGCCATGCACGGCGCCTGACCTCGGCATCCTCGATGTAGTGCTGGAGCGTGGCCATCTTCTCCGCTCCCGGGTTCTTCGTCCAGAGTCCTTGTGGCCCTCGAAAGTCGGGGATCTCGGAGTCGGTGGAGATGCCGGCACCGGTCAGGACGACGACTCGCTCGGCAGCGTCGACGAGATCGGCTGCGTCGACGA
>RCMY010000275.1_pt1 | contig 74613 bp, 72 predicted proteins | sample 2041341 | NCBI WGS metagenome assembly RCMY01 (sample SAMN09708234, study PRJNA481090) | Marine sediment metagenome, whole genome shotgun sequencing project. | reverse complement strand
TGTTCTCGTCCAAGACCATCCCCGGCAATGAGCGTGGCGTGATCAGGGTGATGAACGCGTTCTCTGAAATGGGCGTTGATATTGTTGACGACAGTTCGGGCCTGTACCACGTTTCGGGCCACGCTAACCGTCCTGACCTTGAGACGTTGCACGATGTGGTCAAGCCGCAGATCCTGATCCCGATGCACGGCGAACACCGTCACCTGCGCGAGCATGTGAAGATCGCCAATGCCAAGGGCATGAAGGGCGTTTTGGCTGTAAACGGCATGATGATTGACTTGTCTGGTAATGAACCCAAAGTCGCAGAATATGTCGACAGTGGGCGTACTTACCTGGATGGCTCAACCCAGATTGGTGCGATGGACGGGGTCGTCCGCGACCGCATCCGTATGGCACTCAACGGGCACGTTACTGTCACCGTCATTATGGATGAAAACGACGAAGCCTTGGGTGACCCCTGGGTCGATGCCATGGGCTTGCCCGAACAGGGCCGTTCAAAAGCGTCGCTTGTTGAGATCCTAGAGGCTGATCTGGGTCAGTTCCTTGGCCGCGCCAACGCAAAGACGCTGCGCGATGATGATAAGCTGCATGATGGCCTCAAGCGTGTCGTGCGTCAGTCGGCCAACGACGAGATCGGCAAAAAGCCAGAAGTCACGATAGTGGTCAGCCGTCTAAGCTGATCGTCTGAAACTACTGCGATTGCGCCGCGTGGATCGAAGGGTCTGCGCGGCGCTTTTGTTTGTGCTGGTCCGTTAAACGAAAAAGGGCGCAAGGTTTCCCCTGCGCCCGTTTTTTAGAATACCTGCCGGCGGTTAGTCGCGGCGCTCTGCAAAGCTGAGCCCGATAAACTCGGGGGTATGTTCGCCCAGACCGACAACTTTATTATCGTTGCGGTTGTTCTGATTACGGTTGTCGTTGCGGTTGTCGTTCCGATTGCTACCACGCCCGCCGCGACGATTCTGCTGTTGCTTGTCGTCTTGCGGTTTTTCTTCTGGCGCAGCTGCTTTTGGCTCGGGCTGCTTCTCGGCGGTCATCTCTGGCGTTGCTTCCGGCTTTGGCGCGTCAGCCGCACCGCTTTCGTTTTCAACCTTTGCAGAATCAGGCTTTTTACGGCTGCGGGTCCGCGTGCGCTTGGGCTTTTCTTCCGTCGGGGCGTCGTCCTGCGTTGCGTCTTTGGGTGCAGGTTTATCAACCCTGGCTGAGTCCTTAGCCGTATCCTTGACCGGCTTTGCAGCGGGCTTATCGCCCAGCGGATTCTCTAACCGGGGAATCTCGCGTTGAACCAGACGTTCGACATCAGCAAGATTTTTTTCATCCCGTGGAACACAGATCATAATCGCCTTGCCATCACGACCGGCGCGGCCTGTACGGCCAATGCGGTGTACATAGTCCTCGGCATGCGAGGGGACGTCAAAGTTGAAGACATGGCTGACTGACGGCACATCAAGTCCGCGCGCAGCCACATCCGACGCCACTAGGAAACGCAATTCGCCGTTGCGGAACCCATCGAGGGTCTTGGTGCGCTGGCTTTGATCCAGATCGCCGTGGATCGGCGCGGCGTCATAGCCATGCTTTTTCAGGGACTTTGCAACGGTGTCTACATCCATCTTGCGGTTACAAAAGATGATTGCGTTCGTGCATTTGTCGCCTTCGGCGTCGATGAGCGCCCGCAAAACGTTGCGTTTTTCAGTGGCTTCGCGGTCCTTGCGGGACGCGGTCAACATCAGCACGCCTTGTGTGATGTTCTCGCCCGTGGTGGCCTGACGTGCGACTTCGACACGTGTGGGGTTCGACAGGAAGGTATTGGTGATGCGCTCAATCTCGGGGGCCATGGTGGCCGAAAAGAACAACGTCTGACGGGTGAACGGCGTCATCTGGAAGATGCGTTCGATGTCAGGGATGAACCCCATGTCCAACATACGGTCGGCTTCGTCGACGACCATGATTTTCACGTCGGACAAGATTAACTTGCCGCGCTCGAAATGGTCGATTAGGCGGCCGGGAGTGGCAATCAAGACGTCCACACCCTTGTCGATCAGCTTGTCCTGCTCGCCAAAGGATACGCCACCAATCAGCAGCGCCTTGGTCAGTTTCAGGTGCTTTGAGTAAGTGTCAAAGTTTTCGGCAACCTGTGCGGCCAGCTCGCGTGTCGGGCATAGAACCAAGCTGCGCGGCATACGCGCACGCGCACGGCCACGGGCCAGCATTGTGATCATTGGCAGGGTAAAGCTAGCTGTTTTGCCAGTACCGGTCTGGGCGATTCCCAAAACGTCTTTGCCTTCAAGGGCAGGGGGAATGGCACCTGCCTGAATAGGTGTGGGGCTTTCGTACCCGGCCTCTTCGATGGCCTTAAGTACTTTAGGATTCAGATTAAGATCAGAAAATTTTATCATGTGTGTCCGGTCATAGCGGACGTATCATTGGCCCGCGGCAGCGTTCATATCGGCCCGCATGGCCCAAGGGGCGGAGGAACTCCGCGACATGTTCAGCACCCATTAGCAAGAACTCCGGCTCAGGTCAATTAGATGCGCTAAAGCCCTGTGAAGTCGGGGAAATGCTCGCGCAGATGTGACGCAAGCTCCAAATCGGCTTCGTGCAGTAATCCGTGCGCTTGCAGGCGGGCGCGCAAGACGGGGGTGTCCGCGCAAACTTCGTCGAAAAATGCCCGCAATCCGGCGTCTCCGGCTTCGGCTTCGATCATCCCGAAAAGGTCATGCATGGAAAGCCCGCCTTTTTCATATGGTTTATTTGGGCCCAGTTCGGCGCGGTAGCTGCCCTTGGTCACTCGGTAGCGATAGGAGGCGATCCAGTCCTCCCATGATTTTGCGTGGGCATGGGCAAGGTCAATTCCGGCTTGGTGGTCGTGACAGGCCAGCATTTCGCCGTTCTGAAAAGCATTGTGGATGCGAACATGAATATCCGGCAGACCCGTGCGCACAAAAATCTTGCCTGCCAGATGACTTAAAAACCCGCCCCTAAGATAGGCACCGTACGTGGGGTAAAGTTTGGTCATAATGCGGGTTCGGTCGGGGCCGTTGTGTACAAAAGCCTTAAATGCAGACGGTGTGCCGGAAAGCTGCTCCATCGGGCGAATCCGCGTTGCGGGCGGGTCGACAGGGCGTTCGGCCAAGATGTCGGCAATTGGGCGTTCGGCGACCAGAAATTCGTCGACGTCCATGTGGATCAGCCAGTCCACCTCGGCGCGGCGGTTATAGGCGTGGGTGGCATTGGCGGTTTGCCGCATCTGATGGGTGTCGGGGCGGTTACGCTTGCGCTGTTTCCAGTATTTGTCGTCACAGGTGGTTACGCGGATTTTCGGATGCGCGTTGAGATGTGCAAATGCCTGCGGGTTCGGGGCATCAAGATATATGTAAATGCGGTGCGCGCCAGCACTTAGATGATAGGCCGCAAATTGCAAAATCTCTTCTGCAGGGGCCAGTATCGTGGCCACCAGTCCCCAGGTCGCACTCATGCGCGGCGGCCTTGGCGTTTGATGTCTTGGACACGGCCAAATATGCTGCGCGGGTCTCGCATCACCAGTCGCAACATGGCAAAACCGAGGGGCCGGATGGTCGCATCGCGCTCGCATAATTGCCAGATGCGGGCCAACATGATGCGGTCCAAATCGCCCCCTTTGAAGGAATAGGGGGCGAGCCCCAACGCCATAGGAAAACGTTTGCGTCCCTCAGCGGGACGAAAAGGGGTGCGACCCGGTTGGCCTGAAATGCGGCGTTCACTGTCGTGCAGTTTGATCATATCAAACAGAATAGACAGCGCCATGCCTGCCGCCCGCTGGTCGCCAGTTGTTCCCACGTCCGAGAATGTCGTGGCAGCAGAAATCATCCAGCGCGATGGAACCAGCTTTACAAATTCAGCGCCGTGTTCAGCCCAGATGCGGTGGAACAAGGTCACCGCTGAAGCAGGTGGATCATTGCGGCGGGTGATGGCGATCAGCAGGGCATGGAGATGGTGAATTTCGGCCTGACCTTGAAATTCTTCCTGCAGTTCCAGCGCTTTGCGCTGCGCACTAAACCGTTCGGCGTCCTTGAAAGGCATGGGCGGCGGCGGTAAAATGCGGTCGAACATTGGAGAAAGGTCAATATCCACAGGTGGCAGCACATCGGCCACATTGTCGAACCTGCGTTGGCGGCGTTCTTGTACGCGCAGGAGGCCGGCGAACCCACCGTGATAGAGGTCGCCGTCCTCGCTCATGCTGCCGATACCCTAATCACACCATCATTTCCTTGGTCGCGGTGAGGCGAACATCAGGATAGTCACGGTCGACACGGTCAATATCCCACTGCAACCGCGTCAGATACACGACATCGCCGTCATGGTCGTGCGCGATATGCTGTTTGTTGGCTTCCGTAAATTTATCAACGGCTTGGCGGTCACCGTTCACCCAGCGGGCCGAGGTGAACTGCGATTGTTCAAACCGCACGGGCAGACCGTATTCCAACTCAATCCGGCTGGCCAGAACCTCGAATTGCAATTGCCCGACAACACCCACGATAAAACCGGAGCCGATTGAAGGTTTGAACACTTTTGCTGCACCTTCCTCAGCAAACTGCATCAGCGCCTTTTCAAGGTGCTTTGATTTCATCGGATCGCCCGCGCGCACGCCTTGCAGCAATTCAGGAGCAAAAGACGGGATACCAGTCACGCGGATCGCTTCGCCCTCTGTCAATGTGTCGCCGATGCGCAATTGGCCGTGGTTGGGAATGCCGATAATATCACCGGCCCAGGCTTCTTCGGCCAATTCACGATCGGCCGCCAGAAACATAACTGGATTGGTGACGGACATTACTTTTTTCGTCCGCACATGGGTTAGTTTCATGCCGCGGGTAAAGTGGCCCGATGCAAGACGGACAAAGGCAACACGGTCGCGGTGCTTGGGGTCCATGTTGGCCTGAACCTTGAAAACAAAGCCGGACACATTCTTTTCTTCGGGCAGAATTTCGCGCGGTTCGGCTTTTTGAATCTGCGGTTCGGGGCCATAGGTGGCGATGCCGTTCATCAGTTCCTTGACGCCGAACGAATTGATTGCGGATCCAAACCAGATGGGGGTCAGGGACCCTTCGGCCATTAAGGCAGCATCCAGTGGCGGCATCAATTCGCGGACCATCTCAAGATCTTCGCGCAGCTTCTCTAGCAAATTCGCGGGCACATGTTCGGCCAGTTTCGGGTCGTCCAACCCTTCGATGGCGATGCTTTCCGACACTTTGTTGCGGTCGGCACGGTCCATCAATTCCAGCCGGTCGCGCAGGATGTCATAGCAGCCAATAAAATCACGGCCCACGCCGATGGGCCAGCTGGCGGGGGTTACATCAATGGCAAGGTTTTGTTGGATTTCGTCGATGATTTCAAACACATCGCGGCTTTCGCGGTCCATCTTGTTACAAAAGGTCAAGATCGGCAGGTCGCGCATGCGGCAGACCTCGAACAGCTTTTGCGTCTGGCTTTCGACACCTTTGGCACCATCAATCACCATCACGGCCGCATCCACTGCGGTCAGGGTGCGGTAGGTGTCTTCGGAAAAGTCCGAGTGGCCGGGCGTATCGACAAGATTGAAGCGGTAATTCGTGTCTTTCGTCATAAAATCAAAGGACATGGCCGATGCCGAGACCGAAATGCCACGGTCTTTTTCCATCGCCATGAAATCTGACCGCGTGCGGCGCGCTTCGCCCTTGGCGCGGACTTGGCCCGCCATCTGGATCGCTCCACCGAACAACAGGAATTTTTCTGTCAGTGTGGTTTTGCCCGCATCCGGGTGCGAGATGATCGCAAAAGTGCGGCGCCGGGCGATTTCGGCGGGCAGTGCGGGGCGGTTTGAGGGGGTATCTAACATGGATTGGCATATATCCATGCCCACTGACACGCGCAAGTGTGGGCTAGGCGGAGCCAGCGCAAATTGTCTGCGAGTTTTACGTCAAGTGATATAGAATGAGTATGACGTAACACTCAGGGAGAGGGAAAATGGAACTCAAAGACATAGCCGCGGAATTGGTGGCGGGATGCCGAGAAGGGCGTGAGGTAGAGAACTTGGACCGGTTGTATGCGGCCAATGCCGTGTCGGTCGAGGGGGCTGATCATGGAAACGGGCGCGAAACCAAAGGGTTGGATGGCATCAAGGGCAAGCACGCCTGGTGGGACAGCGCGATGGAGGTCACGCGCCAAGAGGTCAGCGATCCGAAAATACACGGCGATGACCGTTTTGCAGTGATCTTTGATGTGGCCGCGCGCGAAAAAGAAAGCGGCAAGGAAATGGCGATGCATGAAGTTGCGATTTACCACGTTGCAGGCGGCAAAATCGTACGCGAGGAATTCTTTGGCTAAGATGTGCGCGTAAGTTAGCGCATGCTGGCCTTGCGCAGCAGTTCTGCCGCATCAGGGCGGTCGAGCAGGGGTTCGCTGACATCCAACCCGTCATGGCGGCGGTCGGAATGGCCGGGGATCACGTCGCCCATCGCGTCCGATAACTCTTGTGGGAGTACGGCTTTGGTCCGGCTGTCGATCAGCATGGACTCAGCCGCGATCCCTTCGGCATAAATGATCTGGTGGCCATCAAAAAGCAGCTGAAAATAATCGACAAAGCCGCCATCCTGAACGCGCACGCTGTCGCCGTTTACCAGATGGCGTGCCTTGACCAAAAGCTCGGACCGGCCGGCACCCAGATGGTCTTCGCGTTGATAGATGAACAGGCGATGGTCGGGGCTGACAATCAGATCGTTGGCGTTGTTCAATGTGCCTGCGGATATGCAGATTGGGGCGAATTCGCCCACGGCACGCACGGTCGTCTGGCTGATCCAGCGCACTTCTTTGATCCCGTCATCGCGGGTCAGTACGCGGTCGCCAACCTTAAGTTCTTCGATCGGGCGCTGTTCGCCGGACGCCATTGTAATATGGGTGCCACGGGTAAACGAGACACAGGCGACCTGCGCAAATTTCTGGTGTGCCGTGGTTGTGTCGATTCCCACCAACCGGTACTCCAACCTTGAGGACAGCGCGCTGAGCGGAACGACATAGATTTCCTCGGCGTGATCGTTTTCGTCCACTTCAACCAGAACAATCGCGTCGGTCGTTTGCCCGTCGGGCGACATGAAGGTCAGCGCACAATCCAGATGCAGCCGCGCACCGGGGTTGCCGACCTCGGTATCGGGGGCGATTTCGAACGCATTCTCGGCCGACACCAGCATGGATAGCCGTTGCTGGGTTGATCCATAGGTCAGTTCGTAAACGTCATCCAACAATAGCTCGGAGGCAAAGGATATGGCATCGCCCATATTGGCCCCATCCGTCGCAACAAGCTGTGCTGCAGGGTAAACCGGCACACTTTGCGGAGGAGTTTTGCGGTTGGGGAGCATGTCGGTTCTAGCCTTTATGGTCAAGCTTCGCGTCGCTTCTTTAGATTGAGATAGGATTGTGGCCGGAAGGGGTCAAGCCTTGGGTCTTTTGCTGGCAATGCAAACGGCAAGAATGATAGGATGCCTTTGAAATAATGAGGGAATTAAAATGGATCTGGGAATCAAAGGCAAACGGGCGCTGGTGTGCGCATCATCAAAAGGTTTGGGGCTAGGCTGTGCAGAGGCTTTGGCCGAAGCTGGCGTTGGTCTGGTGATGAACGCACGGGGTGCCGACGCGCTTGAGGCCGCAGCGGAGCGGATCAGGCAGGATTACGGCGTGGAGGTCACCACAATCGCCGCTGATATTGCCACCGAAGACGGCCAGAAACTGGTGCTGGATGCAGCAGGTCAGATCGACATTCTGGTCAACAACGCGGGTGGCCCGCCCCCCGGCATGTGGCAAGACTGGGACCGTGACGATTTCATCAAAGCGCTGGACGCCAATATGCTGGCCCCGATTGCGATGATCAAAGCGTTGGTGCCGTCTATGATGGACCGGGGATGGGGGCGCGTGGTGAACATCACCTCGCAGTCCGTGCGCGCGCCCATCGGTGTTTTGGGTCTTAGCAATTCCGCCCGCACCGGGTTGACCGGCTATGTCGCGGGTACTTCGCGTCAGGTGGCGGGCAAGGGCGTGACCATCAACAACCTGCTGCCAGGCATCCACGCGACAGACCGTGCTGATGCGCTGGACGGCAATGTCGTCAAGCAAAAGGGGATCACGTTGGAAGAAGCGCGGACCGAGCGGGCGCAAGGTATCCCTGCGGGACGTTATGGCACCCACCATGAATTCGGTGCAGCCTGTGCGTTTCTTTGTTCCCAACATGCGGGTTTCATCGTGGGTCAGAACCTGCTGCTGGATGGCGGCGCGACCAATCTAACGATGTAAGCACCTCCCAAGGCGGCGAAAGGGCCATACCCGAAAGCCCGCGCCGCCTTGATACCGGCGATTACTTCAACTGTTCACAATTGCGACAAGCAGCGTCTGACCAGATGGTGTGGGGCCAAAGCCTCGGCTAGGTCTTGGCACAAGCTTGAAAAAAGGTAGCCCCGTATGAACCCCACCATCCTGATCGCCGTTTTCGGTGCCATTGTCGTGGCTAGCCTGCTGGTCGCACCGCGTCGCGCGTCAATTGAAGGGTTCTTTGGGGGCGTCACACCTGCGGGCCGTGCGCCCGGTCTTTGGACCCTTGTGTTAAGCCAGGTCACCACATGGATATTCGCACGCTCCCTTATGAATGCGGCTATATTGGGTTACTACTACGGGATCGCAGGTACTTTGGCCTATGCAACCTATTACGGGTCGTTTCTGACGGGTGGCTTTATCGTGGGACGCCTGCGCGAGAGCGGGTCAATGTCGGTTCAAGACTGGCTTGGCGCGCGATTTGGCGCGGCGGGAAATGGTGCCTATAATCTGGTGGTTGCCCTGCGCCTTTTGTCCGAAGTCTTTGCAAATTTGCTGGTTGTCGGATTGATCTTTAATGCCGTGTTGGCGGGCAGTGGCACGGCCGCAATTCTGGTCGTTGCAGTTGTCGGTCTGGCCTATTCTGCGTGGGGCGGGTTAAGCGCGGCATTGCGGACAGACGTTCTGCAAATGGCGGTGTTTCTGGTCGTCTTCGGCGTGGCCTTTGTGTTTCTGGTCGCCAGTCCCGGTTTCGATCTCGGCGCTGTTGTTACGGCGTCGGGCACAGCGGGCAGCTATAACGGATGGGTTTTGTTGGCGGTCGCATTGTTGCAGGTGTTCTCGTACCCTGCACATGATCCTGTGATGATGGATCGCGGGTTTATCGCTGACAAAGATACGACGCGTCGGTCCTTCATTCATGCATTCTGGATATCGACGCTGTGCATCATCGGTTTCGGCTTTTTTGGCATTCAGGCCAGCTTGTCGGGCGCGGAATATGAGGGTGAATTGATCGGCACATGGGCAAAGATGTTCCCCGCTTGGGTGTTTGGCGCGCTGATGATTTCATTGCTGGTATCTGCCCTTAGCACGCTGGATTCCGCACTGTCATCCGCCGCAAGGCTGGTGGTCGAGGAATTGAAGCTGGCCCCCCGCAGCCTGAACGGTGGGCGGGTTGTGATGGTGGTCTTTATGGCCGCAGGTGCGGCGCTGACCTTGTGGGGCAATGCGACGTTGTTTGATGCGGTTGCCGTGTCGGGCACGGCATCGATGTTCCTAACGCCGGTGTTGATCGTAGGGCTGGTGATGGGCCGCCAAATTGCGCAATGGTCTTACCTTGTTGCCTTTGGCGCGGCGATGTTGGGGGCAGTTGCCTATTTTGGTCGCGCTTGGCCTTTGTTCGCCGTGAACTTGCCGGACGGTCATAAGTACGAACAGCTGCTGGTGATCTGTGCTGTCGTTTTGGTCGCAGGCTTTGCAGCGGTGCTTGCGGGCGCGCGGCGGGGCTGATAGCGGTCGTACCCGAGCGAATTGATCGGATAAGACTGCAGCACATGACGGAAATCCAGCCTCGGCTTGAAATCAAACACCTCAAGCGCACCTACGGCGGCCGCGCTGTTGTCGACGACGTCAGCCTCAAGATCATGCCGGGGCAGGTGACTTGTTTGCTTGGGCCCTCGGGCTGCGGCAAATCCACCACCTTGCGGATGATCGCGGGCGTCGAGATGCAAGACAGCGGCACAATCCATGTGGACGGCAACCTGATCTGCGACACCGTTTTCCGCATCCCGCCAGAGCGCCGCGAGATTGGCCTAATGTTTCAGGACTTTGCCCTGTTCCCCCATCTTAGCGTTGCTGGAAATGTGGGATTTGGCCTGAAATCCGGCACCAAGGCTGAGCGCCGCGCGCGGATCGAAGAACTGCTTGAGCGGGTTGATCTGCTGCGGTTTATTGACGGCTATCCCCACCAATTGTCGGGGGGCGAACAACAGCGCGTGGCACTTGCCCGCGCCCTTGCCCCGCGCCCCAAGATCATGCTGATGGACGAGCCATTTTCCGGCCTTGATAACCGTCTGCGCGATGAAATTCGGGATGAAACGCTTGGTATCCTCAAGGAGGAGGGGACCGCCGTCTTGTTGGTCACGCACGAACCCGAAGAGGCGATGCGCATGGCTGACGAGATCGCCTTGATGCGGGATGGTAAGATCGTGCAACAGGGCGCGCCCTACAACGTATACACACGGCCGATCGACCGCGCGGCGGTCTCGTTCTTCTCTGATGCGAATGTGCTGCGGGCCGAGGTATCAGGTGCGTTGGCGCAAACCCCATTCGGTCGGTTTCTGGCCCCGGGTGTGCCGGACGGCACGCAGGTCGATATCGTGTTCCGTCCCCAGCATGTTCGGATCGATTTCGACCGGGCGGGCAAGGGACCACTGCCAACGGCAACAGACGGCACAGCGGCACGCGCGATCGTTTCACGGGCGCGGTTTATGGGCAATGAAAGCCTTGTTGAATTTGTGATGGATCATGACGGCAGCAGCCTGCGCGCCACGGTACCGAACGTGTTTCTGCCAAAACCCGGCGCAGTCATGTGGCTAACAATCCGCCGCGACCGCTGTTTCGTGTTTCCGACTAGCTGAAAGGGCATCTTATGCAGACGTTGATGGTTGAATTCGGAATGGGGTCATCTTTGCGCCGTGCCGATTATACGCAGGCTGCTGAACGGGCCGTGCGCGATGCACTGTGGCATAATTCGATCAATTTGGCGGAACTGTTTGGCTTTGACAAAACCGCGATGAAGATCACGCTGGATGTGGGCGTACAGCAGCCCGATCAGGTGGATGTCGAAGTGCTGCGGGCCGTGTTCCCCTACGGCGATGTCACGGTGAACGTGAAGCGCGGCGGGTTGGACGTTCCGCGCCCCGAGGGCGAGGGCAACCCCACGATCATGGCGAATGTGGCGCTGTCCGTGGCCTTTGATATGGAGCGGACAGATGACTGAACAGCGCATTATCATTGAGATGGGCATGGGCAATGACCTGCACGGTATGGATTATACCAAGGCCTGCGCCCGCGCGATCGAAGACGCGTTGCGGCATTCATCCTTGCCGTTGTTTGGTGTGCTGGAATTGACCCATGACGCGATGCGCGTGCAGGTCACTGTGGCAGTACAGGAACCCGAAAAGGTGGATATTGACGCATTGGTGGCCAAGCTGCCGCGGGGCCGGGCAAAGGTGCGTGCGGTATTTGGCGGGCTGAATGTGCCAAGTGGGGACGAGGTGATTGTCGTCGCGCAGGCCAGCGTAGAAGCGTTTTTGCCCCACCAGGACGGTTGGCGGTTGCGGGACGTGTCGTAGAAAAGATTATATGCCTCCGACGAGAATTCTTCCATTTTGAATTAGACCCTTGGGGTAAAAAGCTCGGGCAGGGCTTCCGCACTTTCGATCAGGTCAAGGCGCAGGGCGATCTGAGCATTCTGGGTTTCGTCCCAGCCTTTCAGTACCCAGCTGCGGGCTTGGTGCTGAAGGGATGCGGGATGTAGAATCAGACTGCGTAGGGTCGCGTCTGGGCTGTTGTAGATAAGCTTGAGCTTTTGACGGGCACGGATCGCGGCGCGCAGGATGGGCAGATGCCCCATGCCACGTGCGGCATTTGCAAAGGGATGTTCGATCTGTTGCCAGTCGGTGGCGGGGTTTGATCCTTCAAGCGGAAGACTTGCATCAATCTTGGCCGCCAAAGAGGTCGCCGCAGATTTAAGGGCAGGGTCCGTAGTCTCCAATACGATGGCCAGCGCGAGTTGCAGCGCCTCGATTTCGGGGTCGGTCAATGTAAGCGGTGGCAATGTGGTCGCGGGTTCCAGCCTGTAACCTGCACCCCGTGTGCCTGTTACGGGCACCCCCGACGATTGCAGCCGACCGATGTCGCGATAAAGCGTGCGCAAGGAAACGTCCTGCGCTGCGGCCAGATCCTCGGCCCGGTGCAGAGCGTCATCGCTTAAGGTATCAAGCAAGGCAAATAGGCGGTCAGAGCGGTTCATGTGGCTTTGTGCCATAGAAACGCGGGGCTGCCAAGGTAACTGCCAAAAAGCTGTCAGTTGTTGAGCTGAGACCGAAGCAGTCATAGAAATCTGGCATAAATAGCTAGGCTAGGTTGTGTTTCCCTCTTCAAGCCCGCCGCCGTCAGACATAAACAGAACGGGAATTGGACGTGCGAAGTGCGTTCGCCTGCTTTGGATGTGGAGAAACTTATGTTTAATAATATCGGCCTTCCCGGCCTTCTGTTGATAGCTGTCGTTGTGCTTGTTCTGTTCGGGCGCGGCAAGATTTCAAGCCTGATGGGTGAAGTTGGCAAAGGCATCACCAGCTTTAAAAAGGGTATCAGCGAAGGCGAAGAAGACATCAAAAACGCCGACGACGACACTGCTGAGCTGTCTGACGAATCCCCCGTTGTGACCGAAATCAAGACCGACAAGGACAAGGTGTAACCCGCCATGTTTGATATGGGGTGGTCGGAGTTATTGGTCGTAGGCGTCGTTGCCTTGATCGTGGTGGGGCCCAAGGACCTGCCTGTCTTGTTTCGCAAGGTGGGTCAGTTCGTGGGCAAAGCTAAAGGTATGGCGCGCGAGTTTAGCACCGCAATGAATGACGCGGCGGATGACACTGGCATGCGCGAAATATCGTCGGGGTTGAACAAATCGCTTAAGGCGGCGACCAATCCGCTGGGCACCGCAATGGACGAGGTCAAATCTGCGACCAAATCACTGACTGATATCAAGCCTGATAGTGAGACCGGGAAACTGGCGGCCAAGCGGGCGGAAGACTCTAAAAAGGTGCAGGCTGTGCGGGACCGTACCATCGCGGAGCGCAAACAGCGTGAGGCCAAAGAGGCCTTGGCCGCAGCGGATGCGGAAGTGTCAAAGCTAGCCAAACCTGCGGCACCTGTTGCCAAGGCGGCCCCCGCCAAGAAAGCAGCGCCGAAACTTGCGGCGGCGAAAAAATCACCTGCCAAAAAAGCTGTGGCCCCGAAAACTGCGGCTGCCAAAAAGCCGGCTGCAAAGCCAGCAGCCAAGAAACCCGCGGCTAAAAATCCGGCGGCAAAAAAGAGTAAAACATGAGTGCTTCTGACGATATCGACGACAGCGCCGCCCCGCTAATCGAGCATCTGGCAGAGCTGCGCACGCGGCTGATCCATTCCGTGATCGCGTTTATCATCGGAATGGTGATCTGTTTTACCGTTTGGAATCCGATCTTTAACTTTCTGACCCATCCGCTGTGTTCGGCCATGGCCGAGCGGGGCCAAGAAGATTGCGGCCTGATCCTGATCAAGCTGCAAGAGGGTTTCTTTGTTGCGATTTCTATCTCGCTCTTGGGTGGCTTGGTGCTGGGTTTCCCTTACATCAGCTACCAGCTTTGGCGGTTTGTGGCACCGGGGCTTTATAAAAATGAAAAGGGCGCGTTTCTGCCGTTTTTGATTTCCAGCCCTTTGATGTTCTTCTTGGGCGCGGCGTTTGCATTCTATGTCGTCACACCCTTGGCGTTCGATTTCTTCCTTGGGTTCCAACAAGCGGGTACTTTGGTCGGGGATTCTGGTGCAGATGGCAAGGGTATCGCGGCGATTGCCTTTCAGGGGTCAGCGCAAGAATACCTAAGTCTGACGATTAAGTTCATCGTAGCTTTCGGGCTATGTTTCCAGTTGCCGGTTCTGCTGACATTGATGGGCAAGGCCGGGCTGGTCAGTGCCGAGGGCCTAGGCAATGTGCGTAAATACGCTGTCGTTGGCATCTTGATTCTGGCCGCATTAGTGACGCCACCAGATGTGATAACGCAGGTTATTTTGTTCGTGGTGGTCTATGGTCTTTATGAAATTTCGATCATGTTGGTCCGCCGCGTTGAACGTAAACGTGAAGAGAAACTGCGCGCCGAAGGGTATTACGACGACGAATACGAAGATCCCATGATGTCGAATTTCGACGAGGACGACGACAAGTGATTGATGACCCATTGGACCGCATCGCAGCGGCGCTCGAGAGGATGTCTCCGGTGCCGCTGAAAGCCCCCGATTTCGACGCGGCTGGTGCCTTTGTCTGGCACACGGGACCGGACCATTTGATGCCCGTTCCCAAGGTCAGCAAGATCAATCTGGACCTGCTGGTGGGGGTTGATCGTGCGCGGGACACGTTGCTGGCTAACACCACTCAGTTCGCCGCAGGGTTGCCTGCAAACAACGCCCTGCTTTGGGGTGCGCGGGGGATGGGAAAATCCAGCCTTGTCAAAGCAGTACATGCGCATGTTCAAGCAACACACAGCGCGTTGCGCATCGTTGAATTGCAGCGCGAAGACCTGCCGTCGGTAGGCCGTTTGTTGGGCCATCTACGCACTGCGCCGTATCGATTTATCCTGTTTTGCGACGATCTGAGCTTTGGCAATGATGACGTGCAGTACAAGTCGCTAAAGGCTGTCTTGGACGGCGGCATTGAAGGGCGGCCTGATAACGTCGTTCTGTATGCAACGTCGAACCGGCGACATTTGATGCCGCGTGACATGATCGAAAACGAGCGCGGATCGGCGATAAATCCTGCAGAAGCGGTCGAGGAAAAGGTTTCACTGTCGGACCGTTTTGGACTGTGGCTGGGGTTCCATGCCTGCGACCAAAAGCAATATCTTGAGATGATCCGAGGCTATTGCAATGCCCACGGCGTCGAGATTGACCAAGGGACGCTGCACTCTGAAGCAATCGAGTGGCAGGCGACGCGCGGATCACGGTCGGGGCGTGTGGCGTGGCAATATTTCGTTGATTTGGCTGGCCGTCGGGGCATTGCGCTGTAGCAGTGCCTTTTGTCAGGCCGAAATTGCTAATCGCAAACTAATCTTTGCAAGCGTCCCATGAATTGGGTCGCTTGCAAAGTCGCCAGACCAATATTTGATCAGTTCAGGTAGGGCGTTGGATCGACGCTGTCAAAGCCGTTGCGCACTTCGAAGTGGACGAATGAATTATCGCCGCTGCGCAGTTTGGCGATGGTTGTTCCCTTTGAAACACTGTCACCTTTTGCCACGCTGACATTCGCGACATTGGCGTAGACCGTCAACAAGTTATCAGGGTGGCGGATCACGACAATCGGCACACCCTCAGCGCTTTTTGTGATCGCAGCGACAGTACCGCTATCGGCAGCCTTCACTGCGTCACCGGGGGAACCTTTGATGTTGATCCCCTCGTTTTTACCTTTGGAATAAGCACGGATAATGCTGCCCTGAACGGGCGGCGTCATGCGGCCAGAAGAAACTGGCTTTGTGGTTTTGCCAACATCCGCAACTGGCTTGGTTGCTGCGGTCGTTGCTGCGGGCTTTGGCGCGGCCTCAACGGGAGGAAGCGGCTTTGCGGCACTGGGTGGCGTAGGTGTCGGCGATCCCGCACCAGGAAGCGTTGTTGCCGCAACCGTGGCGGTGGCTGCCGCAGGTACCGCGGCACTGCGCTGTGGCGCGGCTTGCTGCGAGACGGGGATCAGCAGGAACTGTCCTTCGCGGATCGAGAAGTCAGCGCCCAAGCCGTTCCATTCGGCTAAGGTTGTGACCGGGACCGCATAAAGCCGGGCGATGGTATAGGCAGTCTCGCCGCGTTCCACCCTGTGGCGTACAGGTTCGCGGCCTGTCTGCTTGAGCGGATTTTCGCGTGTCTGCGTTGCGGGAAGGGCAGCGGTTTGAACACTGGAAGAGGCAGGCGCATTGTTTATCGCACTGCCGGCAAGCGTTTGGATGTCGATGGCTTGCGTTGTAATCGGGCCGGTACCGGATGCGCCTGTGGCGGGGGATGGCTCCGCAACGCGGCTCTGCAGGGCGATAATCTCGCCTTTGCGCAGGGGCACGGTTGGATCGATGCCATTGTAGCGCGACAACGCGCCCACATCAGCGCCAACCCGGTTGGCCACGTCGGTCAAGGTATCGCCGCGTTGGGCGACAACCACTTGATAATTCGGATAAGAAATAACGCCCCTGTTGTCCGGGGTGGGTCGGTTGGCGAGGGGGCCAGTTGCAGCATCAGCTGTGGTAAAACCATCGCCAAAACCGCCGCGCATATCCAAATCTAAGGGTCGATCACATGCAGCCAACAACAGCGCGCTGCTGCCTGCCAGAACCGTCAATCTAAGGGTTCGGGTCGCCATCGGGTGGATCATCTGCTCGTCCTCATGTCTTTTGCGGCTTATGGCCGTTGGCCTCCATGTGGTCTGGAGTTACCTTATCTATACAGCATTTAGCTGTCTTTGCCCAATCCTTCAAGCAAGGGTACAAAGCGCACCTTGCGCAGTTCGTCATATTCAAGGCCACTCTCGGTTTTGCGTACCCGGATCAGGTGCTGAACGGCGTCAGACTGGCCCACAGGGACCACCATGATCCCGCCGACTTTTAGCTGGGCGACCAAGGGGCCGGGGGGGTCTTCGGCGGCGGCTGTCACGATAATTCGGTCGAAAGGGGCCTGTTCAGGCAATCCAAAACTGCCGTCCGCAGTAATTGCCGTGATATTGGTCAGATCAAGTGCATCAAAAATTTCGCGGGCTTCCTGCACAAGTCTGCGGTGGCGGTCGATCGTATAGACCCGCCGTGCAAGCTTGCTGAGGATCGCGGCCTGATAGCCAGACCCCGTACCGACCTCGAGCACCTTGTCGCGGGGTGATACCTCTAGCGCCTGGGTCATCAGCGCCACAACAGATGGCTGGCTGATTGTCTGACCACAGGCAATCGGCAGGGGCATGTCCTCGTAGGCGCGAGACGCGAAAAGGCCGCGGATGAAGGGACCCCGATCGATCTGCTCCATTGCGTTCAGAATGCGCGTTTCGGTCACGCCTTTGGAGCGCAAGGCATAGAGAAACTGCATCTTGCGTTCCGCGATGGAGATGTCTTCTTCGTCATTCATGTATTGATGGCTTTGAGCGCTGCAAAGCTGTCATGCGCGGTAAAGTCTGCGCGCATGGGCGTCACGGAAATATATCCTTGCAGGTTCAGTGCTGCATCGGTGTCGGTGGCCGTTGGAATTTGTTGGTCTGCCCCTTGGATCCACAAGTACCGACGCCCTGCAGGTGACACATGGGGTGTGGTGGAAAAGCTGGTATCGCTGCGGATGCCTTGAGGTGCCAGGCGGATCCCTTGCACGTCTGCGGCGGCTGTTGGGGGGAAGTTCACATTGTAAAAAAGACGGTAGCCCTCTGTATGGGCGGGCGTGGCGTCCAGAATGCGGCGGATAACGTCCACACCATGTTCGGCGGCGGCCTCGAATGCGTCGTCAAGGATGCGATTGTTCGGACCAAAATACTGCGACATGGCAATTGCGGGGATTCCTTGGAGGGCCGCTTCCATCGCACCCCCGATGGTACCGGAGTACAGCGTGTTCTCGGCGGCGTTGTTGCCACGGTTTACCCCTGAAAGGACCAAATCGGGCGGCGTATCCTTCATTGAATCGTGCAGGGCGGCCAGAACGCAATCTGCCGGGCTGCCTTCGACAGAGAATTGGTGCTTGCCGATCCGTTCGACCATCATCGGGCGGGTGTAGCTGATGCAATGGGCAACGCCGGACTGTTCATAGGCAGGGGCGACGGTCCACACTTCGCCTTTGGGGCCCGCAAGGTTGGTTGCTATGGCGTGAAGCGTCTTGAGGCCCGGTGCGTGGATGCCGTCATCGTTAGTAATCAAAATGCGCATAAAGTCCCCTTTGGGCCTTGATAAGCGAGGGACGTGGGCGCGGCAAGGAGGGAGCCTTGAGCGAGGATATTTTTACGCCAGAGAAGAACCGAGCGCGGCCAGTATTCGGGCTGCTTCGGCATGCGGGCTCGCTAGGTTATCGCGGGATTCGCCGGGATGGAATCGTGCACGTGTCGCCGTGGGCATGGGGGCCGGTGTCAGGATATGTATCTTTGGCCCGATCTTGGCGGTTTCTGCCTGCCAAGATTTCGCGAGTGCGATTTGTGCAGCTTTGGTTGACCCGTAAGCCCCATAGAATTTGGCCCCAACTATGGGATCATCGAAAAACACGGCTTGGCCGGTTTGTCCAAGCAAGGGCGACACATAGGTGATCAGGGTAGATGTCGCCGTGATATTGCAGGCAACCGATTTTGCCATGTCTTTGGCATCTACGTGATCGGTGGGGGCAAGGGGGGCTGCGTGAATCGCGGTGTGGCACCATAGATCAAGGCTGCCCCAACGGTCAAAAATGCCCCGACATAAGGTGGCCATCGCATCGGCATTGGTAATGTCCATCGGGGCCAGTGTTGCACTGCCGCTACGGGCTTGGATGCGGTCATCCAGTTCCTCAAGCGCGCCGGTGGTTTTGGCCACAGCAATGATGTGATGGGTGTCGCAAAGCGCTTCGGCCAAGGCGGCACCTAGGCCGCGGGATGCACCGGTAATGAGAGCAGTTTTTGTCATGCAAGCCGTTTGCACCCAGTCGCCGGGATCGTCAAGTGCGACCCCGGCTTTTGCCTGTTAGGCTGACTGTTTGCCGGAGTTCTCCACGGCATCGGCAATTCGCTTGGGTTTTGGGTCGTCACCACTTGTGGGCCAACCTTCGCGTTGGCGGGCGCGGTCACCGTCATGTTCATCTGTTTGATCGTGAAACAGTTGTACATGTGTGGGATAAGGCATATCAATTCCAGCCTTATCAAGGGCTTGGTAGACGGATTGCAGTACTTCGCCGGTGGTATGACGAACTGTCGACTGGTCGGACGCTGTCCACCAGCGCAGACGGATAACATTCGCAAAATCGCCCAGTTCGACCGGGATCGCCTCAGGCGCGGGATCGGACAGGACGTTTTCAATGCTGGCACAGGCGTCGATCATAGTTTTCCGAGACAGAGCCCAATCATCGTTGCACCCAACGCCAATGTCATACTGCGAACGGCGTTTATCAAAGGCAGTGTTGACCACGACGCTATCGGTATAAATGTCAGTATTGGGGATCACAACGCGGCGACCGTCATAGGTTTTGATGATGGTCGCGCGGGTTTCGATCCGCTCGACCGTGCCTTCGTGGCCCGAAGAAACAACGATCTGGTCGCCTACGGCAAATGGTTGGCGCAGCAGGATCAGGATACCTGCAAGCATATTCTGCAAGATGTCCTTGAAGGCAAAGCCGATGGCGACCGAACTTACGCCCAAGCCCGCGATCAGATCACCGGGGCTAAGGGAGGGGGCCACGATGGTAACGGCCAACATAAAGCCTAGAACAGTCAGCGACCAACGCACCAGCGAACCGGCCACATCGCCCAAACTGGGTCGGTCACGGTTTTTAGCGGATCTGCGGATGAGTGCGCCAATTACGCGAGCGACGAACCAAAAGACGATAAAAAGAACCAACGCAACGGCGATATTGGGCAAAAGTCTGAAAAGGCCGTCTAGCCAGCCGTCAAGTTTGTCGAATATCAGGCCGGGGTTTGCGTCTACTTCATTCACGGGCACGTCCTTTGATGTTCACATCAAAGTGTAACAACCCAACGCTTGAATTCGTTCCGTCACAATTTGGGAAGTTGCAGGACCTTGGCCCTTGACCCTATTCCGATCACAATGGCGGTTTCACTGATCGCAGCGACAGTTCCACCTGCAATAGCATCGCCCAGCTTGACCCGTTTGATTCTGCCATTGCGTTGACGAACCAAGGCACCTGGGTCATCCAGGCTGCCAAAAATGCCGATCAGGGCAATTGCGGGCAGGGGAACCTGCTGGGTTGCAAGAGCAATCACTTTGGCAGGGGTGGGTGTGCCATTTTCGTCTGCAGACATGTCAGCCTTTCTCAACCCTGTGGATCAGGGAATGGGTAAAGAAAGTCAGTTAACAAAGGGTTTCCGCGGCCGATAGATGTGTTGAAGGGGGCAAGCAAAGACTGGCTGAGACGTAGGCAAAGCTTTGCCATGAGGCCCAAATGCAAAGCAGCGCAGGGGCTTGAACCTCTGCGCTGCTTTTGTCTGATGGTATTGTGGGGCGCTTATTCTGCGGCGGGCTTCATCTGGAAACCTGCGCTGATTTGATCGGACGGTTTCACAGGGTAATCACCGGTAAAGCAGGCGTCACAATATTGCGGGCATTTGGCGTTGCGGCCTTTGGCCTCGCCCACGGCGCGATATAAACCATCGATGGAAATGAACTTGAGGCTATCTATCTGCAAATGCTCGCGCATTTCTTCCTCGGACATGGTCGCAGCCAGCAGCTTTTCACGCTGTGGTGTGTCGACGCCGTAAAAACACGGCCACGCGGTTGGGGGCGACGCGATGCGGAAGTGAACTTCCTTGGCACCCGCATCAAGAATCATCTCCTTGATCTTGCGACTGGTCGTACCGCGCACCACCGAATCGTCCACCAAAATCACCCGCTTGCCCTTGATCAGCGCGCGGTTCACGTTGAGCTTGAGACGCACACCCATGTTCCGGATTTGTTCGGTCGGCTCAATAAAGGTCCGGCCCATATACTGGTTGCGGATGATTCCCATCGCATAAGGAATGCCTGATTGCAGGCTGAACCCGATGGCCGCAGGGGTGCCACTGTCTGGAACGGGGCAGACCAGGTCGGCATCGACAGGGCTTTCCTTGGCCAGTTCGCGGCCAATCGCCTCGCGGGTTTCATAGACGGACCGGCCGCCTAGAATGCTGTCGGGGCGGCTGAAATACACATGTTCAAAGATACAGAACCGCGATGCCACCCGACGGAAGGGGAAATGGCTTTCTACGCCCTTGTCGGTGATCACGACCATTTCGCCCGGTTCAATTTCGCGGACGAACTCAGCACCGATGATATCAAGAGCGCAAGTTTCCGAGCTAAGCGCCCAGCCTTCGCCAACTTTGCCCAGCACAAGCGGCCGCACACCCAAGGGATCTCGCACGCCCATCAGCTTGGTGCGGGTCATCGCGACTATGGAAAATGCTCCTTCTACACGGCGCAGGGCGTCTTCCATGCGTTCAGGAATGTTGCGCTGCAAGGACCGCGCCATCAGGTGGATGATGCATTCGCTGTCGGATGAAGATTGAAAAATCGAGCCACGTTCAATCAGCTCGCGGCGTAGGGCGTTCGCGTTTGTGATGTTGCCGTTATGGGCAATTGCGGCACCACCCATGGCGAATTCACCGAAAAACGGTTGCACATCGCGGATTGCTGTTTGGCCTTTGTTGCCAGAGGTGGAATAGCGCACGTGGCCGATGGCCAATTCGCCCGGCAGGGTTTCCATGATCTTTTGCGAGGTAAAGTTGTCGCGCACATAACCAAAGCGGCGGGCGGATTGAAAACCGTCTGTCGGGTCATAGCTGACGATGCCGCCAGCCTCTTGTCCGCGATGTTGAAGTGCGTGCAGACCGAGGGCTACAAAGTTCGAAGCGTCGGCCACACCGACAACGCCGAATACGCCGCATTCTTCTTTTAGTTTATCGCCGTCATCGGCGTCTCGTAGGTACGAGGTGTCAAAAGGATGTGCAGGGGGCATGATCTTGGACAACGGGGAAACTCCGATTCCGGGTAAGAAGACACGCACTATGTAGGCGCTTGAGTCTGGGTTGTCACCCCGCTGTCACGTTAACGTATGCTTAAAGCAATGGCAGTGTCGCGAGAACGCAAAAGGGCCGCCCTTGGCATGGGGCGGCCCGATCATCACATCAATCTTTACAGCGTTATTCGCCGCAAGCACCCACAAGTGCTTCGTAGCGGGTGGTGATCCAGCCAAGAGCCTGCTCGGGGTTTTGTTCTTCGATCTGGCCTGTGAACCGGCCAAACACCTGAGCCGACCGGCTTTCGTCAACAACTGTGAACGTCTGGCCTGTAATGACGGTGTCGTAGACGAAAAAGGCAATCGCCACGAGAAGGATACCGCGCAGAACGCCGAACAGGAAACCAAGGCCTTGATCCAACCCGCCCAGTACCGACCGCTGAACCAGCGATGAAAACAGTGGAGTGAAAAGCGACACGACAATGAGGGCAATCGCAAACACGATGGCAAAGGCCCCGATGATGGACAGTTCGCAGCTGTCCGCAAGAAATTCGCCTATTACCGGGATTTCAGACACCAGCGGTTCGACTTGCGGTGCAAAAAGAAACGCCAGCACTGCGGCCGCGATCCAGCCCACGATGGCCATCAGTTCGCGAACTAGGCCGCGCCCATAGGCCAGAAGCGCAGAAAGAACGATGACAAGCGCCACAACCCCGTCAATGATGGTAAAGCCTTCCATGATCGTCTTGCCTTCCTTGTGGGGGCTTTAGCCAGCCCCGAAAATTTCGCCTACAAATCCGGTTAGATCGCTCATGGTGTTAAGCGTTATGCCGTTCTTGCCCACCGGTTTTCCCCCCGCGGGCGCAATGGCGCTGGTAAAACCAAGTTTTTGCGCTTCTTTCAACCTGTTTTCGGTCTGCGTGGCCGGTCTTAGGGCACCTGACAGGCTAATTTCGCCAAAAACAACGGTTTCAGCAGGTAACGCCACGTCTTCGCGGGCACTAAGCAGGGCTGCGGCCACGGCCAGATCGGCGGCGGGTTCAGATATTTTCATGCCGCCTGCGACGTTCAGATAGACGTCCAACCCGGCAAAAGGGATACCGCAACGTGCTTCGAGGACCGCGAGAATCATCGCCAGACGCCCGCCATCCCAGCCAACAACGGTGCGCCGCGCCTGAGAATGGGGCGAAGGGGCAACGAGAGCCTGCAATTCGCACAGAACGGGGCGCGTCCCTTCTATGCCTGCGAAAACGACCGATCCTGCAGCTGGTTCACCGCGTTCAGACAAGAAATGCGCTGAAGGATTGGTGACTTCGGCCAGCCCTTGGCCGGTCATCTCGAACACACCGATTTCATCAGCCGGGCCAAAACGGTTTTTCACGGCACGCAAAATACGGAACTGATGGCCGCGCTCACCTTCGAAATACAGCACGGTATCAACCATATGTTCAACAACACGGGGGCCGGCGATCTGGCCGTCTTTGGTGACATGGCCAACAAGAATCACCGACACACCGGTGCGTTTGGCAAAACTGGTCAGTTCATGTGCAGACGCGCGGACCTGAGACACCGAACCGGGCGCGCTTTCAACGTTATCCGCCCACATGGTCTGGATCGAATCGATGATCGCCAGATCGGGGCGTTCGGCCTCGAGGGTGGTCAGGATGTCGCGCAGATTGGTTTCGGCGGCCAGCTTGACCGGCGCATCAGCCAGCCCAAGACGCTGCGCGCGCATGCGAACCTGTGCCGAGGCTTCTTCGCCGCTGACATAGATGGTTTTCAGACCGCTGCGGGCAAAATGTGCGGCAGCTTGCAGCAGCAGGGTCGATTTACCGATGCCCGGATCACCGCCTACCAGAATTGCCGATGCCGCAACCAAACCACCGCCCAGGACGCGGTCCAGTTCTGTAATGCCAGACTGGCTGCGCAGTGGAGGGGCTTCTTTCGTGCTTAGATCGGTCAGTACCATCGCCGACCCGCGCTTGGCCCCTAGCGACTTGCTGGGCGGACCCGCAGAGATGCCCTTGTCTTGCTGGATCGTGTTCCATTCGCCGCAGCCATCACAGCGGCCGGACCACTTATTAAAGCTCGCACCGCAAGACGTGCATGAAAATGTGACGGGAGTTTTTGCCATGCGCCTTTTTGGCCGACAGTGCAGGCGAGGTCAAAGCAAAAGAATGGTTTATTCGGCGGCTTTTGCCGGCAGTTCGAAAATGCGGTCATCAGCGTCCTGCGCGCGTGCAACAATCGTGCGTTCAACACCAAGTTCTGGCATGATTTCATACATTTCGGCACGCAGACGATCCAGTTGTGCGGATGCGACACTTTCCTCAAGCTCGACCTCGTGCAGCCAATGGCGCATCTCGGTCGAAATAGATTTCGCCTGATCAAGACGGGAATTGAACAGGTCGATTTCTTCTTGGCGCTGCTTGAGGAAACTGCGGGCGCGGTCAAGCTTTTCGTCGGCGTAGACCGAGGCGAGCTCCTTGGAAATATGGCTCATCTGGGAAGCCACCTCGAGGAGGGAAGGTTCCAGTGTGCTAAGATCGGGGTGATCGCGCAAATATGACAGGCGTTCGCGAACCGAATCGAATTCGGATGAAAGTTGAAAGGTATGCGACCGATCTGCGGCATGCACGGCGGCATAGGCGCGGGACACGTCATTCATGTTCATGGCAAAGTTTCGGTGTGAGGTTTCAAGCCGCATAATCCGCCAGTTCGACGGTAAGAAAAAGCAGATACCAAAGGCCAGAACGGTCAAGCCGATCTGAGCATACATTCCTGCATTTTCAACAGGTTGCCCGGCAATACTGACGGGGATTTCGATCCAGTTCCACAAGCTGAGCGACGCCATCGCAGTAGCCGTGATCAGGGCAAGTGCCGCGACCACAAACACGACCAGCGCGAGCCGTTGTAAAAGATACTGAACCAATGAAGCAAACGCACGTAACTGAGACACAATGAACCCCCCTGTTATCGATGTAGGCAAGTTTACGCCGATAGTAAGGAAACACGAAGAATTATTTAAAAAGGTAGGTGTGTTGGCCCGTGTCATGGCGAATTTAACACGGTTAGCCTGTGGGATTGTCCACGATATCGCGGGAATCGGCAGCATTTATCCGGCTTTGTTTTGTTTTCCAGCTGATCCATAGGGACATGAGAATACAGGCGGTGAACAGATACAGCCCCCATGCGACTTCGACCCGACCGATTCCCACACCTTTGGCGAGGGTAATATAGAGCGCGATCAAAAACACATCGGCCATAGCGAGTTTGCCAATGACGTTCAAAGCGGGCAGGGCGCGCTGACTGAGCAGATCAAACTGCACCAAGGCCAGTCCGACGGTTTTGAGGTAGGGGGCAAAAAGTGCGAAAACAGTCACGACCAGTGCTAGGAAGATGTCCGACCCCCACAGCGATTGTAGCCCACTGAGGACTGATATTTCGGCCAATCCGAACAGGGGAAGTAACCCCGCGCGCAACAAGGGTGCGGCCCAAGCGACCGGGTAGAGAATGAGCAAAGACAGGTTCAGAGCGCGCAGCATAAAGGTGTTCTAAGACAGGAGGAGCGTCTGCGCCATTTGATTATTGCGATCCACTGGGCGCAGTTCAGTTCCTTCGAGGAGGGTACTCAGCAGCCAGAGAAGAGAAACGCCTTGAGCTGTTCTTCATTGGCTGTGGCCATTTGGTCGGGGGTCCCGCGCCAGCGTATTGTGCCTGCATCAAGCAGGGCAACCTGATCGGCGATGCTGTGAACTGTTATCATGTCGTGGGTAATGGTCAGGGTGGTGGCCTTAGTTTTAACTACAATATCGCGGATTAGGGCACTGATGGTTTGGTCCATAATAGGGTCGAGGCCGGTTGTGGGTTCATCAAAGAAAATGACAGAGGGATCGGTGGGGATGGCACGGGCACCATCGGCATAAATCTGCATCACCAATGCGCCCCCAGTGAACCCTACAACTGGCAGCGAGAGCCAGCCGATTTGCGCCAGTGCCGTCAGGAACTGACCAGTATAAAAAGGCGGACGAAAGATTTGGAGCAGGGTGGAGCCGGCGAACATCTTGACCTGGCCCAAGGCGGCAAGGGCAGCGAGAACCATGCGCCCCAGTGCCGCAAGATAGGTTACGTCAGATAAACTCGGTCGTAGCGTGCCCCGAGTGAGGTCAGGATTTCATAGCCGATTGTACCAGCAAATTCAGCCACTGTATCAACGGATTGATGTTGCCCGATCAATTGCAAATGGGAAGGTACCTGCGCAAGATCAGTCACATCAACTGTGATCAAGTCCATGGAGACACGGCCCACAATCGGCAGTTTGCGCCCCTCGTGTGTCAGGGTGGCCCCATTGCCCAAAGCGCGGATTAGGCCGTCGGCATAGCCGCCTGATACTGTCGCAATCTGGGATTCGCGTTCAGCCATCCAGCCACAAGAGTAACCAACCGGTGCCCCCTCGGACACATCGCGTACTTGAATGACCGGCAGATCCAGCGTCACGACGGGCCGAGCATCCACAAAAGGCAGCCCGCCATATAGGCCTATCCCAGGGCGCGTGAGATCAAAGTGATAATCCTCGCCGAGGAGGATGCCGCCCGTCGCCCCCAAGGACAATGGGACCTCAACGCCTGCGGTCATCTCGCGAAATATCTCGAGCTGGGCGGCGTTCATCGGGTGGTCTGGTTCATCCGCGCAAGCCAGATGCGATATCACCATGGTCGGATTTTGCGACAGTGCGATATCGCGCAGCGCACTCCATTCTGCGTATTCCATGCCAAGGCGGTTCATGCCAGTGTTCAGCTGGATGCCAAATTGGTGGCCGGGCAGGGTCTCCACATGGCCGATCATCTGATCAACAGAATTGATCATCGGGGTCAGGCGGGCCTGTCTGATCATGTCTGCGTCACCGGGCATATGGCCAGAGAAAACGTTGATTCTGGGGCCTTCGCCCAGCACACGGCGCAAGGCGACGCCCTCCTTGGCGACGGCGACAAAGAATTCGCGCGCCCCTTCGGCAGCAAGAACCGGGGCCACGCGGTCTATGCCCAGGCCGTAAGCGTTGGCCTTGACGACTGCACCGGTTTCGCATCCGGACATGCGGTTCAGTGCGTGCCAGTTGGCGGCCAGCGCCTTGAGGTCGATGGTAAGCGTTGCTGTAGTCATGGATTTTGTTTTGACCGGATGGGCGGCGGCGTCAAGCGTCTGACGTCTTTGATCCAGAGAAAGAGCCGCGATTGCGGACCTAAGCCGGTGCGCAACGCTTGGGGTCATATGGGCTGGCGGAGGAGGCTAGACTTTGAGCCAGACATAAATCTGCAACGATTTGCGGGGTAACGACGCATAAACCCGCCCTGATTCTACTGGTTCAGGGCATTCGATGCGTCCAATTGCAGAATGAGGGATGCCGCAGCGGCATTTCGCGTTTTGCTTGCAAGGTGTGCCGAACTCGGTAGCCTGTGCCTAACAAAAGTCAGGGTGCGAAAAGTACCGAACTAAACGGGAGGAGAAACGATGTTGACCCAGAGATATAAATTTGGCCCAGTGCTTGCCGTTGTTGCAGGGTTTGCAGCACCTATGGTGATTGCGGAAAACCGGATTGATACACAATTGCCAAATGCGCCGGAAATGGCGGCCTATGGCGACATGAAGGTCGGCGTGCGCCAGATTGAGCTCGTTCATGCTGACCAAATCGATATTTTGGCGATTGATCCGGCAGCAGACAAGCCCGAAACCCTGCCGACATATGACCGTCCTCTAACGGTAGAAGTATGGTACCCCGCAGCAGAAGGGGCCACGGGTGACACGCAATTCAAGGCATTCCTGCGCGACGCCACCACCGAGGTCACATTGAGCGGCCAAGCAATGCGCGATGCAGACCCAGCGACAGGCACGGCCTATCCGCTGGTGATCGTATCACATGGCTATCCCGGCAACCGTTTCTTGATGTCGCATCTGGCGGAAAACATCGCGTCCAAAGGGTATGTGGTCGCGTCAATTGATCACACGGATTCGACCTATCGTACACAGGCCGCTTTCGGATCGACCTTGGTCAACCGTTCGCTGGATCAGCTGTTCGTTCTGGATGAAATGGCGCGGCTTTCCGGCGATGGAGAATCGTTCCTAGATGGATTGGTCAACGCAGATACGGCTGGCATCGTCGGCTATTCGATGGGCGGCTACGGTGCAGTCATCACCTCCGGCGGGGGCGTGACCGAAGCGTCGGTCGGCTATGCTTGGGGTGGGCCGCATGGCACGCTGGCGATCCATCAGGCAGGGTCAGACACCCATAACGCGCTGCCCGATCCTCGTATTAAGACGGCAGTCGCCATTGGCCCATGGGGCATGAACACCGGCTTTTGGGATGCCGAAGGGTTGAAAGGTATCAAGATACCCATGCTGTTTATGGCCGGTTCGCAAGACATGACATCGCTGTACGAAAACGGAGTGCGTGCGATCTGGGAAAACGCCAGCAGCACCAACCGCAGTCTTTTGACCTTTGAAAACGGTGGTCACAATGCGGCGGCACCGATGCCCGCACCTGCGGAATCCTTCCGGGATGATGAAAAGCTTGGGTTCAACGTATCGGGGCATTACACCGATCCGGTCTGGGATACCGCGCGGATGAATAATATCGCGCAGCATTTCGTCACCGCGTGGATGGACCTGCATTTGAAGGGGAATGAAACGGCCGGTGAGTATCTTGATCTGGTTGAGAATTCTAACGATGGCGTCTGGTCGATGAACGAAGACGGCACGCCCAAGGAAGACCACAGCTATTGGAAAGGGTTCAACAAGGACACTGCCAAAGGTCTGCGCTACGAGGTCAAAGCGCCCGAGTAAGCAAAAGGACAACCGATGACGCGTTTACGCATCATGTTTTCGCACGCTGCTGTTGCCGTCATGGCAGTGGCGTGCAGTGCCGGGGCGGTAGCACTTGCGCTTTTTGCCCCGGTTTGGATTTGGGCTCTGGTTCCATTGGGGATCGGCGCGCAGATGTTGAATGAATACAACTTGCATCGGTATGTGTTTCACTTGCCGCCACCGCGTCGGCAATGGGCGTTCAACCTGCTTTATGTGGCGCATTATGGCCACCATGATTTCCCCACAAATACAAAGCTGTTTTTCGTCCCCATCTGGGTCGCTTTGCCGATGCTACTGGGAAACGGGCTTGCGCTTTGGGCGGCACTGGCGCTGTTCGGCATCAACCATGCCGCTTGGATCGCAGTCGCGATTGTGCCTGTGGGCGGGGTGCTGACATTTCTGGTGTACGAATGGTTTCACATGACCGCACATCTGAACCTGCCCAAATCCCGTGTTGAACGCTATGTGACCACGCTGCACAACCAGCATCATTTCCGCGATTTCAACAAGTGGTTTCACGTCAGCCCGGGCGGAGCAGTGATCGACCGCGCAATGGGCACGGCTATTGACCGCGATGCGTTGAAACATCAGCAACGGATTGAATTTATTCGAACTTTGGGAATGCGGCCCGACGATCCGCGCCTTGTCGCGGCGCGGGATCGGTTTGCTGGGAAATACAAGCTGTCAGATGCAGAAGTCGCCCGGGCAGCTACAGTTTGATTTGAATATGGTGATCAGAATTCCTGATCGCCGTCATCATTGCTTTGCCACGGCTTCACAAGGTTGCCAAAGCGGGTAAAGCGCCCCTCAAAACTAAGATCCACTGTGCCAATCGGCCCGTGACGCTGCTTGCCAATCACGACTTCGGCGCGGCCATGCAGGCGCTCCATTTCTTCTTGCCAGATCGCCATCTTGTCCAGCTCGTGATCGCCGGGCTTTTCGCGCTCTTTGTAATACTCTTCGCGGAACACGAACATCACAACGTCAGCATCTTGTTCGATCGAACCAGATTCGCGCAAATCCGACAGCTGCGGGCGTTTATCTTCGCGGTTTTCCACCTGACGCGACAGCTGGGATAGGGCGATAACCGGAATATGAAGCTCTTTCGCGATAGCCTTGAGGCCCATCGTGATTTCCGAGATTTCGTTTACGCGATTCTCGTTTTTGCCGGTGCCGCGCACCAACTGCAAATAGTCGATGATCAACACATCCAAACCATGCGTCCGCTTTAGACGGCGGGCACGGGCGGCCAGTTGGCTGATCGGCAGGGCAGGCGTATCGTCAATATAAAGCGGGCAAGCCTCAAGTGCCTTGGCGGCATCCACAAAACGCCGGAATTCGGCTTCGGTCATGTCACCGGACCGAATTTGCTGTGATGGTATCTCGGACGCTTCCGAAAGAATCCGCGCTGCCAACTGTTCGGCGCTCATCTCAAGGCTGTAGAAGCCCACGACACCGCCATCAACTGCGCCTTCGGTGCCGTCATGCAACGTCCCCCGCCGGTAAGCCTTGGCGACGTTAAATGCGATGTTTGTGGCAAGCGAGGTTTTCCCCATTGATGGGCGACCTGCAAGGATCAAAAGGTCAGAGGGGTGCAAGCCACCCAGCTTTTTGTCCATGTCGATCAGACCGGTGGATACACCCGACAGGCCCCCGTCCCGCTGATAGGCCGCGTTGGCGACATTAACGGCGTCAGTTACTGCCTTGAGAAAACTCTGAAATCCGGTTTCTGTCTGGCCTTGTTCAGCCAGTTTGTACAGCTGCTGTTCTGCTTCGACGATCTGTTCGCGCGGTTCCGACATCACATCAACCTGCGCCGCTTTTGCAGAAATATCGCGCCCCAGCTGGATCAAATCGCGCCGTACGGACAGATCATAGATCATCTGCGCATAGTCTCGCACAGCGAACGCACTGATCGCAGCACCGGCCAGGCGCACCAGATATGCAGGCCCACCTAGCTCTTTCAGACCTTCGTCATCCTCCATGAACGCCTTAAGCGTGACGGGCGAGGCCAGATTGTTTTTGGCGATCCGTGCGCTTGCGATCTCAAAGATGCGGGCGTGTACGGGGTCATAGAAATGCTTGGGCCCAATGATAGACGCCACGCGGTCATAAATATCATTGTTGGTCAGGATCGCGCCAAGCAGTTGTTGTTCTGCTTCGATCGAATGGGGCATGGTTTCGGGTGCCTGAACCGTCAAATCATTCGTGTTGATGCTGGAAATCTCGTTCATGTCACTAGTACCCTACTGCCTGTTTCCCCAGTCTCGGACTTAACCGAGACAACAGGGGGCCTGCAAATTGTATAACTTGTGGATAACCCTATTGTTGTAGAATACTACAGGATTTTGCGGAAAAATATAGGGCAACTACCAGATAGTGTAGCGGCGCTAAGAGTTTTTCCGCGCGTCCTGCCATTCATTCGGGGCGTTTAAAAATGCTTCAACTTCACTCAGGGTTGAAGCATCAAACGCTTTTTGGGCTTTGGCTTCGGCTAGAACGTCCCACCATGTGCATAGACTGTGCAGGTTAACCCCGTGGTCCCCCAAGGTCTTTTCCGTTTGCGGGAAGATGCCGTAATAAAAGATCACTGCGGTATGCGCACAGGTGGCACCGGTTTCACGAATCGCGTCGACAAAGCTGATCTTTGACCCGCCATCGGTCGTCAAATCTTCGACCAACAACACACGCTGGCCTTCGGTCATCTCGCCCTCGATCCGCGCGTTGCGTCCGTAGCCTTTGGGCTTTTTTCGGACATAGGTCATCGGAAGCGCCATGCGTTCGGCGACCATCGCGGCAAACGGAATGCCCGCAGTTTCACCACCAGCGATGTTGTCAAACGCCTCGAACCCAGCTTCGCGCATGACCGTGACCGTCAGAAAGTCCATCAAGGTGGCACGAATGCGCGGATAGCTGATCAATTTGCGGCAATCGATATAGGTTGGGCTTGGCAGCCCGGACGCCAGCGTAAACGGCTCAGTCGCGTTGAAATGCACGGCCTTGATCTCAAGCAGCATCCGCGCCGTCAAACGCGCCATTTCGGTCGAATCGGGATAGCTGGTCGGGATCATCTAGGTAATTTCCTTCTTGGGTGGGCCTATGGCTTCTCTGGCTTTCAAATATCCTCGCCTAAGGCATAAAGTCTATGCCAACGGCGGGTCAATCTAGCGCGACGCTCCAATTTAGCGGCATCATCGGGTCAAACACAGTCACCGGCCCTTCGGGTGTGTCTATGTGGCTTGGATAGGTGGCTGGGGAGCGCGTCAGCGTCATGGTTTGGACATTCGCAGGTAGCCCGTAAAACGCGGGACCGTTTAGCGATGCGAACCCCTCAAGTTTGTCTAACGCGCCGTCCTGCTCGAACACTTCGGCCAGGATCGACATCGTATTGGGCGCGGTAAAACACCCCGCACATCCGCAGGGCAGCAGTTTGTTGGCATCCGTATGGGGGGCCGAATCCGTGCCCAGAAAAAACCGCGGATCGCCTGATGTCGCCGCTTTGCGCAGCGCCAGTCGGTGGGTTTCGCGCTTGGCGACAGGTAGGCAATAGTAATGCGGCTTGATCCCCCCAGCGAGGATGTGATTGCGGTTGATCACCAGATGATGGGTGGTAATCGTAGCCCCGAGATTTTGATCAGCGGACATGACATAGTCAGCAGCGTCCGCTGTGGTGATATGTTCCATCACCACCTTCAGCCCTTGATGCCGTTTGCGGATAGGGTCCATCACGCGCTCGATAAAGACGGCCTCGCGGTCAAAGATATCAATGGCGGGATCTGTCACTTCGCCATGTGTGCACAAGGGCAGGCCGATTTCAGCCATGCGCTCCAAGACAGGCGCAACTTTGTCGAAATCCGAAACACCGCTGGCAGAATTGGTCGTCGCGCCGGCGGGGTACAGCTTTACGGCGGTGATCAAGCCACTAGCATGGGCCGCCGCGACATCGTCCGGATCGGTATCTTCGGTCAGATACAGCGTCATCAGCGGAGTGAAACTCGCGCCTTGGGGCAGGGCGGCTAATATCCGGTCGCGATAGGCCCTAGCATCTGCGCCGCGCACCACGGGAGGTACGAGGTTCGGCATGATGATTGCACGGGCAAAATGGGCGGCGGTATGGGGCAACACGGCGCGCAGCATATCGCCGTCGCGCAGGTGTAGGTGCCAATCATCGGGGCGTCGAAGCGTCAGTGTTTGTGTCATGGCAGATCAGCTAGCACAGGGGCATGATCCGCACCAGAGGGTGGAGACTTTTCCCGCGTCGCGTTTGGCCGTTTAAGAGGCTTCGGATTGCTTTGCGTCGTTTTCAGATGTCTCTGACGTATCATCCACAGGGTCATCAGGCACTTTTACAGTCTCGACTTGTGGCGTCACAGGATCTTCTTGTGTCTCTACTACGTCGATCTCTGAATTTGACTGCTCTCTTGAGGCCTCAAGCAAGCTCAGTTCCGCTTCGATCAGCCTTTGCCTACGGGCGAAACGAGGGGCTTGCATCCGCGAATTCACGTAACGGCACAGATGAAGGATCAGTATTTTGCGATCATCTGCAGTAAGCGCCGACAATAGCGATTTCAGATATGTCCTGTGGTCGCGCCGCGCCCGGAAAAGGCGGGCAAAGCTCAAAGTGTTCAGCTCGCCATCTGCAGCAAGGCCCAGCAATGTTTCAAGTTGGTCAATTTGCAGCAGTTCGCTTTGCAAAGCGACACCCATGTGCCGCATGCGCAGTTTGGTAACGTTGGGCCGGGTGAACAGGCTGGCATGCATGGCATCCAGCACGACCTTTGGGTCGTATAGAACAAACGCTTCTTGCGCAGCATCCAGCATATCGGGCGCATAGCCAAAACGTGACGTGAAATCGGTCCGGCGCATTTCTGTGAACCTGTCGTCCCACTCGGTGACCCGTGGGTCCAAAGTGGCCTGAGGTTGAATAACGACAACTTGCGCGCCCGGGGAGGCAACAGAAAAAGCGGCTGCCGCATAGCCACCAGGACCCGCGCCGTAAAACACAACCCGCTCGAACTCATCAAAGAAACCGTCGTCGATCAGCCGGTCAAAACACGCATAAACAGCGGGGTCACGAAACCACGTATCCCCTTCGCTTGCGATGCACAGGTGGGACCAACCGTAACTGCGTACCATCTCCCAACCCAAGGGTTGCGACAAAGCTGACAATGCACGCATGCCGTTGATGCTTTCGAATGTGACCAGCAAGGTCGGCTTGCGCTCTACAAAGATGGCGTAATGCTTTGCACCGAGTTCCTGAAAGAACCCGTCTTCTTCAGCCACTTCGGATAGGGCTTGCAACCAGTCATCCTTTTGGAGGCCTGCCAGCGAGGTGTCGATCGTGAATGGTGCATCGATCATTGTTGCGTCCTCAATCGTTTTTTTCGCGCTTTTCTCAGGCACTGTTACCGAAAACTAACCGCCCAATAAGGCAGAAATGCGGAGAATGAATGCGCATTTCAAGCCTAAGGATACGACCTTTGTCGAAAGGTGCCTAGTTTGCATGGCATATATTCATATGCTGGGCGGCCAAAAGGGGTCTTGGCCCTTGACCGCAGGGCAGCAGGATGCACCTTTGGGTGATCCAAGGGAGAAGCCATGACAGATTTATCGTCGATTGACGCCGTGCAAACCATGCTCGAAGACCAAGGCTATATTTGTGGCCGCGCATTGGGAACGGTGGTGTTTCTCAGTCTGAAACTTGGCCGCCCACTTTTCCTTGAGGGCGAGGCGGGGGTTGGGAAAACCGAAATCGCCAAGGCGTTGGCCGCTGGGTTGAACCGCAAACTGATCCGGTTGCAATGTTACGAGGGGCTGGATGCGTCCTCTGCCGTCTATGAATGGAATTTTCCGGCGCAGATGGTTGCTATTCGCACGGCCGAGGCGGCAGGCGATGCTTCGCGCAAGGCACTCACGACCGAACTTTTCAGCGATGATTTTCTGATTGAACGCCCGCTGCTCGAGGCAATGCGCCCGGACGAGCGTGGTGCGCCGATCCTGCTGATTGACGAACTTGACCGCACCGATGCCCCGTTCGAGGCATTCTTGCTCGAAGCGCTAAGCGATTTTCAGGTGACGATCCCGGAACTGGGCACAATTAAAGCCCCCGAACCGCCGATTGTAATTCTGACGTCCAACCGCACCCGTGAGGTGCATGACGCGCTCAAGCGGCGCTGTCTTTATCACTGGGTCGATTACCCCAATTTTGACCGGGAGATGGAAATCCTCGCCGCCCGCGCCCCTGAAGCCTCGGAAACCCTCAGTCGCGAGGTTGTCGCCTTCGTCCAGCAATTGCGCACCGAAGACCTGTTTAAAAAGCCAGGCGTTGCCGAAACCATCGATTGGGCCAAATGCCTGCTGGCGCTGGATGTGATCAACCTCAGCCCCGAAGTGATCGCAGACACTCTGGGTGCGATTCTGAAGTACCAAGACGACATTGCCAAACTTCAAGGCTCCGAAGCCAAACGTATTCTCGATCAAGCCAAAGCGTCCTTGGATCCTGCGGCGTGAGAGTGACCTTCATTCCAAATGGAAAAATATCCTCGGGGAGGCCGGGGGGCAGACAGCCCCTCGGGGTCTAAGTCATGGTTGAACTTCCCGAACTAGAACTCCCCGATAATCCTAAACTTGCGGGCAACATCACCCATTTTGCCCGCGCTTTGCGCCGTGCGGGGCTGCCCATCGGGCCGGGCCGTGTCATTGACGCCATCCGTGCGGTCGAGGTGGCAGGCTTTTCTGATAAAGTCGATTTCTATTGGACGCTGCACGCGTGCTTTGTGAACAGGCCCGAACACCGCACTGTTTTTGCACAGCTTTTCCGGCTTTACTGGCGTGACCCGCGCTATCTGGAACACATGATGGCTGCGATGCTGCCCGCCATTCGTGGTGTCCAAGAAGACCGTCCTGCTCAAGCTGCTGAAAAGCGCGCAGCCGAGGCGTTGTTGGACGGTGCGCAGGCCCCCGAGCAGGAAGAGGGCGAAGAAAAAGAGCCCGAAGAGACACTGGTCGAGATTGACGCCAGTTTGACAATGTCGTCGCAGGAACGTCTGCGCAGTCTTGATTTCGAACTGATGAGCCTTGCCGAGATGGCAGAAGCCAAGCGGATGTTGGCGCGGCTGACCTTGCCTGTGAAACCCATGCCATCGCGGCGCAGCATGACCGCAGCGAATGGCCGTATCGACGTCCAGAAAACCATGCGCGCTGCCCTGCGGCGCGGCGGCGAAATGGACAAGCTTGTGTTGAAAAAACCGCGCCCGCGGTATCCAAATCTGGTTGTGCTGTGCGACATCTCGGGCTCGATGAGCCAGTATTCTCGTGTGGTGTTGCATTTCCTACATGCGGTCAGCAATGCAAAGGGCGCAGGCTGGGCAAAGGTGCACGCCTTTACCTTTGGCACGCAGTTGACCAACATCACCCGCCATCTGGCCACCCGCGACGTGGATGCAGCCCTTAAGGCTGCTGGCGCGCAGGCGCAAGACTGGGAGGGGGGCACGCGTATCGGATCTTGTATCGAGGCGTTCAACCGCGATTGGTCACGGCGGGTCATGGGGCAGGGCGCTGTCGTGTTGCTGATCACCGACGGCCTTGATCGCGACAATCCTGATGATCTGGCACGGCATATGCAGCGGCTTAACCTGACGGCGCGGCGGTTGATTTGGCTGAACCCTTTGCTACGGTGGGACGGTTTTGCGCCCAAGGCTGCTGGCATCCGCGCGATGCTGCCCCATGTTGACAGCTTTCGCGCCGGCCATTCCATTGCATCGCTCGAAGAGTTGGCGCAGGTGATTTCCCGTCCCGATGATACGGGCGAAAAAGTACGTCTGATGGGGATGTTGGACGCACCAAAATCTTGACTTCACCGCCAAGGAAAAGCCCCGCCAAACATGTGTTTGGTGGGGCTTTTGCGTAGTGGGCTTAGAGTGGCAATGCTCTAGGCAAAGGTCTCGGCAAAGGCACCGCGGTATGTTGCGCTCAGTTCGGCCAGCGGTGCGGTGACGCCGCCAAGGCTGACCTGATCACCGCCGAATTTACCAACACTTTCAAGGTGCAGTCCAACTTGGGATGCTGCAATCATCAGCGCCTCGGCCTGATCAAAGTTGCACGCAATAAGATAGCGCGCCTGATCTTCGCCGAACAAAGTCTGAGTGTCAGCGGAATCAAGCGAGACGCCGATGCCGGCCTCGTCCGCCATCTCGAACGCAGCCAGGGCAAGGCCGCCGTCGGACAAATCGGTACAGGCTTTGATCATCTCCCGGTTGTTGCGAATAAATTCGCCGTGGGCTTTCTCGGCCACCAGATCGACAGATGGTGCGTCGCCGTCGCGGCGGTTAAAGACCTCGAGCAGTAGGGCGGATTGACCCAAGTGTCCCTCTGTCGCCCCCAAAACCAGCGCCACATGGCCTTCGCGCACGTCTTTGCCGATGATGTCGTCGATATGGTTCAGCAGACCCACAGCGCCGATGGTTGGCGTGGGCAGAATGCCCTTGCCGTCGGTTTCATTGTACAGCGACACGTTGCCTGACACGATAGGCATGTCCAGCGCCGATACTGCTTCGCTGATGCCTTTGATGGCGCAAACGAACTGGCCCATGATCTCGGGCTTTTCTGGATTGCCAAAGTTCATATTGTCAGTTGTCGCCAAGGGCAGAGCACCGACAGCGCAAAGGTTACGGTATGCTTCTGCCACGGCCTGTTTGCCACCCTCGAACGGGTTGGCTTTGACATAGCGCGGCGTCACGTCCGAGGTAAAGGCGATGGCTTTGTCGGTGCCATGCACTCGGATAATGCCCGATCCCAGACCCGGCGTGCGGGCGCTGTCGCCCATGACCATGGTATCGTACTGTTCATAAACCCAAGCTTTGGAAGCGTAATTCGGGCTGGCAAGTAGGGCGCGCAGACCGTCGATTGGGTCAATGCCCGGTACATCGGACAGCGGCTCTGCCTTGGGCGTTTCGACCCACGGGCGGTCATATTCAGGGGCATTGCCAGACAGCGCTTTCAGCGGCAGGTCGGCTTTTACTTCGCCATTGTGTACGATTAGGAAACGATCTTCTGCGATTGTTTCGCCGACGATGGCAAAATCAAGGTCCCATTTGTCGAACACGGCTTTGGCTTCGGCCTCAAGTTCGGGACGCAAGACCATCAGCATACGCTCTTGGGATTCGGACAGCATCATCTCATAGGCGGTCATGTTCAGTTCGCGGGTCGGGACCAATTCAAGGTCAAGACGCACACCAAGGTTGCCTTTGTCGCCCATTTCGACGGCAGAACAGGTCAGGCCAGCCGCCCCCATATCTTGAATCGAAATCACGGCACCGGTCGCCATCAACTCAAGCGTGGCTTCCATCAGGCGCTTTTCGGTGAAGGGGTCACCAACTTGGACAGTGGGACGTTTGTCTTCGATGGTGTCGTCAAATTCGGCCGACGCCATGGTTGCGCCACCAACACCGTCGCGGCCTGTCTTGGCCCCGAGATAGACTACTGGCATGCCAACGCCGGAGGCTGCGGAATAGAAAATCTTGTCCGTATCGGCCAAACCAGCAGCAAAAGCGTTCACAAGGCAGTTGCCATCATAGGCGGTGTCAAAGCGAACTTCACCGCCTACGGTCGGCACGCCAAAGCAATTGCCATAGCCACCAACGCCTGCGACCACACCATGCACCAGCTGGCGCGTTTTGTGGTGGTCGGGAGAGCCGAAGCTGAGGGAGTTCATCGCCGCGATGGGGCGCGCGCCCATGGTAAAGACGTCGCGCAAAATACCGCCAACGCCGGTCGCCGCGCCTTGATAGGGTTCGATGTACGACGGGTGGTTGTGGCTTTCCATCTTAAAGACCAGCGCCTGACCGTCACCAATATCGACAATCCCCGCGTTTTCGCCGGGGCCGCAAATGACCTGCGGTCCTTCGGTGGGCAGGGTGCGCAGCCATTTCTTGGATGACTTATAGGAACAATGCTCGTTCCACATCGCCGAGAAAATCCCAAGTTCTGTAAAGGTGGGTTCGCGCCCGATGATATCTAGAAGACGTTTGTATTCGTCGTCGTTGATGCCGTGGCTGGCGATAAGTTCTGGCGTAATGGCTGGTTCGGTCATGGTGCGGATATCCCCCTGGCAGATATGGCGGTACTCTTAGAGGAAGGCTGTCGCGGGGAAAAGGCCAAAGGACAGCTGAGTTGCAGCCAAAAAAAAAGGCCGAGCATAAAGCTCGGCCAAGTCCAACAGGGAGGTATGAAGTGACAGCCCGAAGGCGTCCGTCTTCATACCGCCCAATTAGGTGGCAGTTGTGCATGGATCAAGGCTGAACTTAATAAATTGCGGCATGTCCGATATGCGCAAAACGCATGGCTAGTCGTTCTTGCGGTCCCGCAGGTGCCTGCGGTGTGTAAATATTTCGTCTTGGACGAAGTCCTTGAAGGCCGCGACCCGCTTGGAGGCGCGCAGTTCTTCTGGGTAGGCGAGGAAAACCGGGACGTCCGCCGACTCGATTTCAGGGAGCACCTGAACAAGATCAGGAAAGTCTTCGGTCAGGTAGTTTGGCAGAACCCCGATGCCCAGATTGTGGATCACCCCCTGCAGCACTCCGAAATAGTTGTTCACGGTCAGCAGGGAACGCGGATCGTACAGCATCAGTTGCTGAACCAGCTGTAAACCAGCGTTCACCTGATCGCTGTCTGTGTTTTGGCAGATCAACCGGTGTTCCGACATATCCTCCAGCCGTTGCGGTGTGCCATGCTCCGCCAGATAGGCTGGAGAGGCATAGAGGCACATCTTGATCATCATCAGCTTTTTGCGGACCAGGTCGGCCTGCGATGGTTCTTTCATGCGGATGGCAACGTCTGCCTCGCGCATGGGCAGGTCCAGCACACGTTCTTCGAGCATCAGGTCCACTTTGAGGTCGGGGTATTTCTCGTAGAGCTTGGGCAGGCGCGGGGCCAGCCAAAGGGTGCCAAAACCGGTGGTGGTGGTGACACGCAGTTCGCCGAATACTTCTTCTTCGCTGTCGCGGATGCGCGCGGCCGCGGTATCAAGTCGTTTGCTCATCGCGACGGTGGCATCAAAAAGCAGCTCACCCTGTTCGGTCAGAATCAGGCCGCGGGCATGGCGGTGGAATAGATTGGTGTTCAGCTGTTCCTCAAGCCCACGAATTTGTCGGCTGACAGCCGATTGTGACAGGTTCAGCTTGTCACCCGCATGGGTCAGGCTGCCTGCATCTGCGACAGCGTGAAAAATTCTGAGCTTGTCCCAATCCATGAGGACTTCCTTTATGAAGGATGATCATTTCTTAGCGATCACCGTGTCTGCGCCAAACGGGTATTTAAAACAACCCTGCGCCATGCTGCATCGCAACATAATGTGCCAACGTTAAACATCCTATGGGCGATGTCTATTTTTTCGTCTCATTGCCTAAGCGATGAACACAAACACAAAGCTAGACAGGTCAGCTTTTATGACCTAGATTGATGGATATGCATCAATCGCACGTAGGGGAGAACGCGCCATGGGTACGCAAAAGATTTCTTTGAATGATCGGTTCGACTTGGAAAAGTCCCCCGTCTTGCTGAACGGTACGCAGGCATTGGTGCGTATGATGATGATGCAAAAGGCGCGCGACCGGGTCGCCGGGCTGAACACAGCCGGGTATGTGACCGGTTATCGCGGATCGCCACTAGGTGCCGTTGATTTGCAGATGGAACGCGCTGCCAAACGTTTGGCTGAATATGACGTGTTGTTCGAGCCGGGGTTGAACGAAGATTTGGCCGCGACCGCCCTTTGGGGCACCCAGCAGGCCGAATTGCGCGGTGAGGGGAAATACGACGGCGTTTTTGGTCTGTGGTATGGCAAAGGTCCGGGGGTTGACCGTTCGGGCGACGTGATGCGCCACGCCAATATGGCGGGATCGTCAAAGCACGGTGGTGTGCTGATGGCGATGGGCGATGACCACACTGGCGAATCCTCGACCGTGCTGCACCAGTCCGAATGGGCGATGATGGATGCCTATATGCCCATCGTCAGCCCTGCCGGTGTGCAGGAAATCATGGATTACGGAATTTACGGGTGGGCGTTGTCGCGGTTTTCGGGGCTTTGGGTTGGCCTGAAGACGATGAAGGACACGGTCGAGGCCACATCGGTCGTCAACGGTGATCCGCACCGGATGCAGTTGGTGACCCCTGAGTTTGACATGCCCGAGGGTGGGTTGAACATTCGGCTGATCGATACGCCGCATCTGCAAGAATCGCGCATGATCGACCACAAACGATTTGCCGCCGAGGCGTTTTCCCATGCCAATAAGATTGACAAACGCATGTGGGGCAAGCGCGGTGCGAAAATTGGTTTTGTCGCGGCAGGCAAGAACTGGCTGGATCTGCTGCACGCCATGAGCCTGTTGAACATCGACGAAAACGAGGCCGAACGCCTAGGAATTACACTGTATAAAGTCGGGCAGACGTTCCCGCTCGATATGAAGGGTTTCCACAAGTGGGCCGAGGGGCTGGATCTGGTCGTTGTGGTCGAAGAAAAGCGCAAGCTGATCGAAATCCAAATCAAAGAAGCGCTGTTTTCCGACACCCACCGCCGCGTTTACGGCTGGCACAAGGGGGGCGGCGCTGGAATGGAACATGGCGAAGAACTGTTCCCTACCCGTGCTGCCCTTGACCCAATCTGGATCGCCGAAAAGCTGGGCGGCATCCTAATTGAGGAAGGCCGCAATACTGACGGCATCAAGGCCGGGATGGAGGCGTTGGATAACGCGCGCCGCGCTGACAACGCCGAAGATATCGCCGCGCGTGTGCCGTATTTCTGTTCGGGTTGTCCACACAACACGTCAACCAAACTGCCCGAGGGCAGCCGTGCTTATGCGGGAATCGGGTGCCACTATATGGTGCAGTGGATGGACCGGGAAACCACCGGTTACACCCACATGGGGGGCGAGGGTGCAAACTGGATCGGGGAATCGCATTTCTCGACGCGAGAGCACGTGTTTCAAAACCTTGGCGACGGCACTTATAACCACTCGGGCATTCTGGCGATCCGTGCCGCCCTCGCGGCGAAAACCAACATTACCTATAAAATTCTCTACAACGATGCAGTCGCCATGACCGGCGGCCAGCACAACGAAGGCGATCTGGATGCGCCTCGTATTGTGGCAGAACTGAGCGCGATGGGCGTGAAAAATATCGCCGTGGTGTACGACGAGAAAGAAGATGTGGATCCGGCGGACTTTAAGGGTGTGCCGATGTTTGAGCGTGCCGAACTGCAAACGGTTCAGGAAAACTTTACCAAGCATAAAGGCGTGAGCGCTATCGTCTATATCCAGACCTGCGCCGCTGAAAAACGCCGTCGTCGCAAGCGTGGCCTTTTTCCTGACCCCGACAAACGCGTGTTCATCAACACCGATGTTTGCGAAGGCTGTGGCGATTGTGGCGTGCAATCCAACTGCGTGTCGATTGTGCCGTTTGAGACCGAGTTGGGGCGAAAACGCGCGATTGACCAATCGTCGTGCAACAAGGATTATTCTTGCCTCAAAGGGTTTTGCCCGTCTTTCGTGACCCTCGAGGGCGCGCAAATTCGCAAGGATCCAACAACCGAGGTCAAGATCCCCGACCTGCCATACCCCGCGCTGCCTGCCATTGATGGTACCTTTAACGTGGTAATTACCGGTGTTGGCGGCACGGGCGTTGTCACCATCGGTGCCGTGCTGGCGCAAGCCGCGCAGATTGACGGTAAGGGCGCTGGCATGATGGAAATGGCGGGGCTGGCGCAAAAGGGCGGTGCAGTTCACATCCATTGTCGTTTGGCTGAACGGCCCGAAGATATCAGTGCCATCCGTGTGGCGACCGGAGAGGCCGATGCCCTAATCGGTGGCGATCTGGTGGTGTCTGCGGGCAACAAAACGCTGGGTCTGACGCGCGCTGGGCGGACGGGCGCGGTGGTGAATTCGCATCAAATTATCACGGGTGATTTTACGCGCGATACCGAATTTCAGATGCCATATGATCGCTTGACCCTCGCGCTTGAGGCCCGGTTGAAGGACGACGTGGCGCTGTTCGATGCCTCCGATCTGGCCAAGGCGACGCTTGGGGATTCAATATACTCCAACATGATGATCTTTGGCGCGGCGTGGCAAAAGGGGCTGATCCCGTTGTCGCTAGACGCGCTCCAAGATGCGATCCGCCTGAATGGCGCTGCGGTCGAACGTAACCTCAAGGCGTTTCAGTTGGGCCGTTGGGCGGTGTTGTATCCAGCAGAGGCGGCGCAGGTCACCACGCCGAACGTGGTGCAAATGCCCAAATTACTGGATGAAAAAATCGCGTTCCGGATTGATCATCTGACGGCATATCAGGGCAAGGGACTAGCCAAACGCTATGCCAAGATGCTGGAACCAATCGCTGATAGCGCGCTCAAGGAGGCGGTGGCATTGGGTTACCACAAGCTGTTGTCTTATAAGGATGAATACGAGGTCGCGCGGCTGCTGAAAACAACGCGGGCCAAGGTGAATGCTGAATTTGATGGCAATCCAAAAATTACCTTTAACCTTGCGCCACCGATGCTGTCCAAGACGGGCGCGGATGGACGCCCGATGAAACGCGCCTTTGGCGAATGGCTTGAAACGCCGCTGGCAGTGCTGAAACGGCTCAAGTTCCTGCGCGGCACGCCATTTGATCCCTTTGGCCGGACCGAGGAGCGCAAGATGGAGCGGTCGCTGATCAAGCAGTACGAGGCCGACATGAAAGCTGTGCTGCCGAAATTCGCCGATCAGACCCGAGATGCCATCATTGCGCTGGCCGAACTTCCATTGCAAATCAGGGGCTTCGGCCCAGTTAAACAAGCGAATGAGGCAAAGGCGGCGAAGCGACGTGAGGAGTTGCTGGCGGTGATCGGCGCCGCGGGCGCGACGACGTCAAAAGCTGCGGAATAGGGGCTGGCTGTCGTGCGTTTGTCATGAAATTGGCATAGGGCAAGACCGTCACCTAAGAAAGATACTGAAATGGGCCAGCCCAAACCGCTTTCCGCCCACGAAATTAGCTATGCCTATTCGGCGCGCAGCAGGCCGGGCCGTGCGTTCATCCGCTTGATGGAGAATTCAACCGGCAGGTTGGGGCTGATCAAGCGGGCGTCAGGCTATGAGCAGGAGTTGGCCTCGGGCGGGTGCTTTTTCGATGTTATGGTGCAGCGCTATGGGCTGAGTTTGGATGTGGTGAGCGGCAGTTTAAATAGCATTCCCGCGACGGGGCCTGTTATATTTCTGGCGAACCACCCTTACGGCATTTTAGATGGGCTGATGCTGGGCCATATCATATCCCACACGCGGCCTGATTTCAAAATCATGGCGCATTCGGTTTTTAACCGCGTACCAGATTTGAATAGGCACCTGCTGCCGATCAGCTTTGACCAAGACAGGGCAGCCCTTGATCTGAATCTGCACACGCGCAAAGCAGCGCTCGATTATCTGGGGCAGGGCGGCGCAGTAGGTATCTTTCCCGGTGGAACGGTTAGTACTGGCGCGCGCGCGTTTTCCAAGCCGATGGACCCCTGCTGGCGCAGCTTTACCGCTCGGATGATCGGCAAGTCGCAAGCCACTGTTGTACCAATCTATTTTGACGGTCACACCAGCCGTCTGTTCCAGATTGCTAGCCATTTGCACAGCAGTTTACGGTTGGGTCTGTTGATCAAGGAATTTAGCAAACGTGTTGATACGCCTGTGCGTGTGGTGATTGGTGATCCAATCGGCAGAAACGTGCTGAACCCTTTGGCAAAAGACGCAAAAGCGATGATGGATTTCCTGCGTAAAGCCACGTATGACTTGTCACCAGACCCGGCCAAAACCTTTGATCTGGGCTTTGAATTTGAAGATCGGCGTCGCGCCGACAGGTAACGGCAAGAAAAAATGGCAGTTGGTATTTTTGATTCAGGCCTTGGCGGGTTGACCGTCTGGGACGCGGTGCAAAAGCAATTGCCCGACGTGGATTTCGTCTATTTGGCCGACAGTGCACATGCGCCTTACGGCGTGCGCACAGCAGATGACATTTACAATCTGACAGTTGCCGCGACCCAGCGGTTGTTCGATGCGGGTTGTGATCTGGTTGTTTTGGCGTGCAACACGGCATCGGCGGCGGCGTTGCGGCGCATGCAGGAATCCTGGATACCGTCGGACAAGCGTGTTTTAGGCGTGTTCGTCCCGTTGATCGAGGCGATGACTGAGCGCGAGTGGGGCGATAATTCACCCCCGCGCGAAGTTGATCTGAAACATGTCGCGTTATTTGCAACGCCTGCGACGGTGGCCAGCCGCGCGTTTCAACGCGAGTTGGCATTTCGCGCCATTGGCGTGGATGTTGAGGCGCAGGCCTGTGGAGGTGTTGTAGATGCCATTGAAGAGGGTGACTTTATCCTTGCAGAGGCCTTGGTGCGCAGCCATGTCGATGCGTTACGGCGCAAAATGCCGTATCCGCAGGCCGCGATCCTGGGCTGCACGCATTATCCGCTGATGCAGGAAACCTTTCAGGATGCGTTGGGACCGGATGTAAAAGTGTTCAGCCAGGCCAATCTGGTGGCGCACAGCCTTGGCGATTATCTGAAGCGCCATCCCAATATGATGGGCACGGGCGAGGCGGCATTCCTGACCACAGGCGACCCGAAGAAAGTCAGCAGTCGAGCGACGCAATTCTTGCGACGACCGTTGACGTTTCAGGCCGCTTAAGACCCCGTAATATTTTTCCAAACGGAACCCGAAACAATGTACAACATCGCTATTCTCGGTGCCTCTGGCTATACTGGCGCTGAACTGATCCGGTTAATTGCCAACCATTCATCTATGCAAATCAAGGCTTTGGGGGCGAACTCTAAGGCGGGGCAAACGATGGCCGAGGTGTTTCCACATCTGCGCCATCTGAACCTGCCAGCCCTTGTTTTGATCGAGGATATTGATTTTTCAGACATCGATCTGTGTTTCTGTGCCTTGCCGCACAAAACCAGCCAAGAGGTAATCGCAGCGCTGCCGAAGGACCTAAAGATCGTGGATTTGTCTGCTGATTTTCGGCTGCGCGATCCTGATGAATACACCAAATGGTACGGCAACCCTCATGCTGCATTAGAGCAGCAGAAAGAGGCGGTTTACGGGCTGACCGAATTCTACCGCGATGAAATTAAGAGCGCGCGCTTGGTTGCGGGTACGGGCTGCAACGCGGCAACGGGGCAGTTTGCTTTGCGTCCTTTGATCGAAAAGGGCGTGATTGATCTGGATGATATCATTCTGGACTTGAAATGCGCCGTGTCCGGTGCAGGCCGATCGTTGAAAGAAAACCTGTTGCACGCAGAGTTGTCTGAAGGATACCACGCCTATTCCATAGGTGGCACGCATCGCCACTTGGGCGAATTTGATCAGGAATTTTCCGCAATCGCGGGCCGTCCGGTCAAAGTGCAATTCACCCCGCATCTGATCCCTGCCAACCGCGGTATTCTGGCGACCGTCTATGTTAAAGGCGATGCGAAGGTCATTCATGATACGTTTGTGGCCGCTTACGCAGATGAACCGTTCATCGAGGTGCTGCCCATGGGCGAGGCACCGAGCACGCGCCACATTCGCGGATCGAACTTTTGTCACATTGGTGTGGTCGCTGACCGGATCGAAGGACGCACGATTGTAATTGCCGCGTTGGACAACCTCACAAAAGGGTCAAGCGGGCAGGCGTTGCAAAATGCCAATCTGATGTTAGGTATTGAAGAGACGGAGGGGTTGATGATGGCCCCGCTATTTCCTTGAGGTCCGATGAAAAGTCTTAAAAAGCAGCGGCGAATTCAGGTGATCGCAGTGGCGGTAGTGGCATTGGTTCTGTCGACCGCGTTGATCGGTTATGCGATGCGTGACGGGATCAACTTTTTCCGCGCGCCAAGTCAGGTAATCGCCGAACCACCCGGCCCGAACGAGGTCTTTCGCATTGGTGGGTTGGTCGCCGAAGGGTCGCTTATTCGCGGAGACGGAGAGACGATTCGCTTTTCCGTGACCGATGGCGGAGCGGTCGTTCCTGCGACTTACACTGGTGTTCTACCTGACCTGTTTGAGGAAAATCAAGGAATGGTCGGCACGGGCCGCTACATCAACGGTGTCTTTGAAGCGACTGAAATTCTTGCCAAACATGACGAAAATTACATGCCGAAAGAGGTCGTTGACGCCCTAAAGGCCCAAGGTGTTTACGTAGAGCCTGAGAGCTAACACCGAACGGGCTGCTTTTCATACATTAACGAATGACGGGGCACCCTTGCCGCTCTGAAACGTGCAAGGGGCTGTTCAATGTATTCTGTCAAAGACATCGCGAGAGAGATCGTGGCCCGTGAAGGCGGGTTTGTGAATGATCCCGATGATCCGGGCGGGGCCACGAATTTCGGCGTCACGATCCACACAATGCGCCGTTTGAGGATCGACTTGAATCATGACGGTTCGGTCGACCAGCGCGACCTGCGCAGCCTCACGCAAGACGACGCAATTGATATTTTCATCCAGCACTATTTCCACGCGCCCTTGATCGGGGGGCTGCCAGACGCGCTGCATCCCAGTGTCTTCGATATGTACGTGAACGCGGGGGGCAATGCGGTTAAAATCTTGCAACGCCTTTTGCGGACCATGGGGTATATTATCGCCGTCGACGGCGCGCTAGGCCCGCAAAGCCATGCGGCTGCGCATGACGCCTATGCCAAAGCACCGCTGGAACTGGTGGATGCCTACGGGATTGCGCGGCGGAATTACTATTTTCGGTTGGCGGACCGACGACCTGCAAGCCGCAAATATGCCCGAACACGTGCAGGGGGCAAAGGCGGCTGGATCAAACGCGCCGAGGAGTTTATCGCCCCGAAATATCATCTAAGCAATTCAGATTTCAGCGAAAGGACGGCCTCATGGGGGTGATCGACAAGGTAGTTGGGTTGGTTTTTGGTAATGGCGGCGAAATGGTGCGCGACACGGTCGAAGTGTTTCGCGAGAACGCCGAAAAAGGCGCGCAAAGGTCTGCCGAGGCGCAAGATCAGGCGATGGCGCAATATGCGGCCGAGTTTGGGATCGAGCGCAAAGGCGGCTTTGACCGATTTATGGACGGGCTAAACCGTGTGCCGCGCCCCGCGCTCGCTCTTGGCACGCTTGGTTTATTTGCGGCTGCGATGGTCGATCCAATCTGGTTCGCGGCACGCATGCAGGGAATCGCGCTTGTGCCTGAACCGTTGTGGTGGCTGTTAGGTGTGATTGTATCGTTTTATTTTGGCGCGCGGCATCAGGTGAAAACCCAAGAATTCCAACGCTCTATTGTCCGCACCATTGCGCAGGTCCCCCAAGTGGTGGGCAACATCCGGTCGATCAACGCGCTGCGCCACGATTCGGTCAAAGTGGCTGCGACCGGGGACGATTTTGCCCTATCTTTGGCCGTGATCGAAGCTGCGGAAAACCCCGCGCTTGAGGAATGGGGCAGGGTGGCGGCGTAGCTGCGACGCTTTGCGCGTCAAGGAGGCGTGAATGGGCATGGAAAGGTGGGCGTTTGCCCCCTATGATGAGGCATGATTACAGAACTCGGACATTTCGCCCTTATCCTTGCCTTTGGTGTCGCCATTTTCCAAATGGTTGTGCCGCTGATTGGTGCCTATAAACGCTGGCCCGGATGGATGGCAGTCGCCGAACCTGCCGCTGGTGCGCAATTTGCCCTGACGGCAATGGCTTTTGGCGCATTGATGTGGGCGTTTATCACTTCGGATTTTTCGCTTCGGTTGGTAGTTCTCAACAGCCATTCGATGAAACCGATGCTGTACAAAATCAGCGGGACATGGGGCAACCACGAAGGGTCGATGTTGCTGTGGGTGCTGATAGTATCGCTGTTTGGCGCGATGGCCGCGTGGTTCGGGGGCAACCTGCCACAAAGCCTGCGCGCCCGCGTTTTGGCCGTTCAGGCGGCCATTGGCGTCGCCTTCTATGGCTTTATCCTGTTCACGTCGAATCCGTTTTTGCGCCTTGCGACACCGCCCTTTGATGGGCAGGATTTGAATCCGCTGCTGCAAGACCCCGGCTTGGCCTTTCACCCGCCATTCCTTTATTTGGGCTATGTCGGCCTGTCGATGACGTTCAGCTTTGCCGTTGCTGCGCTGATCGAAGGGCGCGTTGATGCCGCGTGGGGTCGTTGGGTGCGCCCCTGGACATTGGCCGCCTGGATATTCCTGACGATTGGCATCGCGCTTGGGTCCTGGTGGGCCTATTACGAACTGGGTTGGGGCGGTTTCTGGTTCTGGGATCCAGTTGAAAATGCATCGTTTATGCCTTGGTTGTTGGCGGCGGCGCTTTTGCATTCTGCCGTTGTGGTGGAAAAACGCGAAAGCTTGAAAAGCTGGACAATCCTGTTGGCGATCCTTGCTTTTGGCTTTTCGCTGATTGGTACATTTATCGTGCGCTCCGGCTTGCTGACGTCTGTCCACGCCTTTGCCAATGATCCTGAACGCGGTGTGTTTATCCTGATGATCATGGCATTTTTTATGGGTGGTGCTTTGGTGTTGTTCGCCATGCGCGCGTCCGCGCTCGAGGCGAAGGGGGTGTTCGGCATTGTCAGCCGCGAATCTGCTTTGCTAGTGAACAATGTGTTGCTGGCTGTTGCCTGTTTTGTCGTTTTCATCGGGACCATGTGGCCGCTGCTGGCCGAGATGTTCTTTGATCGCAAGCTGAGCGTGGGTCCGCCATTTTTTAACGCGGCATTCACGCCCTTTATGGTACTGCTGGGATTGGTCTTGCCAATTGGCTCGGCCTTGCCGTGGAAACGCGCCCAAATCAGCCGTGCACTAAAGCCGCTGCGCTATGTGTTTGTGCTGGCGGTTGCAATTGGCGGCTTGGCCTTTGCGATGCAGACGGGGCGCAGCCTCTTGGGCCCAGTCGGCTTGTTCCTTGGTGCATGGATTGTGATGGGGACGGTTGTTGACTTGTTGGGCCGCACTGGACGCGGACAAGGGCGCTTTCGCCGTCTTATCCGATTGCCGCGGGCTGATTGGGGCAAAATGGTGGCCCACGCCGGTCTTGGGGTAACAATGGCCGGTGTCGCGGGACTGACAGCGTGGAGCGTGGATGACATTCGCGCAGTGCCTATCGGTGGCAGCATCGAGGTAGGCAGTTATACCGTTCAGCTTGATAATGTGGAACGTCTTCAGGGGCCGAATTATGTTGCGACCACCGGCTATGTGACCTTGTTCCAAGACGGCGTCGAAATTGCGCAGCTACGCCCTGAAAAGCGGTTTTACCCCGTTGCCCAGATGCCGACAACAGAGGCTGCAATTGACTATAACCTTGCTCGCGACGTCTACGTGGTGATCGGCGATGAACAGGACACCGGCGGCTGGGTCATGCGGACCTATATCAAGCCGCTAACCAACTGGATCTGGATCGGGTGTGCGATGATGGCATTGGGTGGATTGCTAAGCCTGACGGACAGGCGGTTCCGGGTGGCTGCTGGTGCGGCGAAACGTACAGCACAGGTACCGGCGGAATGAGGGCGCTTTTAGTTGCATTCATGCTGCTGGTCACGCCAGCTTGGGCCGTACAACCGGACGAGATACTATCAGATCCGGTGCTTGAGGAACGGGCACGCGACCTGTCAAAAGGTCTGCGCTGCCTTGTTTGCCGCAACGAAAGCATCGACGAAAGCAACGCCAGCCTTGCCCGCGATTTGCGGATTCTGCTGCGCGAACGACTGGTTGCAGGGGACAGCGATCAAGAAGCGGTGGATTTCATCGTGAACCGGTATGGCGAATACGTTTTGCTGAACCCGCCCGCATCCGGGTCGACTTGGCTGCTGTGGGGGGCGGGACCGCTGATGCTGCTTCTTGCTGGTGGATTGGGCTATGGCTATCTGCGCGGGCGATCCACTGCGCAAGCGTCGGATCAAACCCCGCTTAGTCCCGAAGAACAGGCCCGTTTGGATGATATTCTGAATAAGTAACGCTTGGTTTCGCTGGCCCTGAGAGTGCCATTGGGTAGACTGCGCGCAAACATGCAGATTGGACCTGATTAATGGACTACCAGACCCTAACCTTTGACGTGACCGATGGCCTTGCGGTTATCACCCTGAACCGTGCTGACAAGATGAACGCCCTTACCACACAGATGCGCGCCGAGATCGAACATGCGTTCGTTCAGGGCGGCAAACAGGCGCGTTGCGTGGTCATAACAGGGGCGGGGCGGGCATTCTGCTCGGGCCAGGATCTGGGCGATAGCAATGGTGGCGCGGCGATGGATCTGGAGCGGACCCTGCGCGATGAATACGCCCCAATGCTGCGCGCGATCACGAATTGCCCGGTACCGACGATTGCTGCGGTCAACGGGCCCGCAGCTGGCGCCGGGGCCAACCTTGCACTGGCGGCTGACATCGTTATGGCGACTGAAACGGCCTATTTCCTCCAGGCGTTTACCCGTATCGGCCTGATTCCAGACGCTGGTGGGACATATACATTGCCCCGGCAGATGGGCATGGCAAAAGCGATGGGGGCGGCACTTTTCGCGGACAAGATCAGCGCCCGTCAGGCGGATGACTGGGGCATGATCTGGGAAGCTGTCCCAGATGCGGGTTTCGATGCCCATTGGCGCGCAAAAGCAGCACAATTAGCAAGCGGGCCAACGTTGGCATATGCATCGGCCAAAAAGGCTATTCGGGAAAGCTGGGATAATTCGTTCGAGGATCAACTTTCATTGGAAGCGCGCGAGCAGGGCAAATGCGGCCAATCACGGGATTTCAAAGAAGGCGTTATCGCCTTTTTGCAAAAGCGTATCGCAAAGTTCGAAGGGCGGTAACTGCGCCGGTTAGATCGAACGTTCGATCAACAGAACGTCGTCGGGGTTAAGGGTTGGGCGTGACGCGCTGGCAACCACAGCCACGGCGACGCCATCCGCCAATACCGTATGAACAGACCCGGATACCTGCGTCACAGTGATCCGCGGTGGTGTCTGGCCCTTGTTGTAAACAACAGCAATCTGATCACAGTTGTGGTGGCTATCGTGCACCAATGACCCCTGCGGGCAATGCTGCATCAGCGCATTTTTCGATTTTAGGCTTGTCGCTGTGTCCCAATCTAGACCGGCATAAGAAGCTGAAACTGCCATAGCTGCATCCTTTCGTTTCGACGCAAGGTGTCAGAATATCTGTCAAAATCCGCAGCATTTTGCAGACAACGGAGAAGCCAATGCCCCATCATTGCCGTTAACCTATTGATAGTAGAGCTGCCGGGTCAATAAGGTTTGCAGATTGTTCAAACTGCGGAAACAAAACCACAGAATTGCCATATTTCTGACCATTTGGTTTCGAAAAACCGAGGAATGGGTGGAAACAATTTGGGTTAATTTGCAGCATTGATCACGGCCAACCTGTAGCCAGTGATTCTAGGCATCCGCGTTACCCTGTCCCGAAGCACGCGATCAAAGGGGGTTTTGGTAGTCGGGCATTCGGAAACGAAAAACGCCCCGCCAAAGGGCGGAGCGTCAAGTCTTTCTTCGAATTGCAATTAGCGGTTTTCGATATCCACATAGTCGCGTTTGCCTTCGCCCAGATACAACTGGCGGGGGCGGCCGATTTTAAGCTGTGGATCGCTGATCTGTTCTTTCCACTGAGAAATCCAGCCAACGGTACGCGCCAGTGCAAAGATCGGCGTGAACATCGACGTCGGAAATCCCATGGCCTCAAGAATGATGCCGGAATAGAAATCTACGTTCGGGAACAGTTTCTTTTCCGCGAAATACGGATCTTCCAACGCCTGTTTTTCGAGTTCCTTAGCAACCTGCAGGATCGGGTTGTTTTCAACGCCAAGCAGTTCCAGAACCTCGTCGGCGCTTTCCTTCATCACAGTCGCGCGGGGGTCAAAGTTTTTGTAAACGCGGTGACCAAAACCCATCAGGCGGAACGGATCATTCTTGTCCTTTGCGCGTGCGATAAACTCTGGGATGCGGTCCGGCGTCCCGATTTCCTTGAGCATTTCGAGGCATGCTTGGTTCGCGCCACCGTGGGCGGGGCCCCAAAGGCAGGCGATGCCAGCGGCGATACAAGCGAAGGGGTTTGCACCCGAAGACGACGCCAAGCGCACGGTCGATGTCGATGCGTTTTGCTCGTGGTCGGCGTGCAGGGTAAAGATACGGTCCATTGCGCGGGACAAAATCGGATCTACCACATATTCTTCGGCAGGGACGGCGAAACACATACGCAGGAAGTTACCGGCATAGTCGACGTCGTTGCGCGGATATATGAAAGGTTGGCCAATCGTATATTTGTAGGCCATTGCCGCAATCGTGGGCATCTTGGCAATCAAACGGATTGTTGCGACCTCGCGCTGGTGCGCATCGCTGACGTCGGTGCTGTCGTGATAGAATGCAGACATCGCGCCCACAACGCCAACCATAATTGCCATGGGGTGTGCATCGCGGCGGAAACCCCGGAAGAAATTAATCATCTGTTCGTGAATCATGGTGTGGTTCGTCACCAGATCTTCAAACTTTTCCAACTCCGCTGGCGATGGCAATTCGCCGTACAGTAGCAAATAGCACACCTCTAGGTAGTGCGACTGACCGGCGAGCTGGTCAATTGGATAGCCACGGTGCAGCAACACACCTTCGTCGCCGTCAATAAATGTAATCGTGCTGTCGCAGGCCGCGGTCGACGTGAAACCGGGGTCGTATGTGAACACATTTGCCTGTGCATAAAGCTTGCGAATATCCAAAACATCCGGCCCCGCAGTCGGGGAATAGATGGGTAATTCAAAGCTGTTACCGTCGATGGTCAACGTTGCTGATTTTGTACTCTCGGCCATGAAGTCCCTTTCTACCGTTGGCGATGAGCGTTCTGCCCACCGTCCGGCACCAGCCTGGATTGGCTCGTGCGTTGTGTTAACTCGCGTTAGGTTGAGAATTGCTTAAGCATCCCTCAATTCGCTGCATCCTGCAATCTGGCGAGGCTTTCGTCTCGCCCCAAAACCAGCATCATATCAAATACTGACGGGGTCGCTGCCCGACCTGCAAGGGCTGAACGTAAAGGCCCAGCCAACTTGCCAAATTTAAAACCATGTGCGGCGGCAAACCCGTTCAGCGCTTCTTCCATCTTTTCTTTGTCCCAGTTAACATTCTGCAACTGCGACGTCAATTCGCTCAGTATACCACGGGATACATCATCCAGATGTTTTGCTGCCTTTTCATCCGGCTCAATGGGGCGGATGGCCAAGATAAACTCCGCCTTTTCAAGTAGTTCCGGAAATGTCTTGGCGCGTTCTTTGAGGCAATACATTGCCCGTTCCAACCCGTTACCTTGTTGCAAAGTCAGGGCAGGAAGGCCGGCTGCACTAAGATATGCCTCTATTTCTTGCCGCAATGCAGCATCATCACCGACTGCAATATGCTGACCGCAGATATTTTCCAGCTTTTTCAGGTCAAACTGTGCTGGGCTTTTGCGGATGCCATCCAGGTCGAACCATTCTTTTGCCTGCTCATCGCTGAAAAACTCGTCGTCACCATGGCTCCAACCCAGGCGGGCAAGATAATTGCGCATGCCGGCAGCAGGATAGCCCATAGCCTGATATTCCTGCGCACCCAACGCCCCGTGACGTTTCGACAGCTTCTTGCCGTCGGGCCCGTGAATTAGCGGGATATGCGCCCATACCGGCACGTCCCACCCCATCGCGTTATAGATCATCATCTGACGCGCGGCATTGTTCAGGTGGTCATCCCCACGGATCACATGGGTCACGCCCATATCATGATCATCTACGACAACGGCCAGCATATAAACGGGCGTACCATCAGACCGAAGCAGAACCATGTCATCCAGTTGGTCGTTGCCGATTTTCACATCACCTTGCACCCGATCGTGAATGATCGTTTCACCGATTTGGGGGGCCTTTATGCGGACAACATAAGGCGCGTCAGGATGAGTCGCAGGATCTGCGTCGCGCCAAGGCGAATGATAGAGCGTGCTGCGGCCTTCGGTCTTTGCCGTGTCGCGGAATTCGGCAATTTCTTCCTGGCTGGCAAAGCATTTATACGCCTTACCGGCGGCGAGAAGTTCCAAAGCAACCTCGGCATGCCGCGCGGCATTGTCGAACTGGCTGACAACCTCACCGTCGTGATCCAGCCCCAGCCACGCCATGCCCTGCAAGATCGCGTCGGTTGCTTCGGGCGTATAGCGAACGCGGTCCGTATCCTCGATGCGCAGCAAGAACTTTCCGCTGCGGCCCCGCGCATAAAGCCAGCTGAACAGGGCCGTGCGTGCCCCACCAATATGCAAATAGCCAGTCGGTGAGGGGGCAAATCGGGTGACGACAGGCTTTGTCATAAGTGGGATGTCCTTTTTGGTAAAATTGGCACGGTTACCGCTCGTGGCAAGGGGCCGTTTATCTTTTGCTAACCAAGCTGAGGCTAGCGTCAGGGTCTATCTAGCCAGTGCTGGGATCGGGGGCAAGTATGGGCCTGATGCAAGGTCTATCGCAGATGATGTTACAACAGCGGGGCCATCTCTTCGGCTGGGTGCCCGTCTGTATGGCCATCGGGATCGGCTGCTATTTCATGGCCAAGGTCGAACCCAGCCTGCCCATCCTGCTGGGGCTTTTGGCCGGTGCTGGGGCATTAATTTTTCTATCGCGGCATTATTCCGAAGGGGCTGCGCCTGTTTTGGTGGCCGTTGCATTGGGGATGATCGGGTTCGATCTGGCCGCATTGCGCGCCCATGCGGTTGGCGGGCCAGTGCTGGGCTGGCGCTATTATGGCGCGATCGAAGGACGGATTGTCGGGATTGACCGCAGCCAGTCAGACGCATTGCGCCTGACCCTTGACCAAGTGGTGCTAGAGCGGGTTTCCCGGGATAGGACACCCATGCGGGTGCGGGTGTCGCTGCACGGGAACCAAAGCCACTGTATTGCCGCTGAACCCGGGCTGCGTGTGATGACAACGGGGCATTTGTCGCCCCCAAGTGGACCGGTTGAACCGGGTGGATTTGATTTCCAACGCCATGCATGGTTCGCGCGTTTGGGCGCTGTCGGCTATACCCGCAGTCCTGTTCTGGGGGTCGCGAAATCGGCGCAGGGTCGCGCCGGTCTAATGGTTCTGCGGGTGCGTATGGCGGCATCGGCCCGGGTTCAATCGGCGCTAACGGGGGACATTGGCGGGTTTGCGACAGCCATCACAACGGGCGATCGAAGCGCAATCAGTCAAACCGCCCTTTTTGATCTGCGGGCCAGTAATCTGGCCGATCTGCTAGCGATTTCCGGCCTTCATATGGGGTTGCTCAGCGCGGTTGTGTTCGGTGCGCTGCGCTTGATCCTAAGTCTGGTCCCTTGGGTCGCACTACGATGGCCCACCCGCAGCATTGCGGCAGGAGGGGCACTTGTTGCGGCAACCGGATACCTGGCCCTTTCGGGAGGAAACGTGGCGACGGAACGCGCGTTCGTGATGGTTGCGGTCGCGTTGGGTGCCTTGATGTTGGGGCGACGGGCATTAAGCCTGCGGGCTGTGGCGATTGCCGCGACACTTGTTTTGATGCTGCGGCCAGAGGCATTGATGGGGCCGGGGTTTCAGATGTCATTTGCTGCGACCACTGCGCTGGTGGCGGTGTTTGGCTGGCTGCGCGAAGCCAAAATCGCGCCGGGCCCCAAGTGGCTGGCCCCGGCGGTTGCGACCTTTATTTCATCTACTGTCGCGGGGGTGTTTACCGCGCCTGTAGGCGCTGCCCATTTTAATGCAATCGCCCACTACGGATTGATCGCAAATTTTCTATCCGTGCCATTAATGGGTCTTCTGGTGATGCCTGCAGCAGTAGGCGCGCTGGTTCTGGCACCTTTAGGGTTGGACCATCTTGCGCTGTGGATCATGGGGCTAGGCTTGCGCTGGATCTTGGCTGTTGCCGCGTTCGTTGCAGATATTGACGGCGCACAGGGGCATGTAAAAGGGCCGGGGGTCTGGGTGCTGCCCCTGCTTGCGCTTGGTTTCTTGTGGCTACTGCTTTGGCAAGGTCGTCTACGGTTTGTGGGCATTGCGGTTGTCGTCGCGGGTTTCGCCCTATGGTATCAGGCGGATCGGCCAATGGTGCTGGTCGCGGACACGGGAAATCTGGTTGGCATCATGACCCCGCAAGGGCGTGCCTTGAGCAAAGCCAAAGGGGCAGGGTTCGTGGCCCGCAACTGGCTGGAAAATGACGGTGATGGGACTGAACAGGCAGATGCCGCTGAAAGGTGGCGGGCGGATATGCGCATCGCTGGCCAAGAGATCATTCATTTGTCGGGCAAGCGTGCCGTTGCAGCATTTGGGCGCTGTACAGCTGGGCAAATCATCGTGTCCTCGGTGCCGCTTGAAGAGAGCTTGGGCGATTGCCTGATCCTTGACCCGACATACCTACGCAAGACTGGTGCAATTGCGATGCGCCTGAACAACGGTAAGCTTGAAATGCAAACGGCCCGCCAAAGGGCGGGCACGCGGCTGTGGGCGCAATGGCCAGACTGACTGTCTGGCCAGCCCTACGGTCTAATACGTGCGGATCAAGCCGACCAAACGGCCCTGAACCTTGACCATTTCCGAAGGGAACACCCGCGTTTCATAAGCAGGGTTTGCCGCCTCAAGCGCGATTGAACTGCCGTGCCGTTTAAAGGTCTTTAGCGTCGCCTCGTGATCCTCGACCAGTGCAACAACGATATCGCCGTCATCCGCGATAGATGTCTCGCGGATCACAACCACATCGCCGTCATTGATGCCGGCATCGATCATCGAATCGCCTTTAACTTCAAGGGCATAGTGTTCACCACTGCCGCTGATCATATTCCCCGGTACGGCCACGGAATGGGTCATGGTCGTGATCGCCTCGATCGGGACACCGGCGGCGATACGGCCCATCATCGGGATGTCCGTCGACGATCCCGATACTTGCTGCGCAGTTCGCGGTGGCGGGGCATCGGGGCGGTCCCCGTCAATCACGCGGGGCGTAAAGCCGGATCCCGGTAGTCCCCCCATACTGTCGGGCAGTTTGACAACCTCGATCGCGCGGGCACGGTGTGCAAGGCGGCGGATAAACCCACGTTCCTCGAGCGCTGTAATCAGACGGTGAATTCCGGATTTCGAACGAAGGTCTAATGCTTCTTTCATCTCGTCAAAGCTGGGCGGCACCCCGTCGCGCTGCACGCGCTTGTGAATGAAAGCCAGCAAGTCGAGTTGTTTTTTCGTCAGCATCCGAACATTCCCTGAGATTATTGGTTTGGGTTTGTTCTAGTGATGTTCTTGTTTTGTGTCAACGCTACAGCGTGATGCAATCCACCAGATCACCAGATTTTCGCGCCGGATCATGGGCCGGGCGTATCATCAGCACATCAGCTTGGGCCAGAACGCTAAGTAACGAGCTGTCCTGATTGGTTTCCGGATGGACAGCACCATCGCGCAGGAGCGCTCGCATGTAATGGGTGCGCGGTCCGCCTGTTGGCAAATCTACAGCCAAGGGAAGTGGTTTGCGCGGGGTGGCCTCGGCCGCGAGGCCGAGCATCTTGCGCACGACAGGGGCGACAAAAACCACCCCGCAAACCATCGCCGACACAGGATTTCCGGGCAGGCCGATCATTGGAGTCTTGCCCAATTTTCCCGCCATCAACGGTTTGCCAGGCCGCATTGCAACCTTATAGAACGCCTGTTTCATGCCCAAGTCGGCGGCGACGGGGGCAACCAGATCGTGATCCCCGACCGAAGCGCCGCCGATAGTAATGATCAAATCGGCGTCCCGCGCGACCTTGAAGGCTTGGGTCAGGGACGGTGCAGTGTCCCGCGCGATCGGGATCATCCGGCAGCGAGCGCCCATCTGTTCAAGCATCGCAGCAAGGCCATAGGTGTTCGATGCGATGATCTGGTCGGGGCCCGGTGTTTCACCCGGTTGAACTAGTTCATCCCCCGTGGCGATGATCGCGACCTGTGGGGCGATGTGAACGGGAACTTCGGCAATATTCATCGCGGCAAGCAAAGCAATGTCCGCAGGACGCAAGATGCGCGGTGCAGTCATGACATCGCCCGCCTTGAAGTCACCGCCCGCTGGCCGAATGTTGTCTTTTCCGTCAATATCATGGCCCAGCATCAACAGATCGCCGCGACGGGTCGTGTCCTCTTGGATTACAACGAAATCAGCACCTTCAGGGATTGGGGCACCAGTGAAAATCCGCACGGCCTGACCGGGCTTTACGGTCCCTTCAAAGCGGTGGCCAGCGGCGGCTTCCCCGATCACCTTGAACATCGCGTCGGGTTCAACCTCGGCTCGGTGCAGGGCGTAACCGTCCATTGACGACGCAGCAAAAGGGGGCTGGGTGCGCGTTGCAGTGACGTTTTCTGCCAACACACGTCCTGCGGCGCGGCGCAAGGGTATGCTCTCGACCCCCATCGGGGCGACAATATCGAAAAGGTTTGAAAGGGCTTCTTCGACCGAGATCATGATGCCACATAGCGGCCGGACTTGCCGCCTTCTTTCAACATCACGCGCAAGCCGCCTATCTCCATGCCTTTGTCCACGGCCTTGGCCATGTCATAGACGGTCAGCGCGGCAATGGATGCGGCGGTTAATGCTTCCATCTCGACGCCAGTCTGACCAGTGGTTTTCACAGTCGCCTCGATGCGCAGACCGGGCAGGTCGGCGTCGGGGGTCAGTTCAACCGAAACTTTGGTGATGGGCAGCGGATGACACAGCGGGATCAGATCGGCTGTACGTTTAGCAGCCATGATGCCAGCCAGACGCGCAACGCCCATGACGTCACCTTTTTTTGCGCGGCCTTCGGTAATGATATCAAATGTTTCGCGCTGCATCTTAATGTAGGTTTCGGCCACGGCGATGCGCGAGGTGACGGGCTTGTCCGAGACATCAACCATGTGGGCATCGCCCTTGCCATCAAAATGCGTCAGGCTCATTTACATCCCTCCGGGGCGCAGCGGATTGGCAAGCAGCGTGCGGGTTGCGGCCTCTACATCGTCTTGACGCATCAGGCTTTCGCCGATCAGAAACACGCGGGCCCCGTATTTCGCCATGTCAGCCAGATCGTCAGGTGAGTTCAGCCCAGATTCCGAGACGATCATTTTTTCCATTTCAACATGTTTAGACAGGCTGCGCGTGGTATCCAACGATGTCTCAAACGTCTTGAGGTTGCGGTTGTTGATGCCGATCATACGGCTATTCAACATCGCGGCGCGGTCAAGCTCGGCTTTGTCATGCACTTCGATCAGGGCATCCATGCCCCATTCGGCGGCGGCTGCTTCCAGATCATGGGCTTGCTCGTCACTGACCGACGCCATGATGATTAAAATGCAATCGGCACCCAAGGCGCGGGCTTCGGCCACCTGATAGGTGTCGTACATAAAATCTTTACGCAAGACGGGCAGGGCGCAGGCCTCGCGGGCGGCGACAAGATATTCTTTGGCACCTTGAAAGCTCGGCGTGTCAGTCAGCACCGAAAGGCATGTCGCCCCGCCCGCAGCATAGGCGGCGGCCAGCGCGGCCGGATCAAAGTCGGAGCGGATTAACCCTTTGGATGGGCTGGCTTTCTTGACCTCGGCTATCAGGCCATATCCTTCGCGGGCGGCAACATACAGCGCTTCGGCAAAGGGTCGCACCGGTGATGCGGCGCGGGCATCTGCTTCGACGGCCTCAAGGGGCTTCGCAGCTTTATCGGCGGCGACCTCTTCCAGCTTGTAGGCTTTGATCTTGTCTAGAATGGTTTCTGTCATGATGTCTCCGGAGTTGCCCAGTTTATGGCGGTTTGGCCTTGTGCCTGCAACCAGTCATTGCTGCGTGAAAAGGGGCGCGAACCGAAAAAGCCGCGCCGCGCAGACAGGGGGGACGGATGCGCTGTTTCGATTTTAAGGTTCGTCAGCGGGTCCACGTCTTTGGCGACTTTGTGGGCATGGGCACCCCACAGCAAATAGGCGCGCGGGCGATTTGACAGCCGGTGCAGAATTTGCGCTGTCAAGATGTGCCAGCCCAGTTTCGCGTGGGCACCGGCCGCACCAGCAGGCACCGTCAGTGTGGTATTCAGCAGCAGAACCCCATGATGCGCCCAAAAATGCAGGTCTGCCGTCGTTGGTGCCGCACCAATGTCCTCTTGCATCTCTTTGAATATGTTAGACAAAGACCTTGGAAGGGGGCGGGTGTCGAATTCTGCAGAGAATGCCAAACCGTGTGCATGCCCCGGTGTGGGATACGGATCTTGGCCAAGGATAATGACGCGCGTGTCATCTGGTTGGGTCCGTTCCAGCGCTGCAAATACCTGATGACGGGGGGGCAAGATCAATCGTTCGTCCTGTGCCAACGCAGCCTCGATCCCTGGCAGGGTGTCATCGAAAAATGGCAGATCGCGCCACGCGCCAAGGGTAGACAAATCGAACATCAACCGGCTTGCGAAATGCGGGCCACTTGGGTGATCTTTTCGCGTGCGGCCCCGCTGTCGATGCTGGCGCGGGCCATTTCGACACCGGTTTTCAAATTGGGCGCGGCATCGGCCACTACCAATGCCGCAGCAGAATTCAACAACACCGCATCGCGATAAGCAGACGGGACGCCGTCCAGCAGAGCATTGAAATCGCGCGCATTTTCTTCTGGGGTGCCGCCGACAATTTCCTCGAATGGATGCACGGGCAGGCCTGCGTCATCTGGCGTGATCTCGAATTCAGTTACGGTGCCATCGGGGTTAAGCGCAGCAACCCAGCTGACACCTGTAATGGTCAATTCATCGGTGCCGTCGGATCCGTGGACAAGCCATGCCTTTTCCGACCCCAAAGCGCCAAGAGTTTCAGCCATCGGCCGGATCAGATCGCGGCGATAGGCCCCGGTCAATTGACGTTTCACGCCAGCGGGGTTGGTCAGCGGGCCAAGGATGTTAAAAATCGTGCGGGTGCCCAGTTCGGACCGGGTTGGCATCACATGGGCAATGGCCGGATGGTGCATGGGGGCCATCATGAAGCCGATCCCGGCTTCTTTCAGGCACGCCTCGACCACCTTGGGGCCGACCATGACCTTGAGACCCATTTGCGTCAGCGCATCGGCGGCACCGGATTTAGAAGACAGGTTGCGGTTGCCATGTTTCGCCACGACCACACCAGCACCCGCCACGACAAATGCGGTCGCCGTCGAAATGTTCAACGTCCCTTTGCCATCGCCACCAGTGCCAACGATGTCCATCGCACCTTCGGGCGCGTTTACCCGGTGGCATTTTGCGCGCATCACATGTGCGGCAGCGGCATATTCATCAACCGTTTCGCCCCGCGTCCGCAGGGCCATTAAGAATCCGCCGATCTGGCTCGGTGTTGCCTCTCCCTCGAACAGGATGCCGAATGCTTCTTCGGCCTGATCGCGGGTCAAGGGCCCATTCGCTGCGGCGTCGATCAGCGGTTTCAAACGTTCGCTCATGCGGGCACCTTTATGACATCCAGAAAGTTTTGCAGCATCTTGTGGCCATGTTCCGACCGGATCGATTCCGGGTGAAACTGCACGCCATGCAAGGGCAGTTCGCGGTGCTGAAGACCCATGATCGTGCCGTCTTCCAGCTCTGCCGTGATTTCCAGGCAGTCGGGTAGGGTCGCACGTTCGACAACAAGCGAATGATACCTGGTTGCAGCAAAAGGCGAGGGCAGGCCGGCGAAGACACCTTTGCCCGTGTGGTGCATCTGACCCATCTTGCCATGTACGATGTCATCGGCCCGAACGATCTTGCCGCCGAAAGCCTGACCCAGTGTCTGATGACCCAAACATACCCCCAGAAGCGGAACGCCCGCGCCGGCTGCCGCTTTGGTCAACGGCAGGCAGATGCCCGCCTGATCAGGGTCACAGGGGCCGGGGGACAGGATGATGCCAGCCGGGTTCAGCGCGATCGCGTCTTGGACCGATATGGCATCATTCCGCCAAATATCGACCTCGGCACCTAAATCGCCTAGATAATGCACCAAATTGTAAGTGAAACTGTCGTAATTATCTATCAGCAGCAGCATATGGCAATTCTTTGTGTTCAAGCGGGGGTTTAGGGCTAGAGGATCGGCACCAAACCACGGTATAATGTTCGCCAATACATGTTCAGGCTTAAGACCCATCGTCAAGGGCACGAGGTTCGCAGAGCGGCCGATGCAGGAACAAAAAGCAGGAGTAATTCGGTCATGGCACGCGGTTTTCTAGGGGGCATCTTTATAGGTGGTGTGTTCAGCATTTTGGTGGCTGGCATAGTGTCCTTTTTGGTGCCGATCGGCGCACCCCCCCAAATTACAGACGCAGGTCCGGATGAGATCGAAGCCCAAGAACCCGCCGGCGCAGTCGCTGTCATCCCTGAAATGGTAGATTCCCAACCCATCGCAGAGCCTGTTGTTATCGTTCAAGCCCCGCGCGAAGACAGTGTGCCAGATGTGACGGTTGAGGCCATGACAGCGCCACTTGCAGCGACCGAAGCGGTCCAGAACATTGAAGCACCTGCTCAAGTGACCGAAAGCACGGTGCCTGATCTCACTGCCGATGACCCGGTTTTGCCGAACCCGATGGCCTTGGCCCCGATGGAGCCACAGGCCCCTGACACAGTCGTGATTGAAACCCGTTCTGCCGCTGCCCCCGTAACAGTTGCTCCGGTGGCCGCCGACCCTGTTGTCGAAGAACCAGTGACGGTCGCCCCGCCAGTAATTGCAGCCCAAGAAAGCACCGAAGACGCGGACGAAGAAGCGCAGACAGATATGGCGGAGCCCGAAGAGGCACCCGCGACGGACAACCCCGCAATCAAGACAATCACTGTCGAGGCGAAAGAAATTCCGGTGCCCAAGGTTCAGGGTCGCAAGGCATATAGTGAATCGGCCAGCGCGGTGCCGCCAATCGACACCCAAGTGGGAAGCAAAGGCGAAAGTGGCGCGACCGTTACGATCAACCGGTTGCCGACAGCCACGTCGGATCCGCAAACTGAGTTGGTTGCAGAACCGTCAATGAAAGCCCGGGCGGTAACTCGGTATTCAGAACCTTTTGCGAATGCTCAGGAAAAGCCGCTGATGAGCATTCTGTTGATTGACCAAGGCAGCGATCTTGATGGTGGCGAAGTGGGCATTGCAGCCTTGCGCAGCTTTCCCTATCCGATCAGCTTTGCCGTTGACGTTACCCTGAATGACGCGGCCGAACGCATGGCGATTTACCGTAAAGAAGGGTTCGAGGTCATGGCGATGGTGGACCTCCCCGAAGGGGCAGAACCGTCTGATGCGGAAACAACGCTTGCCGTCGCGTTTACCCGTCTGCCCGAAGTCGTCGGCGTATTGGAAGGGCTGGGGGCAGGGTTGCAACCCAACCGTGACGTCGCGGATCAGGTCACCGAAATCTTGGCACAGGGTGGTTATGGCCTTGTGAGCCAAGACAAAGGGCTGAACACAATGCCAAAGCTTGCGATCAAGGTAGGTGTCCCTGCGGCCCCCATTTTCCGCGACTTTGACAGCAAGGGCCAGACACCGACCGTGATCCGCCGCTTTCTGGATCAAGCCGCTTTCAAGGCCGGGATCGAGGGATCGGTGATTATGCTGGGCCGGATGCGTCCCGAAACGATTTCGGCGCTGTTGGTCTGGGGGTTGCAAGACCGCGCGAGCCAAGTTGCCTTGGCCCCGATTTCTGCGGTGCTGCTGAATGCAAACGGCGAATAAGGTTAGATAATTTCGTCTTCGTCGAAAAGTGGATCACTTTCCAACTGTGTAATCATGTCCTCGACCGTGTCGGCAACCGCCCGCGGCATCAGCTTGGCAAGGTGGAACACCGCATCGCCCTCGTTGACCACGGGCAGGATCGCGCGACCGATTAGAATGCCGTCAAACGGCGCCTTGATGTCTTCTTCGGTCTTGCCAAACGGGTCAGAGACCGTGGCCAGTGCATCGCCTTCCTTGACTGTTTCACCTTCGGCGCGGAACGTCCGCAGCAGCCCGCCCACGGGGGCACGCAGCCAGTTGGAACTGGAACAGACATGTGATTGGCGGCGCGACGGTGCTATGCCTTTGGCGGGTAACATGTCTTCGGCGTGCATCACACGCAAAATACCAGCGACCCCGGCACGTACAGCCATTTCATCAAAACGAAGACCTTCTCCAGCCTCGTAGAGCAGCACGGGCGTGCCTTTAGCCGATGCAACCGCACGCAACGATCCGTCGCGCAGCGGCGAGGTTAAAACGACAGGGGCGGCAAAATTGATCGCCATGCGGCGCGTGACTGGATCGGATGGCGAAATGCGCACCTGTGGAAGGTTTGTGCGGTGGATCGCGGCAGAGTGCAGGTCGATTCCGAAATCACAGCGCAGGACCACATCGTTCAGGAAAATATGCGCCAGCCGCGACCCGAGTGACCCAGAAGGGTGGCCCGGAAAACACCGGTTCAAATCGCGGCGGTCGGGCAAATAACGTGATCGGTTAATAAACCCGAAAGAGTTCACAACAGGAACCACCAGCAATGTGCCGCGCAGTGACTTTAGCTGTGGGGTGCGCAGCAAGCGGCGCACGATCTCGACCCCGATCAGTTCATCCCCATGAACAGCGGCGCTGACGAACATGGTGGGGCCGGGGCGCTTGCCGTGGATCACTTCCAGCGACAAACTGACGGGTGTGTGGTCGGGCAGGATCGAAATCGGCAGATCAAACTGGGCGCGGGTGCCTGCGGCAACCTTTTGACCCGCGATCTCAAAAGGCATCTGGTTCGGCATTGTCAGCTATTACCCTGTCCCGAAAAACGTGCAGCATCTGCGGCCGCTCGGCGGATGGCATCAGATTTATGCACGGTTTCCATATATTCCGCTTCGGCATCGCTGTCATAGACAACGCCGCCACCTGCCTGAATATACAGGGTTTTATCCTTGATCACGGCTGTGCGCAGGGCAATGCACATATCCATATCGCCACCCGCACTGAAATATCCAACACCGCCGCCATAAAGCCCGCGCTTTTCGGGCTCCAGTTCGTCGATGATCTCCATCGCGCGGACTTTGGGGGCACCTGACACGGTACCCGCAGGCATCCCCGCAAAGAATGCATCCAGCGCATCGCGGTCATCGCGCAATTCGCCCACAACGTTGGACACGATATGCATGACGTGGCTATAGCGTTCGACGATAAATTCCTCGGTGGGGCGCACAGTGCCGATTTTGGCAACCCGTCCCACATCGTTGCGGCCCAGATCCAGCAGCATCAAATGCTCGGCCAGTTCTTTTTCATCCGCCAACAGATCGGCCTCTAGTGCGCGGTCTTCCTCGGGTGTGGCACCGCGGCGGCGGGTACCTGCAACGGGGCGAATGGTGATTTCTTTGCCAAAGACGCGGACAAGAATTTCAGGGCTGGCCCCCACGACATGGAAGTCGCCAAAGTTGAAATAGAACATGAACGGTGACGGGTTCGTGCGGCGCAGGCTGCGGTACAACGCAAAAGGCGGCTGAGAGAAACCCTGCGCCCAACGTTGCGATGGCACCACCTGAAAGATATCGCCCGCAATAATATATTCGCGGGCCTTCTCGATGGCGGATTTATACCCCTCACGGGTGAAATTGCTTATGGGGGCGGATTCCTCGTGTGCTTCGCCCAAATCACGGCTGGTGCCGGGCATGGACCGTTCGAGATCGCGCACGGCGTCCATCACACGCTCGCCCGCTTGCGCATAGGCGGCCTTGGCGGATTGACCGTCGGACACCCAAGCAGGCGACACGATCGTCACCTCGCCCTTAACGCCATCAAGCACGGCGATCACGGACGGGCGCACCATCATGGCATCCGGCAGACCCAGCGTATCAGGGTTCACATTGGGCAGATGTTCGACCAGCCGGATCATGTCATAGCCCAGATAGCCAAACAGCCCGGCAGCAGCTTGGGGAAGGTCGTCGGGCAGGTCGATCTTTGATTCAGCAATTAGCCCGCGCAGGGTATCAAGCGGATTGCCGGCAACGTCAGCGAATGCATCCGCGTCATAGCGGGCGGCGCGGTTCACAGCCGATGTCGTGCCATTGCAACGCCAGATCAAATCGGGCTTCATTCCGATGATGGAATAACGCCCGCGGACTTCTCCTCCGGTTACGGATTCAAGCACAAAGGCGTTTTGCGCGACCCCCGTCAGCTTGAGCATCAAGGACACAGGCGTATCAAGGTCAGCCGCCAGACGGGTATAGACAATCTGGTTTTTGCCCGCTGCATAACCTGCGGCAAAGCTATCGAAATCAGGGGTCAAGGACATGGGGGGCCTTCTTTAGGGGAAGTTCACATGGACGGCATTGACCGCCTGTTGATCGACCAACGGAACCGCACGACGCACAACATCGTCAGAAAAGATTGAAAAAATATCCTGGCTGAGTTGCTGGTTCAATTGCTCGGACAACTGCGCCAAAAGCTGCTGATTTTGCGTGCTTTCCTGTGCATCAGTAACGCTGTCCACCCGAAGGACCACCACGGCATCGTCGCCTTCGACTATGCGAATGTCGCCGGGGGCGGCATCAAAGACTGACTTCAACATGTCTGACGGGGTGCCATTGATCACCGCGTCGCGGGTCAGACCCGTCTGAGGTGTCGGCGTCAGGCCCAGGCTTTCGAAATCTGCACCGTTTTCAAGTTCGGTCTTTATCGTCTCGGCCTGTGCGCGCAGCGCTTGCATGACTTGATCAGCGGTCCATGCGGCCACAACATCCGGGCGCGCGTCCTCGAATGGATTTGCACGTTCGTCCAAGGTGCCATCGAGACGCATGGCATAGACACTGCCATCCTCTAGTTGGTCGATCTTGGGGAAATCTTCGGCTGTCAGCGCTGCTGCGGCCTCGCGGAAACCAGCATAACCGGCGATGTCTTCTTCGCTTGCTTCTGTCCACTCGATTTTGCCAAGGGTCATTTTGCTTTCCTCGGCCAACTGCTCAAGCGTGGCACCACCGGCAAGCTGATCGTCCAGATCGCGGGCGCGGACTTCGACCTGACGGATTGCACGGTCGCCAGCAATGTCTTGCTGCAAGGCGGGGCGGGCTTCCTCGAAGGTGGTGTTCAGAGACGGAAGAACGCCGTTGATACGGAACAACGCTGGGCCAAGGTTGGTTGGCAGCGGGCCCACGACATCATTCACTTCGGCTGCAAAGACAGGGTCGCCAGCGGCACCCAGATCCTGCTGGGCCACATCGCCAATATCTACATCTTCGAGGGTCAGACCACGGTCCAGAACAAGTGCCTCAAAGGTTGTGCCATTCACCTCAAGTGCTGCTGCGGCCTGATCGGCGCTTGCCTCACTACCAAAGACCAACCGCTCCACCAAACGCCGTTCGGGTTGAACGTATTCCTCGGCACGATCTTCATAGGCTTGCTGCAGCTCTTCCTCAGATACTTCGACCTCGTCCAAGACATCGCCAGGGGTCATCAGAATATAAGAAATGGATTTGCTGGCAGGCAGCATGAATTGATCGGTGTTTGCATCATAATAGGTCTGCAATTGCTCGTCAGTCGGGGCAGGGACGGGCGACGTCAGATCGACCTCGTTCAAAGCGGCCCACGTAAAGCTGCGTTTTGCACCAACATAATCGACCAGCGTTTTTGCAAATGCGTCTGGCATGACAACGCCACTCGTAATTGCGTTTTGCAGCAATGTGCGGCCAGCTTCCTCGCGTAGGGATACCTCGAATTCGGCCTCGCTTAGACCAGCCTGCTGAAGGGCAAAGCGATACCCTTCGCGGTCGAAACCGCCGTTGATCCCCTGAAACGCAGGGATTTCGACGATCCGCTCGCGCAGATTTTCGTCCCCAATCGACAGACCCATCTGGTCGGATTCGTTATCAAGTGCGCGCAAGCGAACAAGGCGCTGCAAGACGGCCCGGTCTAACCCGATGGCCTGAGCTTGTTGAAAGGGCAGCGTTTCGCCGGTTTGGGTTTCAATGCTGCGGATCTGCTGTTGCAGCTCGCGGGCATAGTTATCTACGGTGATTTCCTTATCACCGACGTGGCCGACGGTCCGCACATTGCCGGACAGGTTGACCGCGCCAAAGCCGCCAAGGCCAAGGATCAGCAGGCCCAACAATATCCAGACTGCAGTTTTCGTGAGGCTATTGCCTTTGGCTTTCATGATCTTACCCTTTTAGCGCATTTGGACCTATCTATGCGGTGCGCGGCAGGGGGGCAAGAGGGCCGTTAAAGCTGTGCCATCCTGTCAAAGAGCACAGCAATTCCGTCCGCATCCAGATTTGCAAACGCGATCCGCAACTGACGCGTGCCGCTTTGGTCGCCTTGCGGGCAAAACATAGTGCCGGGCAGGCACAAAATGCTGGCCTCGCGGACCATTCGCTGGGCCAGTTGGTCCGATGCTTCCTCAAACGGGTGCTCAAGATAGGCGAAATACCCGCCAAGACCTAAAAGCGTCCAGCCCTTAGCCGCCAGCTTGGGCATGTTGTCGGTAATTGCCTTGCGGCGGGCCAGTATCTCGTCGCGTTCGCCCGCCAGCCATTGCGACAGATTTTGCATACCCCACAGGGCTGCATGCTGACCAATCTGGCCGGGGCAGATGGCAACAGTGTCTAAAAACTTTTCAACCTCGGCCAGCCGCGACTGGGACGCGATGATTGCGCCCACGCGGTGGCCCGTAAGGCGGTAGGCCTTTGAAAAGGAATAAAGATGTATCAGCGTGTCATGCCAATCCGGGTCTTGAAACACTGCATGCGGCGGACCTGACCTGCTGTCAAAATCTCGGTAGGTCTCATCTATAATCAGGGCAATGCCATGTGTACGGGCCAGATCAAAAAACGCCTGAACCAGTTCGGCAGGGTATTCGACGCCACCAGGGTTATTCGGCGTCACAATTGCAATGGCGCGGGTACGATCAGTGATCAACGCGGCAGCTTGTTCGGGGTCCGGTAGCAGATCAGCCCCGGTCTTTAGGGCGACCGCGTTTACCCCGGACATATCAAGCCACATTTTATGGTTGAAATACCATGGGGTCGGGAGGATGACCTCGTCGCCCTCGCTGCACAAAGTCGCGATGGCCGCTGCGAATGCCTGATTGCACCCTGATGTGATGGCGGTCTGGGTGGCGTCAATCTGACCCGCATAATGAGCCGAGGTCTGCAATGCCAATTCGGCCCGCAGCTCTGGCAAACCCAGCACCGGACCGTAAAGATGGGCTTCATCGTTCGTCAACGCGACCTGCGCCATTGCTTCGCGCATTGCTTGCGGTGGCGGATCGACAGGAGCGGCCTGACTGACATTGATCAAAGGTCGATCCGCGGGGAATTGAACGCCTGCCAGCCAGCGGCGTGCCTCCATTACGGGCGGGGCAAAGGTAGAAGCGGTGCGCGTCAACATCGGATGCAAGTTCCTGTGGTCAAGGGCGGATGCCTTCGACAAAGATGTTTAAGAGCCAGAGAAGTGGGGCGTGGTGCGTGTCGCCTACAAAATGGTCTGAAATCCTCGCCGAAGGCATAGAATCTTATTGCTTAGTCTTTGCCGCGATAGGGTTCGACATATTGCAAGGCCATGTCCCATGGAAAGAAAATCCATGTATCCTGGCTGACTTCGGTGATGAATGTATCAACCTGCGGGCGGCCTTTGGGCTTTGCATAGACGGTCGCAAGATGGGCGTTGGGGTAAAGCCTGCGCACCACCTCAAGGGTTTTCCCTGAATCGACAAGATCGTCGATCACCAAGATTCCTGTGCCATCGCCCATAAGTTCGGCATCCGGTGCCTTAAGGACGACCGCTTCGGATTGGTCCTGATGATCGTAGGATTTGATCGAGATCGTATCAACGGTGCGGATGTCTAGTTCGCGGGCAGCAATCATCGCAGGGGCCATACCGCCACGGGTGATGGCAACTACCGCGCGCCAAGCGCCATTATCAGGGCCCAACCCGTCCAGCCGCCAAGCCAAGGCGCGGCTGTCGCGGTGAATTTGGTCCCAGCTGATGTGAAACCCTTTTTCGTGGGGCAGGCGCGACGGGTCATTGCTCATCCGCTTATTCCTTCGTCATATCGGGCGCATCGACGGCCTTCATGCCGACCACATGATACCCTGCATCCACATGGAGATTTTCGCCCGTGGTGCCGGATCCCAGATCGCTAAGCAGGAACAAGGCAGATTTGCCGACCTCGTCGATTGTAACATTGCGGCGCAAGGGAGAGTTGTATTCGTTCCATTTCATGATGTAGCGGAAATCACCGATGCCAGAGGCAGCGAGAGTTTTGATTGGGCCCGCGCTGATGGCGTTTACGCGGATTCCGTCTTTGCCAAGGTCTTCGGCAAGGTATTTAACCGATGCCTCGAGTGCGGCCTTGGCCACACCCATGACATTATAATGCGGCATAACTTTTTCTGCACCGTAATAGGTGAGCGTCACGGCACTGCCGCCTTTGGACATCATCTTTTCCGCGCGTTGCATGACTGCTGTAAAGGAATAGACCGAAATATCCATCGACATCGCGAAATTGCCGCGACTGGTATCGACATACCGGCCACGAAGTTCGTTTTTGTCCGAAAAACCAATGGCATGCACGACAAAGTCGATGCTATCCCAACGTTCCTTGATGCCGTCGAATAGGGCGTCGATCGACTCTTCCGACCCGACATCGCAAGGCAGAACCATGTCGCTGCCCAACTGAGCGGCCAAAGGACCAACGCGCTTTTTCAGCGCTTCGCCTTGGTATGAGAAAGCCAGCTCTGCACCTGCGTCGGCTAGGGTGCGCGCGATACCCCAAGCAATCGACTTGTCATTCGCAAGTCCCATGATGAGCCCACGTTTGCCTGCCATCAGGTCATTTGCCATTCTAATTCCTTTGACTATCTCGTTAAGTTGACAACGGTTTATGCGATTGATTGTTTTTCAGCAAGGCTGCGCATCGCGTACGCACGCCAAGCAATCAATGCGTGAATTTGGGGCTGATGACACGACTTTCCGTTGTTTCACTATGTCAAACTCAAAAAACTTCTGGTATTGTGGTGATGGGGTTAAGGAGTGTGAGTTCCGTGGGTGAGGTTGAAGTACGCAAAGGCAAGTTTGCCGGCGATAATCCATTTCAGATCGCGCAACGCTGGATGGCCGAGGCGACAGAGGCCGAATTGAACGATCCCAATGCGATTGCGTTGTCCACAGTTGATGCGCAGGGAATGCCCAACGCGCGGATGGTTCTCTTGAAAGAAATCGAGGACGGGGCTTTCGTATTTTATACCAATTACACAAGTGCAAAGGCCAACGAGCTGGACCAAGCCGGGAAAGCCGCGTTTGTCATGCATTGGAAATCGCTGCGCCGCCAAGTGCGGGCACGCGGGTTAATCACCAAGGAAAACGGCCCGAAAGCGGATGAATACTACAAATCACGGTCGTTAAAGAGCCGTCTGGGTGCGTGGGCATCCGACCAGTCAAGCCCGCTTAGCAGCCGCGCTGCTTTGGTGGCAGAAGTTGCAAAGGTCACGGTCAAACAAGGTACCAACCCCGAGCGGCCTCCATTTTGGGGGGGCTATCGACTGGCTCCGTTAGAGATTGAGTTTTGGGCGGATGGCGAATTTCGCCTGCATGACCGGTTCGCTTGGCGGCGCACGAATTTGTCATCAGACTGGACTGTTACAAGATTAAACCCCTAATATCACAATAAGACCCGCCGATTATTTTGTACGGCGGCCAAGAGTTTATAGTACCAAAGGTTATTTGTGTCAGATTTAGAAAACATCGCTCCCGTGATTTCGGGAACAGTTAAGTGGTTTGATCCTGCCAAAGGGTTCGGGTTCGTTGTATCCGATCTTGGCGGGGCAGATATTCTGCTGCATGTGAATGTGCTTCGGAACTATGGTCAAAGCTCGGTTGCCGATGGGGCGCGCATAAAGCTGAGCGCCCACGAAACAGCCCGCGGGGTTCAAGCCACCCAAATTCATGCAATTCTTCCCCCCGAAACGACGCAGAACGTTGCGTTGGATGAGATCATCGGGGTTGATCCAGCTGTGGTGGCATCAGCACCAATTGAACCGGCGCGCGTTAAATGGTTCGATAAATCCAAAGGGTTCGGCTTTGCCAATATATTCGGCAAAAGCGACGATATCTTTTTGCATATAGAAGTGTTGCGCCAGTCAGGTCTGTCCGATCTACAACCGGGCGAAGCATTGGCATTGCGGGTTATCAACGGACAGCGCGGCAAAATGGCCGCTGAGGTACATGCATGGGAAACAGTCGTTCTGAAAACTACGGACGCCGAATAGCAAGAATCCTTGGTGTGCTTTTTGCAGTGAACGCCGGATTTGCGGGGCAAGCTTTTGCGGCGTGCTCAGAAAACGCGGTGACATTGCGCGGAGAGTGGGGCCAAGCGCGATTCTCGGTTGAGATCGCTGACGATGGTGCTGAGCGCGCCAAGGGGCTGATGTTTCGCAAATCGATGTCGAACGGTGCAGGCATGTTGTTTGTCTACGACCGCCCACAAGCGCTGAGCTTTTGGATGCGCAACACCCTAATTCCTTTGGATCTATTGTTCATTGATTCCCGCGGTGTCGTGCAACACATCCATGAAAATGCTGTGCCTTTGGATGAAACCGCGATCTACGGCGGGGAAGATCTGCTGTCGGTGTTAGAGATAAACGGCGGGTTGGCCCGGCGAATGGGCATTAAAATAGGGTCCGAACTGCGCCATCCGGCCTTTGCCGGGCGCAACCCTGCGTGGCCCTGCTAATTCAGTCGATTTCTGTGAAGTTAGGGCTTTTCAATCAGATCACTTGAAGCTAAGTAGGCCGCAGTCGGGGCGTGGCGCAGCCTGGTAGCGCACCTGTTTTGGGTACAGGGGGTCGGAAGTTCGAATCTTCTCGCCCCGACCACTTTAAGAACCAACCACATATAGTGTTCCTGATCTGCTTCGTGCAGATCAGAACGCTATATTTGTGTTTGGTTGGTTTCTATATGTTGTCGATTTGCACTAAACATAGCCTTCATCTTGTGTGCCTCAGATTTTTTTCTACTGCATGCTGATTTTGGAATTATCCCCAGATGGCTGTGAGCTATTGTGTGGATATCTGAAGTGATGGGTGAGGGTGTGCTGCTAAACCTTAGGGTTTGTTGACTTATCCAAAGGTGGCCCCAACCGTCCCCAAAACGTACAGCTTGTGTATATCGTTGCGCTGAATCACTGCTGGGTTGGGTGCCTCAAAAAATGGCTAATCGGTCAACCCTCAACTTCCAAAAATTTGTGAATATTTCCGTTGACCGGATAGGCCTCTATACGCCAGTTTGTGTAAATCGACGGTCACGCCACTACATCTAGTGGTAAACGCTAGGCGGCGGACCAATGAGGCAAAATAGGCAAACGCAGCTATAGTGCACGTTTAAACGCTTATTTCGGGTCAGCATGACCCTGCGAGAGCGCGCTCTCTGTCTCAAGTCGGTACGGTTGAGGCGGTCTGCAATATCAGGTCCCGTCATATTAAAAAAGATGAGCAAATGGGGCGTCAGACATGAAGATCGAAAGAAAATTTACAACTTCCGGGCAAGATGCATATGCAAAGCTGGATTTCGTCAGCACGGTTTCTGAAATTCGCAATCCGGACGGATCGGTTGTATTTCACCTCGATAACGTCGAAGTCCCCTCGAGCTGGAGCCAGGTCGCCTCTGATGTGATCGCCCAGAAATATTTCCGCAAGGCCGGCGTGCCGTCTGCAACAAAGAAGGTCAAAGAAAAGGGCGTACCAGAGTTCCTGTGGCGCTCGGTTCCTACCGATGATGCGACCATGAGCGGCGAGACGTCCTCAAAGCAGGTATTCGATCGTCTGGCCGGCGCGTGGGCGTATTGGGGTTGGAAGGGTGGTTACTTTACTACCGAAGAAGATGCCCAAGCCTATTTCGATGAAATGCGCCACATTCTGGCATCCCAGTCTGGGGCTCCAAACAGCCCGCAGTGGTTCAACACAGGCCTGCACTGGGCCTACGGCATCGACGGTCCGGCGCAAGGCCACTATTATGTGGACTATAAGACCGGCAAGCTGACGCGTTCGACGTCGTCTTACGAGCACCCGCAGCCCCATGCGTGCTTTATCCAGTCGGTTGCTGACGATCTGGTTGGCGA